>Ga0310690_10001718_pt1 | contig 38035 bp, 42 predicted proteins | sample AusTroGonzalo_MG_2_FD_207661 | JGI IMG/M metagenome (GOLD analysis project Ga0310690, IMG submission 207661) | Bovine rumen microbial communities from tropical cattle in Woodstock, Queensland, Australia - Gonzalo_04 (v2) (version 2) | ecosystem: Host-associated > Mammals > Digestive system >...
TTACCAAAGAATACAATTCCTGTACCTTGTTCAAACAAATGAATCACTTCATCAATAGAGACATATTTAAAGGCTTTGTTTTGTTCTACTTCATATTCTCCGGCAAATCTTTCAGCATCAGATACATCACCAATTTTTTTTACAGAGCATCCTGTAACTAATAATATTATAATTAATAATAAAACGAACTTCTTCATAACTTCCCCATTAATGATTAGATATTATTAATTTGACTCATTACTTCGCTTGCGAAATCTTCTTGACGTTTTTCAATTCCTTCCCCACAAGCAAATCTAGTCATAGAAACAATTTCTCCACCATTATTTTTTACATAATCTAATACAGATAAATTAGAGTCTTTAATAAATACTTGCTCTTCTAAGCAAACCTCTTTATAAAATTTATTAAGTCTTCCAACAACCATTTTTTCAGCAATTTCTTCTGGTTTTCCTTCAGCCATTACTTGTTCCTTAATAATATGAGATTCTCTATCTACAACCTCTTTTGGAACTCCTGCTCTATTTAAAGCAGTAGGATTCATTGCAGCTGCTTGCATAGCAACATCTTTTGCAACTTCTTCATTTGAACCTTTTACTACTACAACAACACAGATTTTACCACCCATATGTTTATAAAGTCCAAATACTTCATCATCACTCTTTGTAATTTTTTCAAAGCGTCTGAAACTAATTTTTTCTCCAATTTTAGCAGTTAAAGCTACTAACTTATCAGAAATAGTCTCACTACCATCACTAATAGTTAAGGCTTCTTCTACTGTATGAACATCAGTTTTTAAAAGTTGATCTGTTAAATAATCAACAAATTTACCAAACTCTTCATTCTTAGCAACAAAATCTGTTTCAGAGTTAACTTCTAAAATAACAGCATTATTTCCTTCTGCTTTGATTTGGCATAATCCTTCAGCTGCTATTCTACTTTCTTTTTTTGCAGCTTTCGCAATACCTTTTTCTCTTAACCAATCAATTGCTTTTTCCATATCTCCACTAGTTGCTTCCAATGCTTTTTTACAATCAAGCATACCAGCACCAGTTTTTTCTCTTAATTCTTTTACATCACTTGCACTAAACATAAAATTTCCTCCCTTTTGTTATTTCTATTTCATTATATCGCAAATTTATCAAAATAAAAAGAAAATATTATAAAGGAGAGTGAAGCCCATCCACCCTCCTTAAATTATTTTATTCAGATAAAGCTTCTATTAATTCCGCTTTTTTCATAGTAGAATAACCTTTAATTCCCGCTTCTTTCGCTTTGGCTTTTAAATCTGCTAAAGTCAAGCTAGATAAATCTTTAGTTTCTTCTACTGGTTCTTCTACAACTTCTTTTTGAATTGCTTCCTCAAAACTAACTTCTTCTGTTTCTTCTTTTTTACTTGATTTCTTTTCTACTTTTGTTTTATCATCTTCACTGATAAAATCAAGGACTTCATTTCCATTAACCTCAGCAATAGCGTTTGTTAAAACTCCAATTAAAAGTTTTACAGAACGAACAGCATCATCATTTCCTGGAATAACGTAATCAACAACATCAGGATCGCAGTTTGTATCAACAACTCCAAATACAGGAATTCCTAGTATATGTGCTTCTTTTATTGCGATTTCTTCCTTACGAGGATCAACGATTACTAATGCTTGAGGCATTTTCTTCATTTCTCTAATTCCTCTTAAGTTCTTATTTAATTTATCATATTCTTTTCTAATTTGAATAACTTCTTTTTTAGGAAGCATTTCGAAAATTCCATCTTGTTCCATCTGTTCGATTTCTTCCATTCTTCTAATTCTAGAACGAATTGTCTTAAAATTGGTTAAAGTTCCACCCAACCATCTTTCATTAACAAAATACATGTTTGTTCTAACTGCAGATTCTTCTGCTGCTTCTTGAGCTTGTTTCTTTGTACCTACAAATAAAACTTTTCCACCTGATTGTGCAATCTCTTTCATAGCATCATAGGCTTCTTCTAATTTCTTAACAGTTTTTTGTAAATCGATAATATAAATGTCATCTCTTGTAGTATAGATGAATTCCTTCATCTTAGGATTCCATCTTCTTTTTTGATGTCCAAAATGAACACCTGCTTCTAATAAATAATTCATTGATACTATAGTCATATTTTTCTCCTTCGTTTTTATCTTCTATTAGTTTCGAATACTTATCACCATATAGGCACTAGATAAATAAATCCACTAATATGTTTATTTTGTTAAAGCCTCTATAATTTCAGCTTTCTTCAAACCAGTAACATCGATTTTTTTCTTACTAGCAACTTCTTTTAATTCTGCAACTGTCATTTTTGAATAATCAATTTTTTCTTCTTTTACAGTTCCTTTTGTTTGTGTTTTTTTATCTACAGTTTTTGTAGCTTTTGTTCCATTAATGGTTACTTCCTTGCCAATTACTTCTGATGCTTTAACAACTTTTCCTGCTTTTCCATCTTTTGCAACCTTTACAAATTCTGTAAACATCTTTGGATCATTGATAGCGATTTCTGATAACATCTTACGATTAACCTCAACACCTGCTTTTGTTAATCCTTCGATAAATCTTGAATAACTAATATCATTTTGGCGACAAGCTGCATTAATTCTTGTAATCCATAACTTTCTGAAATCTCTCTTCTTTTGTTTTCTATCTCTGAAAGCATATTGACCAGAATGCATTAATTGTTCTTTTGCTGATTTATAAAGTCTATGTTTACTTCCAAAGTAACCCTTAGCTTCTTTTAATACTTTTTTATGACGAGCCTTAGTAACAGCTCCATTCTTTACTCTTGCCATGTTTTATCCTCCTTTTATTTGATTAAATAATGTTTTTTAATCTGTTTTGATCAGCCTTACTAAGGTTAGATCCCTTTCTATTTTTCCTATTTAACGCAGATGACTTAGAACCTGTATTATGACGACTTCCAGGTCTTCCAATTTTATAATCATTCTTACGTTTAGTTACTACTTTAGCAGTACCTTTGTGTGTTTTAATCTTTGGCATATTTTTATCCTCCTATTATTTATCTTTTTTTGGTACCAACAACATAGTCATTGTCTTACCGTCTAATTTAGGTTTTTGTTCTATATCCGCATAGCTTTCTACTCTTTCTGCAAAGCGTTCCAAAACTTCCTTACCTAATTCTGTATGCGCCATTTGACGACCTTTAAAACGAATGGTAAGTTTAATTCTATCCCCTTTTTGCAAATACTTTGTAGCGTTTCTAAGCTTAGTTTCGAAATCCCCCACATCAATAACTGGTGATAAACGAAATTCCTTTAACTCAGACATGTTTGCCTTTTGTCTCTTTAATGCTTCCTTTTCTTTTTTCTGTTTTTCATAACGGAATTTGTTATAATCCATTACTTTACAAACTGGTGGATTAGCATTAGGACTAATTAATACTAAATCTAGGGCAGCATAAGATGCTAAAGTAAGTGCATCTTGAATAGATTTGACTCCTACCTGTTCCCCATTAGGCCCAATTACTAAAACCTCTCTAGCTTTAATTTCATCGTTAATCAACAAGTTATTCTTATTGTTTGCGATATCCAACACCTCCATAAATAAGAAAAGCGGATATAAACATTTTATATCCACTTAAAAACCAAACAAATAATTTCCTTTTGGCATTTAACCTATCGCTATTCGCTGATCAGGTGGATATAAATCTCTTTCCTTTTTCTCGACTAGTACAATTATATGTACTATTTTCTTATTTGTCAACACTTTTTTATTTAAAATGTAATTTTATTTAAAATATAACTAGAAACATCTTCTAACTTTAAAACAATCTGTTTCATACTATCTCTATCACGTAAAGTAACTGTACCATTATTAAGAGTTTCATCATCTATGGTAATTGCAAAAGGAGTACCTATAGCATCACATCTTCTATAACGTTTTCCAATGGATCCAGTCTCATCATAACTACACATGAAATACTTATTTAATTTATCATATATTTCTTTTGCCTTTTGGCCATGATATTTTTTATTCAATGGAAGAATAGCAAGTTTATAAGGCGCTAAATATGGACTAAACTTCATAACTTCACGATATTCACCATCATCAAGTTGTTCAACACAGTAACTATTATCTAAAACAGCTAGGACCGTTCTATCACATCCAACGGTAGATTCAATAATGTATGGAATAAATTTTTCATTGGTTTCTGGATCTAAATACTCTTGGGAAACAGTAGAATATTCTTGATGACGTGACAAATCATAATTCGTACGATTATGGGTACCATTAATTTCTCCCCATCCAAAATTAAATTGATATTCAATATCACAAGCTTCTTTTGCATAATGAGCTAATTTTTCATGATCATGATATCTCAATTTTTCAGAAGGTAATCCTAAATCCATAAAAAATTGCTTTGCAAACTCTTTGAAATATGCATATAATTCAGAATCGCTCCCCTCTTTACAGAAAGTTTGATATTCCATTTGTTCAAATTCAATAGTTCTAAATGTAAAATTTCCAGGGGTAATTTCATTTCGAAATGCCTTACCAATTTGACCAATACTAAATGGTAATTTTGCTCGCATAGATCTTTGAACATTTAAAAAATTAACATATTCCCCTTGTGCATTTTCAGGTCGCAAATAAACCTTGTTTTTTCCATCTTCTACAACACCACGATGAGTTTCAAACATCAAATTGAATTTGCGAATATCTGTATAATCACTCTTACCACATTTTGGACAAGGAACTTTCTTCTCCTTAATATAGGTCATCATTTCTTCTTGCGTCATAGAATCTGCGTGTGCATTAGAATCAAAATCATCAATTAATGTATCTACTCTATGCCTACTCTTACAATGTTTACAATCAACGAGTGGATCAGAAAATGACGCAACATGACCAGAGGCTTCCCAAACTCTAGGATGCATAAGAATAGCAGCATCAACTTCATATGCATTCGTTCTCTCCTGAATAAATCTCTTCCTCCAGGCATCTTTAATATTATTTTTAAGTCTTGATCCTAATGGTCCGTAATCCCAGGTATTTGCAAGTCCTCCATAAATTTCACTTCCTTGAAATATAAAACCATACTGTTTACAGTAATTAACTAATTTTTCCATCGTTAAGTTATTCATTAAAAACCCTCCATTTTCATTTGAATTACTTTATTATTTTCATTTTGCAATCGAATTTTAGCATTATGTTTTCCCAAAGCCTTGCAAACATCTGATAAAAGATTTTGCTGAACTACAATTTTTCTATCCTCACTAATTATAGCAAACTCTAATGGACTTGTGTTCGAAAAAAATTCATTTCCACCTCTTTTAGATTGTATACTTTCAAAAGATTCATCACTATCTTGAGGCATAATAATCGCCTCTTGATTCTCGAAAACATAATCCATTAAATAGTCTAGAAAACCATTTTCTAATTCTCTATCTTCAGAAAGGGAAAATTCTAAGACATCATCATAATTACGATAATTACTTTTTTGATTACCAACTCCTAAATAATAAATAGTACTTCTCATATTATATAAGAATTTCAAACGATCCTGCTGATATTTCCTCCTTATTTTTAAAAGAATATCTGAAGCATAAGATTCAGGAAATAGTAATTTTCTTGTACCATTACATCCATTAATACAAACATAATCTTCTCCATCAATAGTCATTTTTTCAATGCCCGATAACAAATTATAATCTAAATAATAGTTTATAATCCCACGAACTTTATCTCTATCACACAATCTAAAAATGCAATCACTAATTTTATTCCCAATAGGTATAGAAGGATATCTTAAACCTCCACTCACTATAACCGCATCATCTTTAATCAAAATTTCATTATAATCATTACTATTTAATATATCCATGCCTATAAGTTTCATAATATCACCTCTCAAGAAAAAACTCCTAGAAAAATATAAGGACGAAATATATCCGCGGTTCCACCTTATTTATTCTAGAAGAATCTACTCTTAATCATACTGCTCGAGGCTTTCCAAACCCGTCATCACACTTATTAACTAATATATACTAAAATAAAAGGAATTTGTCAATTCTTTGTTTTTTGTCACACCTATAATAAATCCTTTTAAGTTTCATGCAAGAATTAGATTTCTGTCAATTGAGCAATCTTTTTAATAAAATTTTTACTTTTTAAATAAAGGCCCGTATAACGTTCATAGTAATCATCTAAAAATTGATTGATTTTTCGACTTACTTCACTGGATACCTTTAACTTAGTAATATTAGCTATATCTACGTAATAATACATTCGTATCATTTTTATCACTTTTTCATCAATACATCCATTATTGGTATAACAATTTTTACAAACATAGCCACCATCATCAGAAGATAAAGCAACGATTGCTTTATCACTTCCGCAAATACAACAGTGGTCAACACAAGGACTTACTCCTAAAAAGTCTAATAACTTAAGTTCTAAGATGTTGGTAAGAACCAATGGATCAAGTCCGTCCTCTATCTTAAATAAAACATCTTTTAATAATTCAAATATTTTCTCATCATCATTTTCTCTTACAACCTGCAAAACCAAATCTAATAAAAAAGAGGAATAGCTAATTTTTTCTAAATCCATAATAATATTAGAAAAAGAATTCCCTAAATCTATGCCAATCAACGTAGATAAACCATTTTCTTTATAATAAACATGAAATGTACCGTAGATAAGTTTTCTGCTCACTCCTCTAAGCTTACTTTTCATATTTCTAGCACCCTTAGCAATGACACCAATTAAACCATGTTCTTTAGTTAAAACATTAAGGATTTTACTAGATTCACTATAATTTGTTTCACTTAAAATAATACCTTCAAAATTTTCAATTTTCATTTCATCACTTCTTTTTTAAAACCTGTAACAGATTGTAATATCTAACATCTCCTGTTTTTTTAAATAATTGCCATAAAATATTATAATCCATTCTTATCACCTCTATTTATATAGTGATGATTTTCTAATTTTATTATACAATTTTTAAAAATTTTTCTTACTCAATATCATCTTTTAGTCCAAGAGAAGAAAAATATTTTTCTTGATCTCTCCAATTTTTCAATGATTTTACATAAGTTTCTAAATAAACTTTTTTACCTAAAAACTTTTCCATATCATATCTAGCACGAGTACCAATTTCTTTTAGTAATTCTCCCCGTCTTCCTATAATGATTTTTTTTAAATTATCACGATCAACAACAATTAATACTTGAATATGAACAACATTTTCATCTTCTTCATAGTTTTCTACATAACAAGTAACAGTGTGTGGAACTTCATCATGTGTAAGTTCTAATATTTTTTCTCTTACGAATTCAGCCATTAAAAATCTAGTAGAAACATTAGTCAATTCCTCTTGTGAATAGATAAAGTCTTGTTCTGGCAAATACTTCTTAATACAAGAAACAAGGACATCTATATTGTCTTTATTTTTAGCAGAGATAGGGATAATTTCTTGAAAATCATATAAATCTTTAAGTTTCTGTATTTTATCAAGCAATTTTTCTTTATTTTTTTCTTGATCAATTTTATTTAAAAGTAAAAATACTTTCGTACCTTTATGTTTTATTCTATCTAAAACAAACTGATCGCCTCTACCGAATTCTTTTGTAACATCCACTAAAAATAATACAATATCAACACCTTCAGTTACGGAATAGGCTTTTTGATTCATTAAAGCACCTAATTTATGATTTGGTTTATGAATTCCTGGGGTATCCACAAATACAATCTGCGAATCAGAATCATTATAAATTCCCTGAATTACATTTCTCGTTGTTCCACTAACATCTGAAGTAATCGCTAGCTTCATTCCAATTAAAGAATTTAATAACGTACTTTTACCAACATTTGGTCTTCCTACTAAGCTAACAAATCCACATTTCATTGTAAATCCTCACTTCCAAATGGATATGGACAAAGATCTTGCACAGTAAATTCTTGAAATTCTCCCGTAGTGGAAAAACACCTGACAATACTATTTTTATCAAACAACTCTGAAATTACTTGACGGCAAAGAAAACATGGCATACCAATCTTACCACTAGATACCATAACATTTAGTTCTAAGAAATCTCCTTTTTTATACCCAGCACTAATTGCATTAACAATAGCAGATCTTTCCGCACAAATTGCTGCCCCATAACTAGCATTTTCTACATTTACTCCATAAAATTCTTTTTGATCTTTCATTTTAACAATCGCAGATACCTTATATTTAGAATAAGGAGCATAACTATTATTTTGTAATTCTAATAACTTTTCTTTCATATTTTTCCTCACTATCTTTTTATTCCAAATTGTTGTAAGATTTCCTCTTGCTTACCAAACATAATTTTTTCCTCTTCTGTAGTCATATGATCATATCCCAACAAATGATAAAACCCATGAACCGCTAAAAACGCTAATTCTCTAAGAAGAGAATGACCATATTCTAGTGCTTGACTTTTTGCTTTATCTATAGAAACATAAATATCTCCAAGAACTCTTTCCGTCCCTGGCAAAATCAATGTTTCCTCATCTTCTAATGCAAAAGTAATAACATCTGTTTCTCTATCGATATTACGATATTGTTTATTTAATTCATGAATATAGGAATTGTTAACAATTATGAGATTAAAGCTAACATTTTCTAAATCTTCCTTTAAAACAGCAGACTGTAAAACTTTTTCAACAGCTGTTAATTCTTCAATTTCTTCATTAGTATTATTAAATACTTCTATACTATTCAAATTAAATCCCCCCTACAATAACGCTATAATTCCAACTAAAATAATAATACAAATCATATTTAAAAACCACTCACTCTTAAAAACCTTTGGCAATCTATCACCCGTTTTATCCAAAAAAGAATAAATATAAAATCCTAATGTCCCACCTAAAACATTTAGAATAATATCATCAACATCAAATACTCTGCCAATAAGCATCTGAACAATTTCAATAGATATAGAGGCAATAATTGTTAATATGATAGGAACTGTCAATTTTTTGCTTTTTAAATAGTAACCAGCAAAGAATCCATAAGGTAAAAACATAAACATATTTCCTAAAACGTTTTTAAAAAACAACCGACTGCCCATATTATAACGAAAGATTTCTCTAAAAGGGAGAAAATTGTTTGTAGACCATGTAACATCATCTTGAAAAGTAACCACTTGGAATAAACACATAACATAAATAATAGATACCAATAGAATTAATTCTTTATATAAAACAAATCTTTCTCTTTCCTTAATAAGATAACTAATTCTTAGAGAAGATAATACAACCAGTGAAATGATAACCATAGGCCAAGAAAAACTAACAACACCTTGAATTGTACTATAAAGTGGCCTTAACATATCATCACTCTCCATTCATAGAAATATCTTCGATTACTTGTACATCTGTAATGTCTTCTTTTACTTTTATAAATATCTCTATTATTATTTTACTATTATTATCTACTTTTTTCAAAACATTTTTCGATAGAATGACAATATCGTCACCAAACTTTGTCTTTAATTTATTTATAGCTTCTTCCATAGCAAAATTATCAACATTACTAAATGTATAATTTTTCTCCACTACAGAAGTTTCTAAATATTTAGAAAGATTAATACTTATCGGCAAAAAACCAAATGATAATAATGGTATACTGTTTTTTTGATAGGTTTTAAATTTGTGAAGCAACGTAAAACTTTTATCCAAAAAGACAATTTCTAATTGTGTTTTTTGCTTTCCTGTAACTTTTTCTTCTCTATATTTTTTGGGGACTTCTAAACGTACTTGATACCATACTTCTCCATAAACTTTACCAATGGCACATTTTTTAGATACAACCTCCTCCTTATTATAAATGGTTCCGCTAATAATAATATCTCCTTTTTTAACATAATCCAGTTTTTTTCTAACAATTTCACCAGAGTCTGCCTGTATATCTAAAATCATAGCATTCTTCTTAGCAACAATATTTCTAGGAACACATTCTTCTATAGGAGCATTTTTCTTTCTCTGCTCAACCTTGATAGTATATTTTGTTCCAACCTCTTCTATCTCCAACCACTCAATATTTTCCTTTTCTTTTTTTAAGATTGTAGAAACTATTTTCTCTTTTTGTTCATAAGAAACTTTAAAATGAAATCTAGAAATTCCCAATTGTTTTAAATCTCTATATACTAATTCTCTAATAAATTCATTAGAGTGAATCACTTCAACATCAAAAATAATAGAACTTAAAAATATATTCAAAACCACCCCAAAAAGAAAACAAAAAATAAAAATGAGATATCTTTTTAATACATTTTTGATTTTAATAGGTCCATAACAATCTAGTATTTTATATTTATAGCTAGTTTTAATACCTTTGATTCGATCCATACCATCAGAATCTACTATTAGAATGACTTGTCTGTTTCTTTTTTCAAGAGAATATATAGCAATATTTTTTTTAATAAGTTCCTTAACAAAGTAATCAGGATTTTTTCCGGTAACTAAAATCTTGTATTTACTAATCATACATAACCTCTACTGAAAAAACTTTGCCAATGATTAAAACTTCTTTCTCTACCAATTTATTGACCGTTAATTCTCTTCCCTTGATAACAATTCGATTTTCTGGTGTTTGAAAAGAAATTCTTTCTTCATTTAAAGAAAGAATTTCTAAATAATTCACTACATGAATCCTATCATTAAAAATAGTAAGTCTAAATTCATTATCTTTTATATAGCATCTGATTTTATCAAACATGATATCACCTATATAAATATATGAAAAAGACGGAAAGAATATAAAAAAGAAATGTTTAACACATTTCTCTTTATTGTAATTTATTTTTAATAATGTCACTTACAACTTTCATATCAGCCTTTCCTTTAAGTTTTGATGTCGCAAGCTTCATTATTTTTCCCATATCCTTTGCCCCTTCTGGTAATACTTCTGCAAAAATTTCATCAACAACTTTTAAAATTTCTTCGTCAGATAATTGTTCTGGTAAATAGGACATCAAAACTTTTAGTTCTTCTTCTGATTTTTGAATTAAATCTTGTCTATTTGCTCTTTCAAAGTCTGCGATGGCATCTTTACTCATCTTAATTTGCTTATTAACAACATCTATTAATAATTCATCATTAATTTCTCTCTTATGATCAATATGTTCTTTATCCATTGCAGCTTTAATTAACCGAATAATTGTTAATCTGTCTTTATCTTTATTCTTCATTGCAGCAATCATATCATTTTTTAATTTTTCTACCATAAATATCATCTCCTAAAAACATTATAATCAAATTATGAAAATTATTCAAACCAAAAAAATAGAGATTTTAATAATCTCTATTGTTAGCACGATTTCTTTTTTGAGAATTCTTAATTCCTTCTTTCTTAGCTGCTCTTCTTCTTACTCCTGGTTTATCATAAGCTTCTCTTTTTCTACATTCTGAAGGGACACCATCTCTTGCTACTTTTTGTTTGAACTTTCTTAGAGCTTGGTCCAAATTACCTCTAACAGTTACTTTAGTTGCCATCATTATCCCTCCCTTCGCTTTTTACTAACACAAATTATAACAAAAGATTGTTGAATTTTCAACAATTTTTGTTAATTTTTTGCGAAAAAGAGTCTAAATTTAATTAAATTCATCCAATTTTATAATAAAATTTGAAAATGTGCTACTCCAAAGGACACATATTATGTTCGCTAATTCGTCTAATTGCTGAACCTACACCTCTTCCTGCATCCGCTAATAATTTAACAACATTAACAACGGCATTAATTATCGTTCCTGTTATTGTTGTTCCACCATATATAGATTCTAATTCTTTACAACTACAACTTTTCAATTATTGCACCTCCCCGGATTTGTAAATCCCTCTATAATACCAGAAATAAAAATAATGGCTGCACTAACAGCAATGCCTACCCATCCAGAAACACCTCCTGTAATCCTTTCTAATTCATGTCGTTCTAATTTATCCATCTAATCTCCTTTCCAAATCGTTTCAAAAATTTTATATAGTTTTTTTCTTTTATCTAAAAGGACTAAAGAAACAATATCTTTATCTTTTAATTTTTTAGAACTAATATTACATTGTAATAAAATTGTGTAATAAGAAATATTATCTTGTGTGTATACATCACTTATGACTTCGTAAATTTGAAAATGTACTTTTTTCTGGTCGATATAAAAGAAACTATTTTTATATACTATAGGAAGTTCTTTTTCATTAATCATAACTTCCAATAAATTATCATTTCTAATGATAGCAGAAGTTATATAATATTGATTTATTTTAATAAAATTTGTTACAAAAAACAAAAAGATATTGCCAATCGATGTAAAAAATACCAACCACAAAATTCCCTGCTTTTTCTCAAAGTTTTTTAATTTCATGAATACCTCCATTTTGCAACTTTAAAACTCTATCAAACAATTTCTGTTGGGTATATCTGTGACTAATTACAATAACTGTTTTTTCTTTCAAATAATCTAATATATCATTAATAATTTTACCTTCTCTTCTAATGTCAATTTGACTAAACGCTTCATCAAATATATAAATGCTACTTTTTCTAAGTAGGGCTCTAGCCAAAATGATTCTCTGTTTTTCCCCATTACTAAAATTAAAGCCATTTTCTTCTACCAACATTTTATATCCCAAATTATTATCTTTGACAATCTCATCCACTTTAGCAATTTTGATAACCTTATTGAATTCTTCTATCGCAATATCTCTATGAAAAGCAATATTATTATAAAGTGTATCAGAAAATAAAAACTCAAAGCTTCCTACATAAGTAATTTCTTGTCTCAACACTTCTAGATGATAATGATTTATATCCATATTCCCAATTTGAATAGAGCCAAATGGAACCTCTATATAACGCAGTAGCATTTTCATTAACGTACTTTTTCCATTTCCCGATGGACCAACAAAGAATATTTTTTCACCACTTTTCATTGTTAAATTTAAATTATGAAATAATTCTTTATGGTTACAAGAATAAGTAAGATTAGAAAAGATAATATCACCATTTAATTTTGATAAAACATAATAATAACTACCATTAAATTTTTCATCAGATATAGTAAATAACTCATTTATTCTTTCTACAGATATTTTAAAACTACTATAATCAGAATATAACACCAGTAAATTTTCAAAACTATTTAAAAAATAATGAAATACTGTCTGAAAAACAATTAATTCTCCAATTGCTATTTTGTTAGTGACAACAAAGAAACTGCCAAATCCTAAAATAATAGTAAGTAAGCTATCATGAACAAATGTTTCTAAAAAATGATCACAACTTTCCAGAGAAATTAGCTGATAATAATTTTCTAACAATTTATGATATTGAATCATAAATTTATCATAAATTCTTTTTTCCAAATGATTGTTTTTTACAGTATCAACATTTGATAAAGAATCAACTAAATAAGAATTAGTTTTATCTTCTGATAATTTTATTTTTTCTTCTACTTTTCTTTTTTTCCTAACATAAAAAATTTGAAATACAAAAAAAACAGAAAGAATAACACAAATCAAAAATGACAATTTTTTATGAATACAAAACAGTAAAGATCCAAAAACAATAGTTCCAATAAAATCGGTAATTATAAAGCTATAAACTCTAGCTAAAAAACTTTTGATTACATTCAGGTCACGAAGTCTAGAAATCACCTCCCCAGTAGTTCTATTTTTATAATAAATATAAGGAAGCAAGAGAATTTGTCGAAATACTTTTGACATAATTTTAGAATCTAAAAGGCAAACAACTTTTGCTAACAAATAACTTTTAACGAGATCTGTTATTCCTCTAAAAAGATAAACACAAAGTAAAAAAACGCTTACTATAAAAATAGGTGTTACTACTTCATATTTAACAGAGTATTCTAACAAGTATTTAAAATGAAATGCCGAAACAATCTGGAAAAGGAAACTAAAAATAGTTAATAATGAAATAGAGATTATAAAAGCTTTTTCCTTTTTTAAAAATTCCCATATACTCTTTCTTATGACTTTTCTAGATAACAACTTAGGAATTTTCTTTTTTGGCTTCAAAAATATATAGTAAAAAGATGTTAACAAATTAAATTCCGAGAAAGATAAAACGACTTTTCCCCTAGCAGGATCCATAATTGTTACTCTTTTTTTCGAAGAATTAACCTCATAAATAACCACAAAGTGTTTATAACTTTTATTTACAATAATATGTGCAATACAGGGTAAATCGTCTTTTTCAATTTTTTCCAAATTTCCTCTAACGCCATCCGCCTCAAAACCAATTTTTTCTGCTGCTTCTACAATTTTGGCAGCACTTACACCATTTTTAGTGGTACATGTAATTTCTCTCAGATATTCTTTTGATATATCTCCCCCATAATATCGAATAACAGATAATAAACAGCAAATACCACAATCCTTAATTCCATCTTGTAGAACGACTTTCATAGCTTGTCTTTTCTCCCACCTCCAATATAATTATTCGAACAAAAAATGAAAACTCTATAAAGTTTTAAACAAAATAGAATAGTAATTTACCAATATGGGGAAACTACTACTAATGAAAATATCTCTGAATTGACAATTAATTTCTTAAATATTATAATTTTATAGAAGGTGAATATCATGAATTTTGTAAGTAATATTGAAGAAAAAGAATATGAAAATTTTGTAAAGAACCATTCAAAGTCACATTTTCTTCAGAGCTATAATTGGGGAATATTTTGTAAAGAAAACAAAAAGATGATTCCCCATTATATTGGTCTAAAGAAAAACAATAAATTGATTTGTTGTGCACTATTACTTCAAAAGAAACTTCCTTTCGGATATTCTTATTTCTACTCACCTAGAGGATTTATAATTGATTTCAATGATAAAAACACTTTAACAATATTTACAGAAAAATTAAAAGAATACTTAAAAAAATATAACGCAATATTTTTAAAAATTGATCCAGATATAAAATTACACGATTTAGATTTAGAAGGAAATATTATAAGTAAAAGTAATAATTTTGATTTAATAAAGACTCTAATCAATCTAGGATATAAACACCTAGGATTCAACAAGGCTTTTGAACATAATCAGCCAAGATATACATTTCGTCTTAACCTCACAAATATGGATGAAATAAAAAACAATTTTCATATTACTACTAAAAAAATAATTTCTAAAGGGAACCCCTATGAATTAGAAATATTAAAAAATAGTGAATCTTATATTGATGATTTCTACACGACTATGGAAGAAACAGCAAAAAGAGAAAACATTGCGCTTTATCCTAAAAAATATTTTCTAAATTTCTATAAAATCCTTCATAAAAATGATAATAGCGATATTTATATAGTTTATTTAAACAAAATCAAGACTTTAGCAATTCTTAACAATCGATTATCTGAATTAAAAATGAATATAGAACAATTAAAGTCAGAAAGCAAAAAAAACGAATTACAAAATCAAATTAGAAAAATAGAAAAATTAATAGAGGAATTAGAAAATATAGAAGAAGATAAACTTCCTCTTTCCTCTATCATTACTGCAAAATATGGAAACAAAGTATGGACAATGCATGGAGGGAATCATACAAAATTACGAAGTTTAAATGCCAATTATTTAATTTATTATAAAATTATAGAAGATGCCGTTAAGGAGAATTATGAAATGATTGATTTCTTTGGAACATCCTATAATCCTGATGAAAAAGATCCAGAATATGGTATTCATTTGTTTAAAAAACGTTTAGGGGGAGAATACACAGAATTTATTGGAGAATTTGATCTAGTACTTAAAAAGTTCATCTATTTATTATTTAATATTTTAATACCAATATATAGAAAAATATCTAAATTGAAAAACAAAAAATAAAATTTCAACAAAAAAGGACTTTTAAAAGTCCTTTTAATTTCGATGGTGTCCGCGAGGCGACTCGAACGCCTGACCGATCGCTTAGAAGGCGATTGCTCTATCCAGCTGAGCTACGCAGACATATAACTAGCTGACAAATAGAATTATACAATAAAAACACTTCTGTTGCAAGTGTTTTTTATCTTCTTATAATAGATCTTTGGCACTAATATGACTTACTTCTTTTTCATTAACTTCAAACATAACCATCTCTACATCATAATTATCAAAAACCGAATATGCCAAACTATAAATTACTTCTTCTAATAATTTATCGTTTTCATCGAATAAATAATTATTAAAATTTAAAAATAAAACATTGCCTTCTTCCTTATAATCTAAAAGAAGGGTATTACTATTTAAAAAGCTCATTAGATTAGAATCATAAATATAACTACTCGTTAATTCCTCTACAATAATTTTTATTTTTTCTCTATCATCATTCAAATACTTAGTAACTGGAACGTAGAAAAGATTTCCATCAATTCTTTCTAAATAATAGATTACGACCTTAGTAATTTTATCTCGTGAGGTTATATCATATTTTTTATTAATTCCTAAATTATGATCTAATATAGTAGGAAGTTTTTCATGAGAATTAGGATATTCCGTTAGTTTTTCACCTTCTATTAAAATGTTAATTCCCTTAATATCTTTAAGAGATAATATGCTATAAGTAATAGAAGCTATCATTTGTTTTTCATTTTCTAAAGAAACCGATAATATTTCCTTTGAAAAATTAATAGTTACTAATTTATCTCCATAAATAATTTCCTTAATCTTGGTATTTTTGGGAATTGGTGCTTTAAGTCCACTAGGAGAATTATTTGACTTTCCTTCTATTAAACTAATTAATACTTTATTGATTTGTTCTTTCTTATCATTTGAATCCATTATTATTTTGCTTTTTACTAAATAACCAGAGTCATTTAATAAAAATATACTTGTAGTTGGGAAATTAGCGACTTCTTCAATTTCTAAATTGGTCTTTAATACATGGGTATTTTCAGTAGTTGGTATAGAATAAGCAACTAATAAAACAAATAAAGTTAATGTTGTAATGAATATTTTTCTCAAAGCTTTCGTTCTAAGCATAATATCACCTACAAAAATATATGAAAAACCGTACTAAATTAGCACGATTTTACAAAGATAATTCTTTGAGTTTTAACAATTCAACAACTGCACCAGCACGTCCATTAACACCTAATTTTTGCATTACATTAGAAATATGATTTCTAACTGTTTTTTCACTAATTCCTAATTCTTCGGCGATTTCTTTTGTACTTTTATTTCTTATTAAAAGCTCAAAGACATTCCTTTCTCTAGCTGTTAATATTGTATTAGCCATTTTCTTTATCACCTAAAGTATTGTATGAAAAAAGGCTTTTTTGTTGTATGCTTTTACCTATTAACTCTTCTGAAATTTAACAGTAATATACATCTTTTTTTTATATTCTGCTTGTATAAGACGCATGATGTTATTAGCTAACTTACTATCATGAGTAGGAGAAACACAGACTACATTGGCATCATTGTTGTCTATCTTGACAAAGCAATTTATTTTATACTCTTTTTTTATTTTTGCCTCTAAGGCCTCTTCCCTTCCTTGAAGTTCATTCAAATACTTTAATTTTTCGTATGCATTATTCTTTTCTTCACTACTAATAGCGTCATTAATAAGTTGTTCTTGTAACGTATCCATTTCATTCTGACGTTCCTCTTCTAAACTAACTCGCATTGCCACTAAAGATGAAGATTCCTCAATTGTTTCTTTCGTTGATCCCTTATTTGTTACAATTTCAGTTTCTTTCGCAGCAGTAAGCAAATCATTAGGCATTGTAATATAGTAAACGCTAAGTATAAGTATTAAACTAAACAATGTCAAAAACCACAAATTTTGTTTATTTATCATACGACTCCTCCTTGTTCTAATTAACTATATGTGCAAAAAAAAAGAATATTCTTTTAAATATTCTTTTATAAGTTTTTTCCACAACTTGGACAAAACTTATCATCTTCGCTTAATTTTGTTCCACATCCAGAACAGAATTTAGCAGGTTCATCGCTTTTTACATTGGTTGACGCAGCTGATTTTTGATTATTATTTGAAGTTTTCTGGTTAAAGAAATTTAAAACAAAATCATCCATTGGTTTTTTACCAACATACTTGCTCTTGTCGAAACCTAAAATCATATAGAACACAGGTCCCAAAAGAACAAGTCCTATAGCGAATGAATCTTCTTTTCCAAAGCTTCTAGCTAAGCTGACAGATAACAAAATACTGAAATATAAAGATGCAGCCAGCGAAACAAGTCCACCAATTACAGGAATAACTCCACCAACAATTCCTGCTCCAAACACAATTAAAATCCACCAAGGATTTACACCAGCAATTTGGCACAACGTATAACTGTTGTAAACTGGAATTAATGCCTTCCATCCTTTCTCTCCTGCTTTTGTTAGTACTTTCCATTGTCCGATTACTGCTAAAATATAAATAGCCAATCCGACAACTAATAGGAATCCAATAATTCCTACTACTGCAGCAATGATTCCTCCTGCAGCTGCTGTTGAACCATAAGTTTCTACATAGTCCATAAATTTTACCTCCTCTATCTATGAAGCAGTTTTTCAACTGCTTTCATCAAAATTAATTTTCCATAAGGATATGTTAAAGAACCCTGCATATACGCAATATACGGTTTTCTTACTGGGCCATCACAAGACATTTCAATAGAAGATCCTTGTGTAAATGATCCAGAGGCCATTACCACTTTATCATCATATCCTGGCATATCCCACGCCTCAACCAAAGCATTGGAATCAATAGGAGAACCTTGTTGAATAGCCCGGACAAATTCTATTAATTTATCTGGATTATGAAAAATAATATTTTGCACAATATCTACTCTATCTTCATCAAAGAAAGGTTCCACATCATAACCAATGAAACTCATTACTCTGCTTGCTAAAATGGCAGTCTTCAAGGCAGAAGCTACAACAGACGGTGCCATAAACAATCCTTGTAAAATCTGCTTATTAATACCAAGAGATGGGCCCACCTCTTTTCCACATCCAGGAACAGTAAGTCGCTCACTACAAAGTTTTATTAAATCTTTTCTTCCTGCAATATATGCACCATTTGGTGCAATTCCACCTCCAAGATTTTTTATAAGAGAACCAACAATAATATCAGCGCCTACACTTAACGGTTCATCCTTACTAACAAATTCACAATAACAATTATCAACCATTATAATAACATCTGGATCTATTTTTTTAACATGCTGTACAACTCTTTTTATTTTATCTAAAGGTATACTTTTTCTAGTAGAATAACCTTTACTTCTTTGAATTTCTATAACTTTAACCCTATTAGTCTTTAAAAACTCAGTAATTAAATTATAATCAAAGTCATTATCCCTTAATTCTATTTCATGATAAGACACTCCAAAACTTTTCAAGGAACTGGGATTATCACGGATCCCAATCACTTCTTCTAATGTATCGTATGGTCTACCACTAATACTTAAAAGCATATCCCCTGGCCTAAGGAGTCCAAACAAACAAACTGTTAAAGCATGCGTACCAGAAATAAATTGACTACGAACCAAAGCATCTTCGGCACCCAATACATCCTTAAAAACGTCTTCTATTTTATCTCTTCCTAAATCATTATATCCATAACCTGTCGTACCATTAAAATGAGATTCCATGATTTCGTTCTTATGGAAACTATTTAATACCTTTGCACTATTATGCATAAGTATTTCATCCACTTTTTGAAACATTGTTATGCAATCTTTTTCACATTTATCAAAAAGTTGAACTACTTCTTCTGAAATATCCAATTGATTATACATCCTATCACCCATTAAATTTTCCACCATCAACTCTAATAATAGAATCGTTTATATAACTAGCATCTGGGCTTACCAAAAAACAAACTACTTTAGCAATTTCTTTAGCATCAGCAAATCTTCCTAGCAATATTTTCTTTTTTTCATTGTTAATCTGCTCAATTGATAAACCCTTTGACATTTCTGTCTTAACCCATCCTGGACAAATACAATTGACTTGAATAAAGGGAGCAAGTTCTCTAGCTAAATTATGAGTTAAAGAAACAACTCCTGCTTTAGAAGCATCATAATCGCAACTTTCAGGATAATAAGTATCTAATGCATTCGTAGAGGAAATATTAATAATCTTACCATTCTTATTTTCCAACATATATTTAGAAACATATTTACTAACAAGAAAAGTACCAATTAAATTAACATCGATTACTCTTTTAAATTCCTTTAATGTTTTATCAAAGAAAAAATTATCTCTAGAAACTCCTGCATTATTTATTAATATATCTATACTACCAAAGCGATCAACAATAGAATTAATCATTTTTTCTACTTCTTCTTCTTTAGAAATATCACATTGAACAACCATAGTATGAACATGAAAATTCTCTTCAACATATTCTTGAAGACGAATTGCTTCCTCGGCATGATGACAATAATTAATAACTACATCTATACCATTTTTTGCTAATTCAATGATAATACTGCGTCCTATTCCCCGATTACTCCCTGTAACTAATGCAACCATTTTATCCATAAAATCAACTGCCTTACATTGAAAATTATATATGATTATTCCTGAAATAACAATATCATTTTGTATATTTTAAATGATAAGTTTCCAAAAAAGAATCTAATAAGTTTATATCATCAATACCTAAAAGATTGGAATAAACTTTTCCTTCAACCACAAATACCACTCCTGGTATATCTAAGGCATTTTCTGAAATCTCTAATTTATATAAAACCTCTTTATAATCTTTCTCTTTAGATATATCATAACTAAAATAATTAACTTGATCACTATCTAGTTTATTCATTACCACTTTACAAAAATTACATTCTTTGGAATTATTTAAATAAATAACAAAAGTATCTTTTGCATAGAACGACTTTAATACACTAGATCTAGTATCCCCAAACTTATTAATTAAAAGAAATAATAACGGAATTGTAACAATAATTACAAATCCCAATCCCATTAAAAATTTATTTCTAAGTGCGATAAATTCTGGATCTTTCATATAACTCCTTTTTATAACTACAACATTATTTTACTACAGTTTTAAAAGTTAGTAAACAATATACTATTTAAAAAAAGAGTTTACAAGTTAAACTCTTTCTACTTTAATATAAGCAATTTCGTCATTTAATTGACACTCTTCTGTAAGACTTTCATCTTTTATTAATTCATTGCCTAATATTTCTCCCATTACATAATCATAATACCGATTAAGCATTTCTTCTATCTTTTTCGTTCCTTTATAATAAACTTTTATATGATCAGTAATTACAAAGTCAGCCTCTTTTCTTAAACTCTGTACTTTACGGACAAATTCTCGAGCCAATCCTTCCAATATTAAATCTTCTGTAAGCTCTGTATCTAAGACAACACAAGTATGAGAATTGCTGGTTGCTGCATAGCCCTCTTTCTGTTTTAAAGAAACTAAAACATTATCGCTATTTAGTTCAAAATCATCTCCTGATAATTTTACTACTAGACCTTCACTTGTAATTTTATTGACCTGTAAAGAGGTTAATTTAGAAAGGATATCTTGAAGCTCTTTAATTTTTGGGCCTAATTCCTTACCAAGAGTCTTAAAATTAGGTTTTACAACATATTCAAGATATTCACTCATATCTTCTTTAAAGATAATTTCCTTAACATTTAATTCTTCTTTAATAATTGGAAGTAAATCTCCAATAACAATTTCATCACTCTTTGGTAAAATCAAACTACGAATAGGTTGTCTTACTTTAATATTTGCTTCTTCTCTAGCAAATCTTCCTAAAGAACAAATGTCTCTAACCAAATCCATTCTCTCTTCTGCAACTTCATCAATAAAATCTGTATTTTCCAATGGAAAATTTGCCAAATGAACAGAATCTTCTCCTGTTAAATTCTGATAAATTTCTTCTGTTAAAAAAGGTGTAAGAGGAGCACACAATTTACATAAAGTAACAAGCACTTCATAAGTTGTAAGATATACTGCTTTTTTACTTTCTGTTAATTCAGAATCCCAAAATCTTCTTCTATTGCTTCTAATATACCAGTTAGATAAATCATCATTTAAGAAAGGTACAATTAATTTCGTAACTTTATTCAAATCAAATTCTTGATAAGCTAAATTCACATCCCTAACTAGTCTATTTAATTTAGAAAGTAACCATCTATCAATATATTCTCTTTTTCCTACGTCTATCTTATAACCCCTAGGATCAATATGATCTGCATTCGCATACATTTCAAAGAAAGAATAGGCATTCTTAAAGGTAGATGTATACTTAGAATACACTTCTTTTACTCCTTCTTCATTAAATCGAAGTGGAGTCCAAACAGGAGAAACATATAACATATAAAATCTTATCGTATCTGCCCCATACTTTTTCATAATATCAATAGGATCAATAATATTTCCCATAGATTTGCTCATTTTCTTACCATTTTTATCAAGCATCATATCATTAGCAACAACATTTTTAAAACTAGATTCTCCAGATAAAATGGTAGAGATGACAAGAAGTACATAGAACCATCCACGAGTCTGATCAACTCCTTCAGCAATGAAGTCTGCAGGAAATTGATTCTCAAATAATTCTTTATTTTCAAATGGATAATGCCATTGTGCATAAGGCATAGAACCGCTATCAAACCAAACATCCATTACATCTTTTACTCTATCCATTGTTTTTCCACAATCAGGACATTTTATATGTAATTCATCCACATAAGGTCTATGCAATTCAATTTTTCTGACATCAATATCTTCTATAATTTTTTCTTGAAGTTCATCAAGGGAACCAATGATTTCTCTATGACCACAATCACATGTCCAAATAGGCATTGGACATCCCCAATAACGTGTCCTAGAGATTCCCCAATCAACCATATTGTCTAACCAGTTTGCGAATCGTTTTTCTCCTACAAAATCAGGATACCAATGAACTTTAGAATTTGCTTCAATAATTTTATCTTTATAAGCCGTTGTTTCTACATACCACGCAGGTTTTGGATAAGAAATTAATGGACTCTTACATCTCCAGCAATGTGGATAGTCATGAGTAATTTTTAATTTCTTAAATAATTTATCATTTTCTTTTAACCATTTAATAATATCAAGCTCTAATTCTTTATCAGTTACTAATCTACCTGTCCAAGGTCCTTCTGTATAACAGCCATCTGGTCCTACCGGATTTATAAATCCTATGCCATTTTCACGGCATACTCTATTATCATCAGCTCCAAAAGCAGGGGCAGTATGAACAATTCCTGTTCCATCTTCTGCTGTAACATAATTGTCAGCAATTACTTCAAACGCTTTTCCTTCTACCGTAACAAAAGGCATCAATTGTTCATATTGAAAGCCAACTAAATCTGTACCCTTATATGTTTCAAGTATTTTAACATCTTCTCCTAATACTTTTTCTATTAGGGAATTTGCTAAAATAAATTTATATCCCATAGATTCTACTAAATTATACTCTAAATCAGGATTAACACAAAGTGCTACATTCGCAATCAAAGTCCAAGGCGTAGTTGTCCACGCAAGAAAGTAAACATCCTCATCCTTTTTCTTAAATGGTAAAATTAAAGAATTAACGGAATCTTCTTCATAACCTTGAGAAACCTCATTGGCAGACAATTCGGTACCACATCTAGGACAATACCATAACACCTTATTTCCATGATAGATTAATCCCTTCTTGTCCATTTCTTTTATAATCCACCACTCAGATTCAATGTATTCATTATCACAAGTAACATAAGGATGATCGCAATCGATAAACTGCCCCATCATATCTGTAACTTTTTTTACTTCATCAATATTAGATGCTGTTTCACGATTACATTCACGGCAAAAATTTTCTATACCGAATTTTTCAATATCCGATTTCGTTTTAAAACCAAGTTTTTTTTCTACATTAACCTCAATTGGCAAGCCATGCGTATCTAGTCCAATTTTTCTAAGAACTCTATATCCTTGCATTGTTTTGTATTTGCAGAAAGCATCCTTAATAGTCTTAGAAAAAACATGATGAATACCAGGTTTTGCATTTGCATAAATTGGTCCATCATAAAATACCCATTTAGGTCCATCTTTTCTTTTATCAATACATTGACCCAATATATCCATTTTTCTCCATTGATTTTCTATTTTGCTTTCTACTTCATCAACAGTTCTTAAATCCAATTTTTTAAATTCCATAAACATCCTCCTAAAAAATAAAAACTCTTCATCCCATAAGGACGAAAAGTTCGCGGTACCACCTTAATTTATAAGTAAACTTATACACTCATAACTATAACGCGTAACCGTATTTATCTTATCCATAAATCACAACTTGAAAGTGATCTTAATACTAACTTCAAACTTGTTTTCACCAACCACAAGCTCTCTTTTTATCCATTAATATTACGTCTTTCGCACTTGTTTTTCTTTTTCTAATATAACATAATATATTAAGTTTTACAACCAAAAGTTCCACTAAACTTTTAATATCGATAATACTTTGGGCGATCTTCTCTACGCACAAGTTTTTTGACAGAAGTAAGCTCCTCTTTTAATCTTAATTCGCTATCAGGAATTAAAAAAGGATTATATCGATGTTCAATATACCTTTTTTCTTCTTCATTCCAAACCATTTTTGGAATTTGGTCAATATGAAAGTCATTCGCAATATATTGATAAAAAGTAGAATAAATTCTAGGAGCAGAAGTTGTGATAGTTCTTTCTCTCATGGTTTCAACAGAATGACGTCCTAAATACTGTACTACAATATCTTTAAACATAGCACAAAAAACATCTCCTACATAATCTTCATAACTAATACGATAGCAAGGAAAATCATCTTCATCCGTATCTTCTTCAAGTCCTAGATTTTTTAATTTAAAAGGATACATTATATCATAGTATGCTTCTCTTGATAAGAGTAAAAATTCACGTCCAAATGCTTCTCTAAAGTTTTCATTTTTAGAACAATTGAACAAAAAAATATAAAAATCCTCTTCTAACAATTGTTTAGGAGACCTATACGTAAGAAAGCCAAAATTATCTTTCCTGCTTTCTATAATATTCATAGCAATTTCTTTTAGTTTCTCTTTTCTTTCTCTTTGCAAATATAATTCTATTGCGGCCATCTCAACTTCTGGATCAACATCATTATGGAAAAAATCTTTAAAAAAGCTAGGATGTACAATTTTATCAAATTTTCTTGATTGAACACAAAAGTACTCTCTAAATATATCTGCCATAGGCTCCGCCATATGACCAGCTACACCAAAGTACTTACTAAAATCTAGTGCATTTCCATCATTATCAATAAAACCTATAAAACGTTCACTTAAAAATCTTTCTGGATCTAGAAAACCACTATTAACAACTTCTTCTGTAAAAGGAATTACCATACTATCACCTTCTTTGAACAATATACTATCATCAAAATATTTTTCTAGCAAGAAAAAATCCAAATTACTTTGGATCTAATTCTAAAACTTCTATTTCTTCAACAACAGCCATCTGTTGTTCCATAATTAACTTTAACTTTCTTTTAAAGATTTTCATATTCTTTTCTAATATATCGGCATTATTCTCAATTCTTTCAGCTCGAAGGAGCGCTTCATTAACAATTCTATCAGCATTATTTTTGGCATTAGAAACAATCAGTTCAGATTCATCACGAGCCATTTTCTTAATATTATCCCCTGTCTCTTCTGCCTTCATAATCGCACTTTTCAAAGTATCTTCTAAATTTTTATAATGCCCTAACTCTGTCTTTAAACGATCTATTTCTTCATTCTGTTTCCTACATCTAGTAATAATTCCTTCTGTCTGAGTAATTACATCACCAATAAATTGATTTACTTCCCTACGATTATATCCATTAGCTTCATAACTAAATTTTTCCATATAATCACCTCAGAATATATAAATGCCTAAATTTTAAAAGAAATCATCCTCATCTTCTTCATCACGATATTTTTCCTTCTTATTGTGATTTGTTTTATCAACTTGATTATCATCACTAATCTTTCCTTCTACATTGACATTATTAGGAGTACAAAGGAAAATACCTCCACCTAGTTTTTGCAAATCTCCACCGATAGCATAAATGGTACCATATAAGAAATCGACAATTCTTTTAGCTTGATCAGGAGTAACCCTTTTTAAGTTTACAACAACAGCACTTCTATTTTTTAAATAATCTGCAATTTGTTGACTTTCAGAATATGCTCTTGGTTCAAGCAACATCATTCTACTACCAGCAATTCCATTTGATTCATGATATTCCTCTCTAGAAGTAGAATAAAATTCATCTTCTGCAGCTGGTTCTTTATCATTGTCATTTCCAACTAATAAATTTTTTAATTTATCTAAAGCCATAAATACACCCTCCATCTTACTCGTATCTATCTTATACAATAATATCATATATATTTGAAAAATCAAAGACTAAAATTGAATATTTTTAGCTTAAATTGAAATAAATCGATTCCCAGTAGTTGTATTTGCTTGTGGTTGTTGAGTTACAATAGGCTGCTCCTTATACCAAACATTAGCTAAATCAACATTATCACTCATTGGTCTTGGATCAGGCAAATCAACATATAAAGAAACAGGAACCTTAAAGGCATTCCCAAACGCAATACAGTTTCCTGGTTTCAAACTTTTTAACTGTTCAACAATTTCTAAAGAAATATTTGGGACCATATTTTTAATATAATCCAAATCCTTAGGATGCAACGTTCGAAGAATAACAAAATTACTACACTGAGAAATACAAGTATCAGATAATTCGCTAGGTCTTTGTGTAATAAGTCCTAAAAAGACACCATACTTTCTTCCTTCCTTTGTAATCCGTTCAAATATATTATATCCAAAAAGATCAACATCTTTATCGAACGTAACGTATCTATGAGCTTCCTCAATAATAATATGAAAAGCTCTACTTCCCCTAGGCATCGTTTCACTCGCTAAAGAAAATAACATACGAGATAAAATCTTAGTAATTGTCTTTGCCATTCGATCATCAACATAATTAATATTAAAATTAACAATTTGGCACTTATTACCATGATTATCTCTCAAAAGGCTATCAATATATCCACGTTTATCCACAAAATTAGGATAAGAAAAATATTGTGTATATTCACTATTTACTAAAGAATGTAATCTAACACTTAAAACATTGGCATAGTCAAACACTTTATTACTCTTCAATATTCCTTCACTAATTAAGGCAAAGTCCATAGCCAGCTCTAAATCTGCAAGCGTATAAAAAGGATTTAAGTCATCTGCAGTTATATCGAAAGTATCATCTATAATATATCCGCGGATAAATTCAACAACCAATTCCATCTCTTGCATCTTACCAGTTTTATCAATAAACAAACATTGTTTTAAAGTCCTTACGTATCCGGGTTGAGCAATCTGACTTTCCAAATTAAGTTCTGAAGTATTAAATTTTGTCAAAACCGCAACGACCTGATCTCTTATTTGAGTAGAGTCAGCACCACTTAATAATATATCTTGTAAAGCTCTCGCAATAATATCATTTTTCTTTCTGATAACAGTACTAGAATTACCAGTTAAAATAGGAACTAAATTCAATGTTTTCTCAATAATTGGAAGTTGAGAAGGAGAATCAGCGTCTAAAAGTAATGCGATATCATCCACATCCAATAACCAAACTGGAATTTTTAAAATTTCATTAGTAGAATCATGTGTATTTGTTGTGTATAATTTATAATTTAAATTTTGATTTTTTTGATGAAAGTTAGAAAAAGCAGCTGTATATTCTCCATAAGCATCAAAAAAGAAAAAGTTGGAATTTATTGGAGGATTAGGACAGATAAATAATTTCTGTATAATAGAAGCTACTGTACAACTCTTTCCAGAACCACTATTTCCTAAAACAGAAAAGTGATTACTAAAAAAATCATTAATATTAACATTAATCCGATAATTATCATAAATATTACTAACACCAAAGTTCGTATATCCCGAAGTTGTTTCTGATAATCCTAATACTTTTGATAACTCTTCCATATTAATAAGTCTAACTTGTGATTTAAATGAAGGCTTTTTACTAGAACCAGGAGCAAAATTTCCATTAGAAGAAAATTCCCCTACTACGTTTACGGTCATTGTAGTTTGATTAACACTTACAATTTCTCCCACAACCCTTTTGTCGGCATCTTGAAAAATCACATGTAAATTTACTAAATTCGGTTGGATGTTAATATCAACAGATAACTTAACCAATACTTGATTACCAATAATTTCTAAAACTGTCCCTATCATACTAGCACCTTCTCATTCTACTAAAAGTATACCAAAAAAAAAAACAAAAAAAAAGAACTAATTTATATCTTTAAAAAAAGCACTTATAAAAGTGCCTAATCTTCAAACAAGCCATGAATTTTTTTCCTATCAATATCACTAATATCATCTACTTTCCATTCATCATTTACTTTTGTTAAATGAAAAGTAATTTGATATTTTACCTTGTCAGTAACATTTTTTAATTGCTTAATTTTATACTCAATATATTTAGCAGTTTCTTTTAACTCATCGGTAGCCTTTTCTATAACATTATTATTGTTTTGATCATCATCAGTATTAATAGTAGCTTTATCATCTTCAAATTCATCTTTATGAGTGTTGTAATATTCCCTAGATTTAGAAATAGAGGTAGCGTAGTCAAACACTTCAATTTCAACATCAACCTCTGCGTTATTACCATCAATTCTTTCATCTTTCACTTTATAGGATAAATTTTGATATTGCTTTTCCATAAGACTTCTATAATCTTCTTTTTGTGAATCGCTCATAGTAGTATCAGAGGATACAACTTTGTCAAGTTGAGCTAAAACCTCACTATCCATAGATTGATATTTTCCTAGAAACTCTTCTACCTTTTTCGTTGGAGTATTCATCATATTAGAGCAACCACAAACCAATAATAATATTACAGACAAAGTAGCTAATATTTTTTTCATATTTTTCCTCCCACTAATATCTTGTAACAAAAAAAATATTTTATTCAAAAAAGAAAAGTTGTCTCAAAATATGAGGCAACTTTTAATAATCACAATTTCCTGGTGTTCTAGGGAACGGAATAACATCTCGAATATTTTCAACACCCGTTAAATAAATAAGCAGACGTTCAAATCCCATACCAAATCCAGAATGATAGCATCCACCAAATTTTCTTAAATTGCAGAACCAATCAACTGCTTTTTGATCAACACCCATTTCTTTAATTCTAGCAATTAATTTTTCATAATCATCTTCACGTTGAGAACCTCCCATAAGTTCTCCTGCTCCTGGCACTTCCAAATCAACTGCCGCAACTGTTTGAAGATCATCATTAACTTTCATATACCATGCTTTAATATCTTTTGGCCAATCGGTAATGAAAACAGGTCCATTAAAATATTCCGTAATATATTTTTCATGTTCTTTAGCAATATCATCATCATAATCTGGAGTAAATTCCCATTTAACATCTGCTTTTTTCAAGATATCAATAACATCATGATGAGAAATCCTTGTAAAATGAGAATTAACCAATTTTACTAATTTTTCTTTTAATCCCTTTTCAACAAATTTGTCAAAAAAATCAATTTCTAATGGGCAATGTCTCAATACATAATCCACAACAAATTTTAACATATCTTCTTCTATATCCATTAAACCATTTAAATCACAAAAGGCAATTTCTGGTTCAATCATCCAAAATTCATTTGCATGAGTTTTGGTATTAGAGTTTTCTGTTCTAAATGTTGGTCCAAAAGTATAAATTTTTTTATACGCCATCGCAAAAGCTTCTCCATGCAATTGTCCACTTCCTGTTACAAAAGATGTTTTTCCAAATAAATCCTTAGACATATCCACCGTTCCATCTTCTGCCTTAGGTAAATTATTAAAATCTAATGTTGTAATTTTAAACATCTGTTCAGAACCTTCACAATCAGCAGTTGTGATTAAAGGGGTGTGTACGTAAACATAATTATGACTTTGAAAGTACTCATGAATTGCCATAGCCGCAACACTTCTAACTCTAAAAACCGCACCAAATAGATTTGTCCTAGGTCTAAGATAAGCTTGTTCTCTCAAAAATTCTCTAGTATGTCTTTTTGGTTGAATAGGATAATCTTCTGGAGAATCTCCTAATAATGTAACACCAATTGTTTGAATTTCAAATTCTTGTCCTGCAGATGGAGATTTAATAACCTTTCCTACCACTTCAATTGCAGAACCAATCCTTAATTTTTGAATTTCTGAAAAACTCGTCAATTTATCATCATATACAACTTGAACAGATTCAAAATAAGTTCCATCATTTAGATCTATAAAACCATATTCTTTTTGTTTACGATGATTACGGATCCATCCCTGTAATACTATTTCTTTACCTAAAAAACCTTGCCATTTTTCATATAATTCTTTTATATCTATAACCATATATTCCTCCTAAATTTTATAAGCTATCTTCCAAGCTAATATTCTTCTTACTGCTAAATCTATTTTTTCTTCACTGAAACTCTTATCTTCTAAAGCTTTCAAAATAGAATCATACATTTCTTCTAAATCAGAAGTAATAATCATATCGTTACCTGCTGATACGGCTAAGGTAGCAGCATTTCCTTCATTAACATATTGTGAAACCGCTCCCATAGATAAATCATCTGTAATTATTATGCCACTAAATCCTAAATTATTTCTCAACTCTCCAATCACTTTTTCACTAAGGGTAGCAGGATACTTATCATCTATACAATTGATAATATTATGAGAAACCAAAATAGTGGGAACACCCATTTCTATTCCACTTTTAAAAGGAAGAAAATCATTTTCTAAAAAATTTTCATAACTCCTATTGTCAATAGAAATTCCTGTATGAGTATCGACATTATTACCATACCCTGGAAAATGCTTCAAAGAAGAAGAAATCCCAACTTCTTTTGCATAGCCAACCATATTTTTAATATACTCTGCGGTTTGTACGGCATCTTTTCCAAAGGATCTTGAATAAATGAAATCATTAGGATCTACAGAAACATCTGCAACCGGAGCTAAATTTAAATTAAGACCTAAACTTAATAATAATTCTCCCTTTTCTTTTTCTGTTTTTTCTAATAGTTCATATCCTCCTAATTCATAAATCTCCTGACTGGATAAAAATCTTTCATTTCTAAAATTAGGATATCTACTAACTCTAGTAACAATTCCCCCTTCTTCATCAACACCTAATATTAGATGAACTTTACTTACAACCTGTAAATGATTAAGTTCTTCTTTTATAGATTGACGATTATGGTTTTGAAAGTCTTTCGAAAATAAGATAAATCCACCAACATGATAATTATTAATATATTTAACAGCTAAATTTTTATCATATCTAACTAAAAACAACTGTCCTACTTTTTCTTCTAAAGTCATTTTCTTTAGCACTTTTTCAGCTTCTCGATAATATTTTCCAAATAACTCTTCACTAAAGACACTTTTTTCGTTTTTTTCATTTTTCTTTAAATCCCCGAAGAGATTATCTTTATTTAAGAAAAGAAAACCAATAACAAATATTCCTAAAAAACCTAATATTATAAATAATTTTTTCATACTCTACCTACCCATAATTTTCTTAAATTCATTAGGATTAGACGTTTCAAATAAAATATCCTTTTTAAGTACAGGATAATAGATTTTTAATCGATTAGCATGTAAATATAATCGTTTTTCTAAATCTTTAATATTTGAATATTTTTTATCCCCTACTATCGGATGATTCATAGTAGAAAAAGCAACCCTTATTTGATTTTTTCTTCCTGTCTCAATAGTAACCTTAAGTAAGGAATAATTATTATTTTCTTTTAGAACTTTATAATTAGTAATAGCTTGCTTTCCATCCTTATCAGAACAACAATAAACCAAATTTGTCTTTGTTTCTTTCAAATTTTGAATAATTCTTCCTTCTTTTTGTGTCAATGTTCCGTGAACTACAGCAACATATTCACGCAAGCTTACATACTTATCCCAATTCTCCTGTAACTGATTTTTAGTTTTCTCATCTTTTGCAAGTAAAACAATCCCACTCGTATCCTTATCTAATCGATGAACAATAAAAACCTTAGCGAATTTATTAGTACTCTTCAAATACTCACTTACGATATGATAAAGAGTTCTTTCTTTTTCTTTAGAAGTTGCGATTGTAAGAAGCCCACTCGGTTTATTAACAACAATAATATGTTCATCTTCAAATAAAACATCAAAAGGAAGTTCTTTTTTATTCTTACTAGTAGTATCAATGCGAATAGTCATACCAGAAACTAATTTGTAATTATGTTGTGTTACTCGATTATTATTTACATAAACTGCTCCATGCGTTAAATATTGCTTAATTCTTCTTTTAGGCATATTTAAAGTTAAATATAAGTAATCTAGTAAAAATCCATCTTGTTTTACAATAAGTTTCATAATAACTTCCTCCTTTCAATTTATTATAATATAGATAACAAAATTAAACAAATAAATCTACAAAGTCTTTAAAAATTCTGCAACTCCATAAGAATAATTATCCTGTGTAACAAAGGCGGCATTCTCTTTTATAGTAGCAGGGCTATTATTAACAGAAACAGAAAATCCACAAGTTCCCATAATTTCTTTTTCTCCACCAATTGTACAAACATGATTTAAATCTATTTTCTTTTTATTACAAAGTTTCAAAAGTGCATCTAATTTACTAACATTACCCATTATAATTTCAACATAAATTTCAGAATCAACGAAACTCTCTCTAATATTAATATCAAAATCCAAAAGTTTTTCTTTTAAAAATTTTAAATCTTTTTCATCATGTGTTTTAACAGACATTTTATAAATATCTTCTTTTTTTTCTAGTGGATTAGAAACAACTTCATTTGCAGTAAAACACCTAACTTCATAATTACTAAGTAATTTCATAATAGGTTTTATAATAGAAAATAAAATTTTCTTTTGATAAATACATTTTTTATTATGAACATCATAAATACAAGCACCATTAAAACAAATAATATAATCTATAAAGGGAAAATCCCTGTTATATTCTAATATTTCAGATAAACTTTTACTTGTCATAATGCAAAATAAAATGCCTGCTTTTCTAATTCTACTAATTTCTAATATAGCTTCAGTAGAAATAGCTTCTTCTTGATCAATTAATACATTATCAAATTCACTAACAATCATTTTATACATTCTTATTCCCCCATAATCTCTTAGAAAAATTAATAATCAATATAATACCTGCTAACGCTAAGAAATAACCAGCCAATACATCTGTTGGATAATGAACTCCTACATAAATTCTACTAATTCCAATTAATAAGATTAATAAAACAAAGAATATAGAAAGGAGAATTTTAAGTATCTTATTTTTTACCTTTATAAGAGTCAAATATAATAAATAGCCATATACAAAAACAGAAATCATAGCGTGCCCACTAGGGAAAGAATATCCTCCTTGCACGATTAATCGTAAATGATCTGGCCTTGGTCTTCTTAATATATATTTAATTAGATTATTAAGTATTACGGAAAAAAGTGCACAAACTACCAATCCTACGGCATCTTTATTTCTAAATAAGATTAAAAACAAAAGTACTATACCAATAATCGTGATAGTATCTCCTAATCTTGTAAAATATATAAAAAACTTATCAAGAAAACTACAACGAAAAGAAATAATAAACTGATAAATCGCTTCATCAAAAACCAAATTATTGTCAAACAAAACGATTCCCATAGCTAGTAAAAACAAAATAAACAAACTAATAATAACGACACTCGTTTTTTTCATACAATGCATCTCCTAAACTGTTAAGTTCTTTTCTTAAAGTATATCATAAAAAATAAAAAAAGTTCCAAATAGGAACTAATTTATTATATGGCGGAGTAGGAGAGATTTGAACTCTCGCGCCAGTTGCCCGACCTACACCCTTAGCAGGGGCGCCTCTTCAGCCTCTTGAGTACTACTCCACTTTGGCTTCCGCATATACAATATTACACGATAATTAAAATCATGTCAACTTAAAAAATAAAAACTCCGTCTGGAGTTATCATCAAAACTGGTGACGAGTACGGAATTCGAATCCGTGAATGCTGCCGTGAAAGGGCAGTGTGTTAAGCCACTTCACCAACTCGCCAACTGGCGCCCCAACTAGGACTTGAACCTAGGACCCCTTGATTAACAGTCAAGTGCTCTAACCAACTGAGCTATTGAGGCATTATTAATGGTGGACCTGACAGGGCTTGAACCTGTGACCCCACGCTTATCAAGCGTGTGCTCTAACCAACTGAGCTACAGGTCCATTAATAATTTGTACTTCTTAATTCTACACTATTTAAATATTTTTTGCAATAGGAAATTTGATTTTCTTTCCAAAACGCAATACTAGGATACTATAAAAAAAGTAAGAAAGTCAAGATGTTTTTATCTTTTTCTTACTTTATTTTTGAAATAATCAATTCCTTCTTCCATATACTTTTCAATGCCAAAATAACAAATATAAGTAATACCTATACAAACCGCAAAAATGATACACATAGATAAACTAATATTTGTAAAATTAAAGACATAACCAAATCCAAAGAATCCACTAAGGAATAATAGTATCATGGAAATAAATAATGATAATCTAAGTCCATTAAATGGCAAACAAGTTTTATATAATAATACAAAAGATGTAAATGCTGTAGTCATAGTAGCCAATGTTGATATTTGATTTTGATTAAGCCTAATCCAATTGCTGACAATACTAATAAAAATAATATTAATAAAAATAGTAATTGCCGGTGGAAAAGACCTCTTTAAAACTCTCTTTAAAAAATGCCCTTTTACAATTTCATAATTTGGTTCTAATGCCAAGATAAAAGAAGGAATTCCTATCGTTAATGTACTAATAAGAGTTAGCTGTATAGGAATAAACGGATAAGAAGAATTTAAGAATATAAATAATACCGCTAGCAAAGATGCATAAATAGTTTTTACTAAAAATAAAGAAGCGCTTCGTTCTATATTATTAATTGTTCTCCTACCCTCTGCCACAACATATGGCATAGAAGAAAAATTAGAATCTAATAAAACCAATTGACTAACATTTTTAGAAGCATCTGAACCTGATGCCATCGCAACGGAACAGTCTGACTCTTTTAAAGCTAAAACATCATTTACCCCATCCCCTGTCATTGCCACTGTATGACCTAACTTCTGAAGAGCTAATATTAATTTTCTTTTTTGTTCTGGAGTAACTCTTCCAAAAACATCATATTTCTCAGCTGCATTAAAAATGTCTAAATCACTTTTTAAATGAGTAGCATCAATTCCTAAAATATTATCTTCAAATCCTGCCCTTTTAGCGATTCCTAAAACAGTATCCGGATGATCACCAGAAATAATTTTCAAGCTAACTCCTTGATCTTTAAAATATTGCAAAGTTTCTTTCGCATCATCTCTTATTTTATCTTGCAACAAGACAAGTCCTAGCGCCTTAACATCCTTAAGATTTTTATCAGAGGATTCAGCAACTACAATAACTCTATAATCTTTAGAATACTTTTTCACCTCTTCGTCAAGTGAAGAATCCTTAATGATAAAATTATGGGCACCAATAACATATGTTTTATCTTCGCAAACGATTCCAGAATATTTTCTTGAAGATGAAAACGGAATTTTTTCCACACAGTTAAAAGTTCCATTTTGACCATACTTATCTTTTATCGCAACAGCAGTAGGATTAATCTCATCTAAGTGATAACTGATATTCATAAGAATTTCTTCTAAATTATAATCACCAAATTTTATTTCACCTACTACCTCCATCTTTCCTTCTGTTATTGTTCCAGTCTTATCCAAACAAATAGTATCAACTCTAGCCAAAGTCTCGATACAATATAAATCTTGAACTAATACTTTTCTATGAGAAAGTCGGATTACACTTACCGCTAAAACGGTACTTGTAAGCAAAACAAGTCCTTCTGGAATCATTCCAATAAGGCCCGCAACAGTGGATACAACCGCTTGTGAAACAGAGTTTCCTTCAATATATAATTGTCGACTAAACAAAAGAATTCCAATAGGTACTATTACAAAAGAAATGGTAGAAACAATCTTATTTAAACTTTTCATAATTTCGGAAGAATTGGGTTTAATATATTTTGTATTACTGGATATTTTTGCTATATAATTATCAAGACCAATATGCTCCACCTGACAAATTGCTTTCCCACTAACAATAAAACTACCAGATAAAAGTAAATCACCTCTCTTTTTTATAACCGTATTAGACTCTCCTGTTATAAAAGATTCATTTACTTCTACTTCCCCATCTTTAATAATACTATCAACAACTACTTGATTACCAATCTCAAAAGTAATAACATCATCCAAAACCAATTGTTCAATTTCTATCAATTGACTTTTTCCATTTCTTATTGCGTTTACTTTAGACGAAGCAACTACTTTTAATTTATCTAACATCTTTTTACTTCTAATTTCTTGAATAATACTAATTAGCGTATTAATAATAACAACAGAAATAAATGTCAAGTTCTTAAAAGATCCTACAAAAACTATCGCAACAGCTAAAACTAAATTGATTATATTAAATAATGTAAAGGTATTATTCTTAATAATTTCTTTAATAGATTTGGTAGAACTATCCACTTCATAATTAACAAAATTTTCAATATATCTTTTTTCTATTTGTGAAGAATTTAATCCCTCATGAATACTAGGTTGAAACCTTTCAATTTTTTTCATTTCATCACACCCTATAACTATCATAAATATAACACAAATAAAAAGAATAGTCCAATTATGTATGATATTAAAATTAAAAAAAACACTTGTAAATATATCAAAATTAGTATAAAATAATATTTGCAATTGGTAAATGGGCTGTTAGCTCAGTTGGTAGAGCAACTGACTCTTAATCAGTGGGTCTAGGGTTCGAATCCCTAACAGCCCACCATTAGTGTATTTAGTCGAACTTTTTAATGAAAGTTCGATTTTTAAATAAAAGTTAAATAATATATCATAAAATGCATAGTTTTAATTAACGCCACATACAATAATATTGAAAACATATTGAAAACATATTGATATAAATATGCTAATATGATATAATTTAATTAGATTGGAGGAGATAATATGGCTAATATTTCAAATGCAATAAATATGAGTTTTAGAGTTGACAAAAAATTAAAATCTCAAGCGGATGAATTATTTAAGAATCTAGGAATGAATACGAGTGTTGCTTTAAATATGTTTTTAACTCAAAGTGTCAGAGAGCAAAGTATTCCTTTTATTCCTTCTATGGAAGTTCCTAATGCAAGACTAATAAGTGCTATTGAAGAAGTTGAAGCAATTGAATCAGGAAAAATTAAAGCAAAGAAATATGAAACATTTGAAGATGCCTTGGAGGATATCGATTAATGAAATATGACATTATATTAACTACTGCATTTAAAAAAGGATTAAAAAATATCAAGAAAAGAAATAAAGATTTAGAGAAATTAACTGAAATTGTAAATAAATTAGCTGGTGGTCAAGAATTAGATGCAAAATATAGAGATCATGCATTAGCAAACAATTTAAGATTTAGAGATTGTAGGGAATGTCATATAGAACCTGATTGGTTACTAGTTTATAAGAAAAATAAAAGTGAATTAACTTTATTTTTAATTGAAACAGGTACACATAGTGATTTATTTTGACATTCTACGATTAAATTTATTATTATTTAGTTAGTAAGTTATTACTACCTATTAATGTTTGTAAGAATAGTTATTCAACTTCTTCTTTACAGGCACCATAAAGGAATTAGAAGAACTTGCAAATAGTTCTTTTTTTGTAAATATATTAAGGATTTTTTATATAATTTTTTGTTATTTATATAGACTTAAAAATCTAAGGATAAAATTTTCAAATAGAAAAACATCAAATGTTTGATGTTTTTCTTTATTGTAATTTCAACCGCACCATTTTAATTATATTTTAATTCTATATCATATGCACATTTGTAGTCAAATATTTT
>Ga0310690_10001719_pt1 | contig 38016 bp, 49 predicted proteins | sample AusTroGonzalo_MG_2_FD_207661 | JGI IMG/M metagenome (GOLD analysis project Ga0310690, IMG submission 207661) | Bovine rumen microbial communities from tropical cattle in Woodstock, Queensland, Australia - Gonzalo_04 (v2) (version 2) | ecosystem: Host-associated > Mammals > Digestive system >...
TTGTCGCTGCCGTTCGCGCTCGCCGAGAGGTCGTTCGCGGGATTCGACGACAAGATGCGGCTCGTCCAGGCGGTCACAAGCTCGACGGGCGAGGCGTTCGAGTCGCTCACAAAGACGGCGCAGAGGCTGGGGCGGGAGACGTCCTTCACCGCGCAGCAGGTCGCTGACGCGATGATCGCGCTTGGTCGGATGGGATTCGACCGGACTGAGATTGAAGCCTCGATCTCGTCTGTTCTGAACTTGAGCCGTGCCACGGGGACGGAACTCGCCGAGTCCGCCGACATCGCGGCGAACTCGATGCGCATCTTCGGGCTGGAGGCGTCAAGGATGGCGCAGGTGGCGGACATCCTCACGGCAACCGCAAACGGCTCGGCGCAGACGCTGACAGACCTCTTCGAGGGACTCAAGATGGCGGGGCCGCAGGCGGCTGCGGCCGGTGAATCGCTCGACGAGCTTTGCGCCGCGCTCGGCGTCATGGCCAACATGGGTGTCAAGGGATCGCTCGCCGGCACCGCGCTCCGCAAGGCATACGTGCAGTTCGCGGACGTGAAGGTGCAGAAGACCCTGCGCGAGGTCGGCGTCGAGGCGACGGACACGAACGGCAACCTGCGGAAGATGGCGGAGGTGATGCGCGACATCGCCGCCGCCACGACGAAGCTCCCCACGGCGGAACGGATCGCCTTCATGAAAGACGTGTTCGACGTGCGTGGAATGATGTCTGGGATGTCTCTCACGGCAAACGTCGAGGAGCTTGACGCATTCCTCGCGAAGCTCAAGGACGTACAGGGGCAGTCGGAGGCAACCGCCAAGGCGATGGATGCCGGGATCGGCGGCTCGTTCCGCCTCTTCCAGTCTGCGGTGGAGGGCGCGATGAACGCCACAGGCGACGCCCTCAACTCGACCATCAAGCCGATGGTGGAGCGGATAACCGCCGTCATCAACTCGTTCACAAAGTGGATCGAGGCGAACAAGGGGCTGGTCGCCTCTGTCGCCGTCACGGTCGGCTCGATAGCAGCTCTGGGGGCGGCGCTCCTCACAATAGGCACGGTCAGCCGTGTGCTTTCGGCCGGTGTCGGCGCCTTGTCCGGCGTGTTCTCGGCATTCGCCGGGGTGCAGGACGCTCTCGTCTCGAAGGGAGTGATGGTCCAGGGGGCGTTCTCGCTCATGGCGCGGGCGTTCGCGGACTACAGGAACGCCGCCATCCCAGCGATGGTGGGCACGTCGAAGCTCCTTGCCGCCCTGAACCTCCCGATAGAGAGCCGCGCGAAGCAGATCGCGGCGAACCTCGTCCTCATGTCGAACGCCGAGGTCGCTGCTGCTGCGAAAGCGGCTATCGCGAGCCGGTTCGCAGCGGTGACCGCCGCCCTCAAGAGCCTCAACGGGGCAACAATCGCGGCAACGATCTCCGCGAAAGCCCACGCCGCCGCCCAGACAATCGCAGGGGTCGCCGTAAAGGCCGCTACAGCGGCCCACGCCGCGTTCGTCGCGGTCGGACGGGCGTTGACCCTATCCCACGCGAAGGCCGCGCTGACGGCGGGCGTGGCCGCGACAGCGAACGTCGCCCTCGCCGCCACCACGAAAGTGGTCGCGGCGGGTTACCTCGCGGCAACGGCGGCGGCGACCGCGTTCTGCGCGATCCCGATCACGTGGGTCCTGATCGCCATCGTAGGCGCACTCGTAGGAGTGTGCGCGTACATGGCGTCCGCCACGAAGCACACGGCGCAGCTTTCCGACGAGATGACGAAGCTCCGCGACAAGGGCGACCAGCTCCGGGCCACCGACCAGCTCCGCATGGAGCGGCTCCAGCAGCTCGCGGAGAAAGAGAAACTCACGAACGCCGAGATGACGGAGGCCGAGAAGCTCTCCGGCCAGCTCAAGGCGCGGTACGGAGACCTCGGGATCTCCGTAGACAGGGCGACGAACTCCATCTCCCTCGCCGCCGACGCGCAGTCGAGATTCAACGAGGCCATGAAGGCGCAGGCGATCCACCAGATCGAGGCGGAAATCGCCGAGCTGCGGAAGAATGTCCGAGAGCTTGACGAGGAGAACAAGTCTCTGTGCGGCTTCTGGATCAACACGTGGAACACGGTGACTTTCCGCATGGGCAAGTCGGCGCGTGAGATCGCGGACAATGGCGAGAAGGTGTCCGCGACGATGGACAAGATCGCCGAGGCTCGCGAGCGCCTCGCGGCGATCAAGGACGGAGACAAGGACGCGTTGACGGGCGGGAAGACCGAACACGAGAAGCTTGAGGAGAAGGTCACGCAGGGGCGGTCGGAGAAGTCTGCGTCTGCCGACGAGGCGGACGATGCCGCGAAGAAGGCCGCCGAGATCGAGAAGAAGCTCATCCGCGAGACGCGTTCCGAGCTGGAGAACGAAATCGCCGACATCGAGGAGCTTTGCGACGAGTACAAGAGGCTCATCTCGACCATGCTCTCCTACGAAAAGTCGAAGAAGGACAAAGACTTGGAGAAGATCGCCGACCTCGAAGGACGCCTCGCGGAGGCGGACGCGACCGCCGAGCGGCGGATCAAGACAGCCGAGGCCAAGGCGAAGCGCAAGTTCGACAAGGAAATCGCCGACCTTCAGGAGGGGTTCGACCAGACGGCGGCGGACATCGCGCGCCGGCGCGACGAGGGCGAGACTGACAGGAAGGTGGAGGCCGCGCTCAAGGACGATGCCGCAGAGGGGATGCGGATGCTGAACGACCTCATCCTCCAGTCGAAGCTCGCCGCCGCCGCCGCGAAGGAGGAGTTCCGAAAGGCGCTCGCGGAGGCGCAGGTGGACGGCGAGATCTCCGAGGACGAGGAGAAGCGCGTCAAGGGCGCGCAGGACGCCTACTCGCTCGCCGAGGGGCTGGTGGACAAGTACGCAGCGAAGCTCCGCAGCGCGCAGGAAGCGACCGCTAAGAAAACTGACATCGCGAAACCGCAGGGCGCGTTCTACGCCCGCGCGGCGCAGAACCTGCGCGGCAGCCAGATGGAGCAGAGGATGTACACGGCAACGCAGGAGATCGTGAAGCACACGAAGAAGACGGCGGAGTTGCTCAAGGGCGGAACCACGGGAGGCGCGAGCCTTACGTTCCAGTAGGCCGCTCGGAAAGGAAAGAGAACAATGGCGATACGGGTGGAAGAGGCATACGGCGAACACGACGAGACGATCAACGCCAAGGGCGACGTGACAGAAATCGCGATCCCCTACCTCGCTTTCGGGGCGAGTGACGAGTCGGAGGCACTCGCCGCCGTGCGGCAAGCCGCGCGGCCGGTGTCCGGGATGTCGCTCGAGTCCGTCGAGGTGATGGAGCGCATCAACGGTGACACCTGGAAGGCGAAAGCCGTGTATGAGGCCGACGAGGACGGGGAGAACGACTCGGACACGGACGAAGACGACGACACCTCCTCGTTCGCGTTCGACACCGGCGGCGGGACGATGCACCGCAACCAGTCGATCAAGACCGTTGGGAGGTTCCCAAGCACCGCGCCCGACTTCGGAGGAGCCATCGAGGTGGACAACGAGGGGAACGTGAACGGCGTGGACGTGACGATGCCTGTTCTCAATTTCACCGAGACGCATGTGATGGCCGGATCGCGGGTCTCGACCTCATACAAGAAGACGCTCGCTGCCCTGACGGGGACGGTCAACAAGTCCTCGTTCCGGGGCTTCTCCGCCGGCGAGGTTCTCTTCCTCGGCGCGAGCGGCACGAAGCGGTCGAAGAAGGCTACCGCGCCCTGGGAGATCACGTTCCGCTTCGCCGTCTCGCCCAATCAGGCCTCGCTGTCCGTGGGCGATCTTAGGGTGTCGGGAAAGAAAGGCTGGGACTACCTCTGGGTGCGGTACGCCGACAAGGTCTCCGACAACAGGAAGAACCTCGTCAAGAAGCCGGTCGCCGCCTACGTTGAGCAGGTATACCCGGAGGGCGACTTCGGAAACCTCGGACTGGGGAACTGATATGGAAAAGGTAAGGCAGGGAGAGACGGTCAAGATCAAGGCGGCGACGTGGAACGCGTTTGTGGACGCGGCGAACTACGTCAAGGAGGCGCGGCAGAACCAGGGGGCGCGCGGTGTCGCGTCCGGGCTGGACGTGGGGATCGTGCGCATCAAGAACGGGGAGTCTGCGCAGTATGACCGCTTCTCTGCGCTCGCCATCACCGGCGTGTGTGTCACGGCGGCAGCGAACGAGGATGAGTTCACGTCGTGCCCGCCCGTGTTCGAGGGACTCAAGATGACTGCGGAGCGCGAGGGAAAGCCATACGCGATATTGCTGGAGCCAATCGCGGCCGGAGAGATCGGACGCGCGATGGTTCTCGGCGTCACGCCTGCGAAGGTGACGATCAAGGCGTCGGACGATGACTACGCCGTGCCGAAAGCGGGTTCGGCGAAAGGCGAGCTTGAATCGTCCTCGACCGGCACGGCGCGCATCCTCTGGAAGGCCGGCGGTAGCGGCGAGCAATGGTGCGTCCTTCACCTGGGCGGCGCTGGTGCGGGCAAGGGGGACGACAAGGTTCTCATGTGCAAGGTGACAGGCGGCTCGGCGACGGCTGGCTACCAGGTGACCGTCTACCCGAACGGACGGAGCGAGCAGGGAACGGAGAGCGCGATACTCTTTCTTCCGGACGTCGCGCTTGATGCGAACCTGCCCACCGGGACATGGATCTTGGGGCACAAGGCGATGTTGTCATCGACTGGAGGGAGCGAGACATGAGTTTCCACTACGTGCCGGGCCAGTTCAGAACGCCGCAGATACCGAACTTCGTCCTTCCCGACGGGATGTGGTGCGGCGAAGGATCGGACGCAGGATACTATGCGTTCGACGCAGGCTCAAATTGGGGCGGTCGCATCATCACGAAGGAGCTGTGCTATTCGCTCGTCGTGGGCGGATCTGTCCTCAAGCCGTCGTTCTCGTCCATCAACGGCTACATCCACTGGTCGGGCGGGGTCTGGTACACGCAGACGTGGGGATGGGTGTACATGACCGGGATGTTTCCCGGCTACGAGCCGCTTGAGGACTACGATCCGCAGGAGCAGAAGTACACGGGCGACGCCTTCTACACGCTTTCAATTCCTTCGGGGAAAGGCCGCACGTCGCGGATGACGCCGCACGGCTCGATCCGGGAGGGCGAGGTGAAGGAGGTCTCGGCCAAGTGGACACGCTGGACGGCCACGGGCTTCTTCGAGTTCGGGGAGTACGAGCCGCAGGACGACGCCACGGGGACGCGCTGGCTCGGCCTTCCGAGGTTCAGGGGTGGGGGCGAGTATTTCACGCGGTCGCTCGAAAAAACGAACGGCCACTTCACCTACGGTCGTATCCGCTACGCTTCCGGCAAGTGGGTCATCGGCGAGCCGGGATCGGACGCCGGCTGGCACGAGGGTGCGGAGCCGAAGCGGGACGGCTCCGTCACATTCAGGTTCACGAAACCGGAGGGATCGGAGGCCACGGGAACGGACATCACGGTCTCACTCTACGATCACGTCAAAGGCGACGAGTCCGGCAAGGCGTATCTTGGGGAGGTCGCGATATGGCGGTGATCGAATACGAGATGCCGACCTCGTGGGACTCCAAGGGCATGGACTGGGACGATCCCGATCCGCGCCGCGCGGACTACGCGATGGCGATCAGACAGGCACTCATGGAGCGCGCCGCCGTCCTGCACACGTCCCTCTCGCGAGACGTGACGGCCATCTCACCGTGGAAAGCCGTCTCGCTCAAAAGTATGGGAGCCGTCGTGAAGGCGATTGAGTACATGGCTTCCTCATTCGTGAACGCCGAGTGGGACGGCTACAAGGAGGACTTCTCCGACTTTCCGAAGATGTGGACGTACCGCGAACTCGTCATGGAGCGTGGGTGCGGGATGTACGCCTTCGCCTCGTCGGGCGACCTCCTCGTCAACGGCGGCGAGTGGCTGAAGACGATGAAGAACGCCCTCGACAGGCTACACGTCATCCAATGTGGGGAGATTACCGGCACGGCGGCGAGCGCGAGCGGCTCGCGGCACGACCCGCCCTTCGGCGAGTCGATAGGCGACGCGATGAGTCAGGCGATGCGTGAGCGGACGGAGAGCCGGACGCATTCCGTCCCGTCCTCGTTCCACGCCTGGAGCGGCAACACGCACTGGTGTTGCCCGCGCAAGGACGACCCGGAGTCCAAGAATGGCTACTGCGGTTACGCACAGCTTTCGGGATGCCGCATCGAGAAGGTACGGTCGTGGCTCGCAGGAAGGTCGTGCGACTTCCTCGGCTACGCCCTCGTCGAGAGACCGAAGAATCCCGTGCCGTACTCCGTGGAGCTGGCAACGAGCGTGTTCGACTCCGGCGAGACTGGATTTGACGAGGGGATGAACGAGTTTCGGATCCACATGGACGACCCGCGCGATGTGCGGATCATGGTGGGGAGCCTGAACGAGATCCCAAGGAACTCGACCGTGCCGACAAGCGACTTCGACAGCGACGGCAACGCGACGCACAGACGCAGCGCGAAGATCGGGTACGAAGGCCGGTTCTGGGCCTTGCTCGACTACGCCTGCGAAAACGGATTCATGTTCAAGGAGGTATAGCAATGCAGACGATAACGATGCACATACGGGCCGCGAGCGTCAAGGGGACGCTCGTCGACGAATGGAACCAACCGATCAACCAGCTCCCGGCGCTTACGCGCGGCCTGCGGGCGGAACTCGTGCTGAAACTCGTGGACGCGAACGGCGAGGCATTTCCGGACGAGGCGCTCGGCTACGCCTCATGGGACTTCGCGGTAGCGAACGACTGGGATACGTCGACCGCTCCGCAGCTTCGCGTCACGGAGGGAATCACGGTCGAGGGGAACACTGTCCGCATCCCTCTCACGGAAACGAACACGGAAGAGCTGATCGCCGCGCTAGGGAAGAGCGAGTCGGCGACCTTCGGCTGCGAGCTGGCCGGATTCACGGCGGGTGAGACAATCCCGGAATTCCTCATTCAGTTCGACATCATTGTCCGTAATCGCCGTGCCGATGCGGGGACGGGGCGTCCCGTTCCGGTCGGGGACGGGTCGTACACGGCAGCGCAGGTTCGCGCACTATTCGGCGCCAGCACGGAGATACAGATATCGGACGACGCCTGTACGTGGCGCGACGCACCCAACGACGGTGGCTTTGACATCGAACCGGCCAAGTGGTATCGCTTCCGCAACTCGTTGGCGGGCCACGACTGGAGCGACCCGATTCCGCTCCCCCCTGGGCCGAGAGGTCAGCGCGCAACGGTCGAGGTCGGGACTGTCGATACGCTTCCAGCGGGGAGCGCGGCGACGGTCGAGAACGTCGGCGACGAAAACGACGCCGTCCTCAAATTCGGCATTCCGCAGGGACGGGCAGGGATGGCAGCCACGGTGGAGATCGGCTCCGTCGAGATGGTCGAGTCCGACAGGCCGGCGGAAGTACACAACTCCGGCACGTCCTCGGCGGCGGTACTCGACTTCAAGATACCGAAGGGACCGACGGGAGAGACTGGCCACGAGTCGTACCTCTACGTCGCTTACGCGGAGAACACGGACGGACGGGGCTTCTCACTTTCGCCGGGGACAAGCCGCAAGTACCGCGCGGAGATCCAGAGCGAGACGCCAATCGAGAGCCCGACGCTCGCTGACTTCGGGGGTGCTGCGTGGGTCAAGTACCTCGGAGACGACTCTACCGTGTACGGGGACGTCCTCGTCGCAGATGCCGACACGTCTGTTCCGAGGGTCTCGCGCATCGTGTTCGAGAACGCGACGATCCGCAGGGGCATCGACGGGGAGGTCATCGTAAATTTTAAGGAGGCCGGGGTCTCGGCGGACGAGATGAACCGCTACGCCGTGCTTAACGGGAGGACGCGCCTCTCGTCCTGGACGAACGGCGGCGGCTCGCCCGCCGGGATACCCGGCCTCGTCGTGTGCGTTCCTTGCGATCTGGCGCCGCTGGTGGAGTTTCCAATGTTTTCAACTTTCTCAATTTAACCCGGTAGAAAATCCTCGCCGTCGGTAAAGAGGATTGCACGGAGAGAACATGAGATACTCGAACGTAGATTTCAACGTCGTGTACGTCGACCCGTCGAAGTCGACGTCGGGCAGCGGCTCAACGCCTGCGAACGCGCTGAATGCCCTTCCCTCGACGGCGGCGGCCTTTGCAGACAATACGTGCTACGTCATCCGCCGCACGGCGGAGGCGTATTCCGCCATCCTGCCGAGCGGCACGAACTCCTCAATCAAGAACCTGCTCATCGTCGGAATGCCGCTGGCGTCCGATCCGATCTACGAGCTGATGCCGTCGGAGGCGAAATCCGCGTGGGGCGCGGACGCCGCCGAGCGCGCGAACGTGCAGTCGATGGTCGCTTCCGGCTCGTTCCAGCTTCCGAACGTCAATCACTTCCTGCTCCACCGGGTCTACCTCTTCCGCGACGGCATCAGCGCAGACAACTACATCTTCCGGTTCTACAACTCGTCCGATCCAATCGGCTGCTACTCGTTCTCGAACTGCCGCTTCGGGAGCCTCGGAATCGACGTGGACAAGGCGTCGTACACCGGCGTGATCACCGCGAGTCGCCTCAAGAGCTACGTGTACATCCACTACGCGAGGATGCTTTCCATCACGGACTGCACGATCAACCACGCGCTTACCGGCGGCTCCAGCAACCCCTGTGGGTTCTACTGCTACTTCGCGGACGTGCTGAACGTGCAGGATGTGAAGGTCTTTTCCCCGATGTGGACGGACTACACGTCCAACGCCCACGCCCTCTGTCTGTCGGGGACGTACCAGAAGGGAATCGAGTGCATCGTTCGGAACGTCGAGCAGACGATCCGCATGAATGGCACCGCCTCGCACGTTCCCTCGCTCCTGAGTATCCAGGGCTATATCTCCTGCACGGTCGAGAACGTGACCGTGAAGATGGGCCAGCCGCTCTCGTCGACGCGCCCCTCATCCCTGACCATCGACTACGGCATGATCTACCTCGGCAACGTGTACGAGGTCTCGCTGAAGAACGTCGACGTGTCGTTGCCGGACGTTTGGTACGCGAAGGAACCGGTGCTGGAGCTTTCGCGCTGCTACGCAGGGAACTACGTGCCGGGCGTAGTGAAGCGGATCGAGGGGATATCCATCGTCCTCGCGTCCGACGCGGGGATCGGCACATACTGCTCCTACTCGAATGCGACGCAGACCGGCGAATCCTACGCCGCGCTCGTCGCGAGTTTCGCATCGAGCGACTGCACGCTCGCGGCGAAGGTTTCTGAAGCGGTGGACGTGACGGTAAAGTGCCCACGCGGCAAGGCCGCGTACTTCGAGAACGTCCGCCTCGTCGACGCGGAGTTCGAGGGTACGGTGATCCTCAATGCCACCGTGGCCGACATCCGGTCGATCAAGACGTGGTTCCCCGGCAAGTGTCTTTACGCCTCCTACGGCTCCCACGCCCGCGTGAGAAGGATGGAGGCGAATCTGGATAACGACGTGTATCCCTACAACGAGGACTCGCTCGTCTTCTCGACGCTCGACCAGAACTGCAACGTGTTCGTGGACGAGGCGAACGCCGGACTCGCGCCGATGGCGGCATCCTCGTCGCGGACGCAGCACATCTACCAAGGGATCGGATGCAACAACGAGGGCGCGGAGGGACGCTTCGCGTTCCGCTGCCAGAACGGGCTCTGCGACACGTGGAGCGTCCGCAGGCAGGGCGGCGGCACAGCCGCGCTCAAGCTCTCAAACAACGTCTGCTCCGGCGCGGACACGATGGTTCTCGGCCGACGTCCCTTCAACGGGATGCAGCTTACGCCGACGGCGGCAGGGCGGCATGTCCTCAAGGCGCATGTCGCCTACAAGGGCTACGCCTCCGACGCGGAGCTTTATCGCCAGTTCTTCCTGTCCGCCACGATTGGCGGCAAGGCCTACTACTCGACCCTGCACGGACGCTGGGTGGACGATTCCGCCAGCACGTGGACGAACGACTCTGCCCTCGTCCAGAAGGTGCTGGAGATGCCCGTCGACATCCCAGAGGTCTCGCCCGTGGATGTGCGCGTGTATTTCTCTTGGTACTCGTCCGCAGGATTCGTCTACCTCGACCCAGCAATCGAACTTGTCCCCGCGTGAGGTGAAGGATGATCGGGAATCTGATGCACTGCACCGACGAGACACGGCTTGAAACCGTGTACGAATTCACCCTCCACGACTGGGAGGTGCTGGACGGCTACTGCCAGATCCAGCTCTGGTCGCGGCGCAGGGCGTCCTGTCCGAAGATGACCGTCGACTGGGGCGACGGCACGATTCATGAGATCGAGACGCTCGCGCAACATCCACTCTGGCACAACTACCGAGAGACGGGGACGTTCCGCGTGACGTTCGACGAAGGTCTCGCCTGGTTCCGCCTCGTGGACTGCTTCGCGGTGGACTCGAAGAACAGGGCCTACGTTGTGCGTCCAGACGTGCATCCGATCCAGTGGGGCGATTTCGTGGAGTCGGCGTCCGCCACCTACTCCTACTGGAACGGCGACGGCCACGGCAACACGGGCGTGTGGGGCGTGCCGCCTCCGTGGGGGAAGTCCATCGGGGACGTGTCGTTCTGCTACGCATGCTCGCGCCACATCGAGGGGCGAATCCCGCGCTGGACAAACCGGATCACGAAGGCTGGATGCTGCTTCCAGCTCACGGGCATCACCGGACGGATACCGAGATGGCCGAGGAACATGGCGGACTGCCAGCAATGCTATGAGAGCTGTCTGGGACTCGTGGGTGACATCCCGCCGTGGCCGCCCAGCATCGAACTTGCGAACGGCACCTACCTTGGCTGCAAGGGACTTGCAGGCGCATGGAGCGACGATCCGGCGGAGCTGATGCCGGACAACGGATGCGTGCATTCAGATTGTGTCACGGATGCGTCGGACAGTCTCCGCGCCCTGTTCGATGAGGACTGGGGCGGCACGAGGGGAAAGGAGCGGGCCGGTGGCGAATGAGCCGAAGACGGTCTCCGTACCGCAGCTCGACGCGCTCGTCAAGGCGATGCGCGAGTGCGGAAATCTGCCGCCGGAGGTTGTGGGGCACGGCGGGGTGAAGGTCGAGCGCGACCACCTCGGACGCTTCGACGTGTCGCTCACGGGCGATCCTCCGCCGTCAGCCCCACGGCGGCACGGAGACGGCGGCGTTCGCCCTGCGGAGGACGGGGGCAAGGGGATTGAGGTTTTGCGCGGAGACGCGAAAGACGACGACGGGAGCGCGCGCCCGGACGGATGCGACAAGGAAGGAGTGCAAACATGGCAACCTACAGATTGATAGCGCGGAGATTTCTCCGCAAGTACACGGCCGGCTCGAAGACCCCGGTCTACGCCGCTGCGAGCGATGCGGCGACCGCCGCGCTCGAAGTGTGGAAATGTCCGTGGGAGGAGGCGTCCGCCGACGGGGCAGCGATCTTCCCGGCGCACGGCATGGAGCAGGCCGACGGCAACGCCGCTGCCCGCGACTCGTTCGACGCCGCCGAGTGGTGTGCGGAACACGAGGACGGGATGCACCGCGCCTACGCGCAGATGGCCTGCTACAGGATGGCCCTGCCGCCCGCGCTGGTCGGGATGCGCCTCGCCGCCCTCGTGGCGACGGTCTCGTCCGACCCGTACAACCCCCTCGGCGCGCGTTTGGCGCTCGCCGTCGGCTCCACTGACGAGATCCCAACCACCGAGGCGGACGCCCGCGAGGGCGCGGCGTTCGCGGCGTCCGTCGCGCCGAGGCGCGAGGTCACGGGCGCGGACGGCAACGTGACGTGGTATTCGGCTTCAGCGGAGGCGCGGCTCGCTCCGCAAGGCGGTCTCGTCCTCGGACGCTACCTTTTCCTCTTCGTTTCGCTTGAGAAGTACGACCGATCCCGGAGCGGTTGGGTGGAGGGGGCAGCTGCCCTCGCGCCGGAGATCGCAATCGAGGTAGAGGGCGTGGCCGACAGCTTCGCGGACGGAACGGAGATCGACTGCCGCTCGGAGGGCGGGCGCGAGTTCGCCGTGTGCAGGGGCGGGGTGATGCCGTACTCGCTCGCGGAGGACAGGTTCGTCCGCTCCTACGAATGCCTCGCAGCCGGCGGGGATCTTCCCGACGCGAAGGAGTGGTCGCCGCAGAGGACGGACACTCCCGGCATCTGGAAGGGCAAAACGAAGCTGCTGGATCTCAAGGGTGATGCTAGGGGCGTAAGGATATGCCCGTCCGACGTACTGGAGATGCAGTTGAGCGGATACTCGAAGGTTTACGAACGCATCGTGGCCGTCCTCGGTGTAACCCGCGATGAAGTGCAGACGGGGTGGATACCCGGCGTCGCCTTCTACTACGGCGGAAACAGCAACACGAACGCAAACGCGCTCGCCGCCTCGACCTATGCCGGCAAGAGGATGCGCTTCGGCGCGTTGACATACACCGACCTCGGCGCTACGGACTCTGAGGATCTGCGCACCGCGCTCTCCACCTACTTCACATCCAACGCCGCCTACCTCGACCTCGCGCGCGGCACGGCGACAGGAATCTCGTTCGTCGAGAACGTGTACGGTATCGGCAACCCCTACACGAAAGTGTACTCCCGCGACCTGCTCATTTTCGTGTCGGGGGCGAACGGCATCAACTTTCTCGGCCTCTTCCGCCTGTCGGGGGCGTCGTTCTTCTATGCGGCGCAGATCGGCTATTCCGGTACCGCCGCGCTCAAGTTCATCCCGTACACGGGCACGGATCAGGTCGAGATTGGAGACGTGAAGTACCTCCTCACGACGCAGGACAAGGCGACATCCTACACGTCCTTCTACCAAGTTGTCAACGGCAGGCTCTGGTGGTTTCAGGAATGGCTGATCATGGTGTTCAACACCTACTGCGGCGTGACGATCTCGGACGGGGCGATCAGAGTGACGCAGCACGACCCCGTGCCCTACGAAGGGACGATCCTCGGCATCTCGCCCTACGCCGGATCTCATTCCGACTCGTTCATCGTGTACGGCGACCTCAAGTCCGTCGGTGGAAGGCCGTGCCGCAACCTCGCCGTCATTTCGTGTCGGTCGAAGGCACCAACCGTGTGGATTCCGTCCGTCGACGGACGGATCACGCCGGACGACTATGGCCACTACCAGGTGAATACGGTCTGGGGCGGCTCTGTCGGGAGGGACAAGTTCCTCGTGACGGGGACGTTCTCGTCCCTCGCGGGCGGCGCGTTCGCCGGCTCCGCCATCGCCGACTCGGCCACGGGCACGGTGTCCGGCGGCGTGGAAGGCGCGTCCTCACACGCCGCGATCCTCACAGGAGCAGCACTCTCCGATTCTGTCGTGTGGTTCGTGACGGGCAACTACGTGAGGAGCTTCTCAGCCCGCGACGAGAACGATCTCGCGATCCCCGCGCCGACAGGAGGCGAGGCCTGCATCGGCCTCCGCAACGCCTACGCGAAATTCGCGGAGGGCAAGTGCGAGCGCGTGGCGGTGACTCCCTCCGCCCAGCCGGGCGCGTCGTTCTGCGTCCGCAAGGCGACCGTCTCCGTGCCGTCCACGTCGGACGGCGTAACGGAGGCTGCGACGGACGTGTCCATGTGGCGCATCTCCGCGACGGCGGGGCTGGTTCCGTTTGCAACGCCGGACGGGTTCAGAGCGAAGTCCGTGCGCCTCGACTGGTCGGGGTGGACGGGCAGGGCGACGCCCGGCAGCATGTTCTGCGTGTGGCTCAAGCGAGGGGAGTACATTGCGAAGTACCCCGACGAGCTTCTCAAGAATCCCGCGCTCTACGATGGCACGGCGAAGGAGGTCGACGGCTGGGAACTTATCGGGCGCATTGACGCCACTAGCGAGGCGAAGTGTGTCGACCTTGGGATCGCGGAGCTGCGCGACAAGACGGCAACGCTCCTCTTCCTCGCCTACGTGCCGCAGGACGGCATCGATGCCGCCGACCCGTCCGGCGACCCGTGGGGCGTAGGCGTTGTGGACGCTGACGCGGTGAACGGGCAGGTCGCCGCGCTGGACACGGGCTGGAAGCCGGACGTGACGCTTCTTGGATGACAAGGAAGGAGATAAAAGCAATGAGGATCGACTGCTACGGACGAGAGACTGCGCACGGCGGACTGCCGCCGGGCGATCCCCCGCCGCCTGCCGAGAAGAAACACAGGCTTGGAATCACATACCTTCGCTACGGATTCGGCGACGGGAAATGCCCTGTACACCGGATTGTGGCGGCGGATGACGGACGCATCGTCCACGAATGGGCGTGGGGGAAATGGGCGGACAGGTCGCGCCTCGCCTACGTCGGGATCGACGCGACCATTGAGATCGGAGGCATGACGTGAAGATCGTGTTCATGCCGCAGTTCAAGAGCCTTCTCGAATGGCTCGGCGGTCAGGTGTCGGAGCGCGTCGCGGAAAGCGCGGGGTACCTCATCGCGGATTGCCCCGTCGCGGACGGCAAGGCGCGTCTCGCCGACCGCTCGATGAACGCGGTCGCCCTCGCAGGCGGCAGCGTCGTGCTGCGCGTCCCGGACGTAGTGCCAGGGAAGGCGCGCGACTTCCTCGCCCGTCTCGTCGCCTCTGCCGATACGGACATCTCCGTTGAGGGCGCGGAGGCCGTCGAGAGCGACAACCCAGACGTCCTCGGCACGGTCTCCGCCGGCGAGACCGTCCTCCTCTACTTCACCGAGACCACCGCCGGCGTGTTCGCCGTCTCGCGCAAAGCGGTGGAGCGGATCACCATCTAGCCCGGCACATCGAAAGGAACACACATGCAGATAGATTGCTACGGATTCGAGGCGACGAGCGAGTTCTTCCGAAGGAGGGAACTCGAACCGCACCTCCTCAAGCAGGTCGAGGACACGGTGTACGTGTGCTTCGGCACGGACGCGAGACGCCCGATACACAGAATCGACCGCAGCCCGGACGGCGACGTGCGCGTCATGTGGGCTTACGGCGCGTGGGACGAGGCGGAAACTCTCGCCTACATCCCGATCAACGAGACCATGAACATCGAAGACGAAAGGAACTACTGATGGACGTTGTATACATACCCCAGCTTGAGGACGTGTCGTTCGCCGGCTCCGGCCGCTACCGTATCGTCCGTGCGATCCCGGACGAGGGCCGCGTTGGCCTTCGCGACAGGTGTGTGACGCGGATCGAGGCAGCGACCTCCGCGCCGCTCACGCTCGTGTTCCCGCCCGCCGTCTCCGGCGCGGCGCGCGACTTCTTCGTCCGCCTCGTCGTGACCGCTGACGCGCCGCCGGAGATCACCTTCGCGCCGCCGTCGGGAGAGTTCCTCTCGTTTGAGGACGCGAACGAGAATGCGCTGATGTGCGAGGTGGGCGTGAACGTCTTTGCTTTCACCGAGACTGACGCTGGCATCTTCATCGTGAACCGCAAGGTGATCGACATCGAGCAGACGGTCGAGTTCGATCCCTGCGGCGGAACGCTCGACGGATCGTCCGTGAAGTTCAAGCTCGGCGCGCGGTTCACGTCCATGCCGGTTCCCGTCCGCGACGGCTACTCGTTCGTCGGCTGGTACACCGCCGCTGAGGAAGGCGAGCGCATCGCGGAAAGCGATATCGTCAAGACCTCGATCACGCGCCTCTACGCGCGGTGGGAGGTCTATGTCGATCCGTTTGCGCCGCACATCGCGCCGTCGGGCGGGTTGGAGTTCTTCACCGAAGGAGATGTCGGCTGGTTCGTCGACTCGGACTATCCGCACTCTGGCAGCGGCTGCGCCCGCTCCGGAGCTATCGGTGACACGCAGGAGTCCGTCATCAAGACCACCGTGAACGGAGCGGGAACGCTCTCGTTCTTCTGGCGGGCCGACAGCGAGGATTACTACGATATGCTTCGCCTTATCGTGGACGGCGAGGAGGTCGCCAACATCGGCGGCTGGCGTGATTGGGAGGAGTTCTCGTGGAACGTCTCCGCGCCCGGTTCCCATGAAATCGTGTGGCGCTACTCCAAGGACAGCAGCGGTTCGCAAGGTGCCGACTGCGGATGGATCGACGACGTTGTCTGGACGCCGGAAGGAGGCGCGTGATGCAGATCGCATCGAGGCAGGGCGTGTGGAACGAGGGCGGCACGACGACGGTCGTGACCGTCGAGATGACCGACGAGACGGGACTTCGCATCCGATTCATGGCGCGCTCCGTCGGAGCCGGCTTCTTCGTTTCGTGGGGCGACCGGGTAACGGAATACGTCCCTTTAAGTTCCGGCGACACCTATGTCGAACACGCCTACGCCCGCTATGGACGATACCGGATTGCGTTCAGGGACGTGTACGAGATCGGGTTCCGGCCCCTCGATGGGATGGCGCAGTTCGCCTACGATGCCGCGCCCTTGTCCGTCGTTGACTATGCGGGCCAGCTGACGAGCGTGATGTCGGGCGGCTTCAAGTGTGCGGTCAACCTGCAAAGGTTCATCGCGCCGAACGTGCGAGGCCTCGGACAGCGTCCCTTCGCCTACTGCAAGAAGCTGAAGGAGGTGCTCCTCGGCGCAGTGACACACCACTTCGACGGCTCGTTCCAGGGATGCACCGCGCTGGAGAAGTACAGCACGGTCTCTACCGGCTGCTGCTGGAGCTACGTGTGGAAGGGATGTACAAGACTACGCGAGCTACGTCTCGGGGCCGTGAGCCAGTTCGCGACGGAGGATTTCGCGGACACGCCCAACCTCATGGACATCTGGATCAGCAACAAGACGGTCGCCCAGATACGGCAGGTCGCGCCGTCGGGCAACATCGCCGCCGGCTACGGCGCGCGCTTCCCGTGGGGCGCAAACACCCTTTGCCGCTTCCACGGCATTGACGGCATCGTCCTCGGAAACGGAACGGTACTCTAAATCCAAGGAAAGGAAAGACGAATGAACATCAACTACGGAAAGCTGGAGAAAGGCAGAATCCAGTATGCGCCGTCCACGCTTGAGGTGGATGGTACGGTCAAGGTCAACCCGTCCGCCGCGAGCTACCTCGCGGCCGGATGGAAGAAGGTCGTTGACGAGCCGCCCGTCCCGGACGCCGCCGACAAGGAGGCGCAGCCGAGCGGTTGGACGGAAACGGACACGACGCTCGTGCGCGTCTACAAGATCGTCGCCCGCAAGGATGCCGCCGGTGACGGCGGATCGGAAGGCGGAACGCCCAGCGGCGGGGGCGGATCGGAAGGCGGAAGCCAGACGAACGTTCCCGGCCACCGCATCTTCTCCAAGCTTAAGGTCGTTGCCGCCCTGAAGGAGGCCGACAAGTGGGTCTTGGTGAAGACGTGGATGGAGGAGAAGGCGTACTACGACTACTACGTCGCGGCGCAGAACTTCGCGGAGGACAACCCGCTCTTTGCGGAGGCGCTCGACGCGGTGAAGCGGTACACGGGCATGTCGGACGAGGCCGTCGAGGCTATTCTTTCCAACTGCATCTACGAGGAGTAGACAATGGCCGAGAACGATCAACCCAATTCCTACTTTGGCCAGCTCAATCGCATCGCCAAGGCACTTGAAGAGCAGAACGGATTTCGTGTTGCTCTCAAGGGGCAAACTTTCGACTTCTCGACGGACGATGGCGTGAGAACCGCCGTCGCAGTTGTCGCGCGCACTCTGGGAGCGGAGGTGACAAATGCATAGAATCATTCTCTTGGCGGCGTTCGCCGCGATGTCCGCTTGCGCCGCAGCGTTGCCGGACACGATCAAGGAGGGAAATGCGATACTCGCCAGACGCGGATCGCTCGGCGCGAATTCGTATGTCGTGACGAACGTGCTGGACGAGCCGCCGGCCTATGCGTTGTCGAACGTCAGGGACTTCCTACTCCGCGACCGTGCCGTCAACGCGGCCACGGTCTCGGAAGGACAGGCGACGTTCTCTCTTCCAGGGAGACGCACAAACGCAGGCTACAGCCGTGGCTTCATGCTGTACCTCACCGTCGTGACGGATGGCGGATGCTCCATCTCGTTCGACGGTGCGGACAGGATTTTCACCTCGGACGGATCAACGCGGATCGATGCGGCGAAAGGAGAACACATCTTTTCGTTCGTCGAGATCGCGGACAAGGTCTACCTTGTGGAAATGCGTAGGCTCACGGAAATCGCCACGGAGGGCAATCCATGACGGGAAGATTTGAGATCAATCGCCTCAAGGAGGTGTGCGCCGCCTGCGCCCTGGAGGGACGCGAGAAACTCTACGCGCACACGGACGAGGAGCTTTGCCGAATCTACAACGGCATCGGGCCGGAGTATTTCCCCGGCTGGCTTCGCACCGTCCTTGACGCACTCCACCCTTCGCTTGCGCCCGTCGCGCTCATCCACGACGTGGAATGGAACGACTCGGACGGCACGAAGGAGTCATTCGCGGCGAGCAACGCCCGTTTCCGCAGGAACGGAATCAAGGTCGCCTGCGCGACATTCCCGTGGTGGCGAATTCGCCGGTACAAGGTGATGTGGGACGCATGGAAATTCGCCCGCATCTGCCAGCGTTTCGGCTGGACTGCGTGGTACGCGCCGTTCGCGGATCGGCAGAAGGAGCGCGAGGGGGTGAAGGCGTGAAGCGCGTCATCCTTCTCGCATGTGTTGGCGTTCTTGCCGCAGCCCTTTGCGGTTGCTCCAGCCAACGCATCGTCTCTCGTGAATGGTACGAGCCGACCGCCGACACCATGCGTGAACGCGAGGACGGCGAACGTACCGGTGCGCTCAAAAGCGAGACCATCAAATCCGGCCAGCCCGACTGGTCGGGCAACAAGACCTTTTCCCTGTTCTCCTTTTGAGGGCAGGGAAAGCAACACATCAACAGAAAGGAAAATCAGAATGGAAAAAACCAAGCAGGCTCTCTTGATCGGCAGCAACATCGTGTTCGGCCTGATCGTCATATTCCTCTGCACAAAGGTTCTCTCCGGCTGCGCGTTCGTGCGGCGCGCGACGGCGAGAGAACGCGTCGTGGAGGTTCTCAAGACCGCCTACGAAAACGGCGGACGCGCGGCGGTCTCCAACCGCATCGAGCGACTCGTCGCCGACGGCACGCTCTCCACCAAGCAGGGAGCGAAGCTGCACGAGATCATGCAGAAGGCATACGACGGACTCGTCCGCGACCTCGCGAAACGGATCGAGGACGTCGCCGTCGAGGACACCGATAACGATGGGGAGGGCGAGGACGCCTTCTGCGGCAAGTGCGAGGACTGCAAGACGCGAGACCTGTAGCCCGCGTCCGCTTGCCCGCCCCGTGCCGCGCCGTTACCGGCGCGGCATTTCCGTCTTCTCATAGCGATAATTTCGGCTGAAATAAATATGCAGAATTATTATTATGACCGCTTGCTATCGTCCGAAAGGTACGCCATAGTATGCGGCGTAAAGGCCACCATAGGGGTGGCCGAGAAAAAACAAAGGAAAAAGCAATGAACACGATAAAAGTAACCAACCGGGAGCAGCTCGACGAGCTCTACAAAAACTCCGCGCTGACGTTCGAGGGGATGTCGCCGGACGAGGAAAACCTCGCCGCGATCCTCGGATGGGTCAAGACCTACACCCCCCTTAAGCGCGAGGACGTGTACGTGATCGAGGGTGCGCTGATGAACCGCGAGTACGGCCTCACGGGAAACAACGCCTACCCCGAAACGAACTGCAACATCGTCTGCATCAAGCTCGATGACATGGAGAAGCCGAGCGCGGTGACGCTTCCGCGCTTCCAGGTCGGCGGGCGGTGGTTCGACGACATTGTGGACAACAACGCCAGCCGCGAGGCCGAGCGGACGGGCGACGAGGACTGAACGCAACTGCCGCGTCCCGCCCGAAACGGCGGGGCGCGGCAAACCGAATCGAGAAAGGAAACAAACATGAAAAAGAACGCTACACTCACCCCGACCGAACGCCAGCACCTAGCCGACCTCTACGATGCCCTGCTCGGCGTCTGCTCGGAGGACGGCACGGACTTCTTCGACGGCTACCACAAGCGGGGCGGCAACGCGATGATGAACGAGCTTGCCGCAATCTGCCAGAAGTACGCCCCGACCGAGTTCACGGCGGTCGTTGGCTGAGAGAGGGGGAGGACAAGATGCCTGTCACGAACGAGAAAGTGACGCTTGCGCTGAGCGTCAAAAAAGGAGACCCGTACCTCACGACCGGCGAGGTAGTTCTCGCCCTTGAGCGAGCTGGGCGGAGCGACCTCAAGGACGAGTTTGTCAAGGAGGTCATCGCGGCCGACACATTCGGCGACTTCCTCAAGGTTTGCGAGAAGTACGTCCATGTAGAAATCGTGTGAAAAGGATGCCCTGCGCCACGACATCGATGCCAGGGCGCAGGGTGCGCGAAAAGGAAAAAGGATATGAAAGCAAAGGTGCTAAAGATTCCCGCGAGGGGCGAGTGGAGTTTCGTCGAGGTCGATGCGGCGGCAGACGGCACGGTGCCGCTTGAGACGTTGCAGGACGCAGTCGGCGGATGGATCGAATGCTGGTGGCTTGGCGAGGTTGGATTCCTCGGTCTCGATCTCTTCCTCAACGAGGAGGGGAAGATCAACCGGCTGTCCTTCAACCCCATCGCGACGAGGTTGTATGGCATCTTCAGACGAGGCGATTGCATCGTCGGGGATGTTATCGTCTGCGCCCGAAACGAAAACTCGTCCACGGTCGGTCTAACCGACAAGGACGAGCTGGAGCTGCGCCGCCGACTTTCGGAACTCGGATGCTGACGCACCTTGCGTCGCGCCATTTCCGCGTAGGCTCATGCCTCAAAAACTGGGTGTGAAAATTATGAAAAATTATCACTATGACCGCTTGCTATCGCCCGGAAGGTACGCCATAGTATGCGGCGTAAGGCGACCATAGGGGTTGCCGAGAAAAACAAAGGAAAAAGTAATGAGCAACACAAACGAAAAGCCGATAACGAACATCCGCCTCAAGCTGACGGGGATGGATGGAAACGCCTTCTTCATCCTTGGCAAGGCGAAGCAGGCCTTGCGCAGAGCGCGGCGCGAAGACCTCTGGGTACAGTTTCACAAGGAGGCGACGAGCGGGGACTACGCCAACCTCCTTGTCACCTGCATGAAGTTCTTTGTGGTCGACTGACCGCAAACGCCGCCGCCCTCGAGTCGGGGGCGGCGGCACAACCGAAAAGAAGAAAGGAAACAAAATCATGACTCAAATCGAAATGCAATGCCTTCCGCCATCCGTGCGGAGGCGTCTTGAAAAGGCCGTCGGGCTTGCGAAGCCGCCGAGCGAACACAAGGTGTTCGTCTACGGAACGCTCCTCTCCAACGAGTGCAACTGCAACCGCGCGCCAAGGGCGAGGCGGCAGAACGCATGGGCGAGGGGGACGCTCTACGATCCGGGCTACGGCTTTCCTGCGTTCGTCAATGCCGGATCCACGCGCGTTGTTGGCGAGGTGCTGACCGTGGACGACGATGCCTTCCGTTCGATGGATCGGCTTGAGGGCTATCCGAACTTCTACCGCCGCGAGCAGATTCAGGTGAACCTTGTCGGGGGCGGGCGCGTCCTCGCGTGGGTGTACATCTTGAACCGGCTTCCGGAGGATGCGACGGTCATCGAGGGCGGAGATTGGCGAGCTTATCGCCGGTCGCAGTACCCGCGCGGGTAGAAGTCGCGCATGTCGCCCAGTTATCGCGGTTTCATATTGATTGTTTTCTAATAAAAAATAATTAAAAATAATCAATATGACCGCTTGCTATCGTCCGAAAGGTACGCCATAGTATGCGGCGTAAAGGCCACCATAGGGGCGGCCGAGAAAAAACCGAAAACAAGGAAAAAAGCGATGACGATAACGGAAGCAGAACTGAGCGAGATGACCTTCGGGATCGAGCTCGAGTACGACAGGATCAGCACCCGCAAGGCGGCCGAGACGGTTGCGGCGGCGGTCGGCGGAACCTACCGCTTCGACGGAAGCCACCTTTCAAACTGGGTGGTGACGATGCCGGACGGACGCAAGTGGAACTGCGAGACAGACGGCTCGGTCAACAACGGAAGCGAGACGGTCAGCCCGATCCTCCGCATCGGCGACCTTCCGATGCTCCAGACGGTGGTTCGCGCCCTCCGGCGGGCGGGTGCGAAGACGGGCGGCGGCGCGGGCCTCCACATCCACGTCGGCGCGGCGCAGATGACGCCGAAGCAGATCCAGAACCTCGTGAAGATTTTTTACAAACAGGAGGAGCTGATCGTCAAGGGATGCGGAACGGCGGCACACCGCCTCGGATGGTACACCCGCCGCACCGACCGCCAGTTCGTCGACAAGATGCTCAAGATCCGCAACCCGACGATGGCCAACCTCGCAGACGCCTACTACCACGGCGAGAACCGCTACAGCCACTACAGCAACGCCCGCTACCGCACCCTCAACCTCCACAACCTTTGGAACGGCACCAAGCACACGGTTGAGTTCCGCCTTTTCGAGGCCACGACCCACGCGGGCGAGATTCGCACGAACGTCCTCCTCGCCTTGACGATTGTCCACAAGGCGATGGACGCGAAGGCGGCGAGCGCGCGCAAGCCCCGCCCCTACAACGAGGCGAGCGCGAAGTACGACCTTCGGGTTTTCCTTCTCCGCCTCGGTTGGATCGGCGAGATGTTCAAGGCCCCCCGCCAGCACCTCCTCAAGCGGATGCCCGGCTCGGCGGCCTGGAAGGACGGACGCCACGACGGGCGCAACACGAACGCGGAGGCGAATGGCTGAAGCGGAACGCCCCGCCCCCCGCAAGGGGGACGGGGCAAGCCCAAGGGAAACGAAACGAAAGGAAAAGAAAATGGAATCGCAAACCTACCTCTACTTCGCCTACGGCTCAAACCTCAACCCCGAAAGGATGCGTCGCCGCATCCCCGACGCAAGGCCCGTTGGGCGCGCCACGTTGCGCGGCTGGCGTCTTGTCGAGCGTCTCTACGCCGACATCGAAAAGGCGCGCGGCGGGCGCGTGGAGGGCGTCCTCTACCTCGTCACGCCCACCGAGCTTCGGCGGCTCGACGCATACGAGGGCTACCCTAACGTCTACAACTGCGTCAAGGTGATCGTCCACGCCGAGCTGATGGGCAACCGCGCAACCCGCTACCGCATCCCTGCCTTCACCTACGCGATGACGCCCGCGACGCGGAAGGCGCGCGACGGCAAGCCCTACCCGGCAGACTACAGGATCGTCTGCGCGACGGGCGCGCGGTATTGGGGACTGCCTAACGCCTTCGGAACGGTCGCCCCCAAGAAGAAGGAGCATCGCCGCTGGTTCACGCTCGGCGGCAACTACCCGACCTCCTGCCCGCCGACCAACTACGGCACGTCCGCCGAAGCCATGTCCGACGGCAAAGACGCCAGCAATTTTGCCCGGTTTCATAACGATGATTCCGCGATAAAAAATATATGAAAATAATAAAAATACCCGCTTGCTATCCCCGGAGAAGTACGCCATAGTATGCGGCGTGAAGGCCACCATAGGGGTGGCCGAGAAAAAACCGAAAAACAAGGAAAAAGCGATGAAGAAGAAGACGACGAAAACGGCGGCGAAGCCGCAGGGCGCGAAGGAGCAGGTGCGGGCGAAGCTCAACGAGCAGCTCGCGCAGAAGGAGGCGCGGGTTTTCACCCTCGCCGCGCGGACGCAGAAGATGCGCTGGGCAGACGGCGAGGCGGTGATCCTCCTTGAGGGCATCGCAGTCGAGATGCGGAGCCTCGCCTACCAGATCCGAATGCTCAAGGTCGCGAAGCTTGCCCTTGACGCCGCCGAGTGAATCGACAACGCCTCCGGCCCGCAAGGGCCGGAGGCAACAACCGAAAGGAAAGAACATGAAGAAGAATGCAAAGCGCAAGGCCGCGAACACGGACGGCAAGAACGAAAAGGTCAGGGTCTGGCTCCTGCGGGAGCATCCCGACGAGAAGCCGCTGATCGGTGATTTCTCGAAGACGGTCACCTTCCAGCAGGTGGCCGACCGCATGAGGGCGGGCGAGGATTTCTACGAGATCTGCGACTGCGGAGAATCGGTGCAGAGGGAATACTGCTTCGGCCGGATGGCCGAGCTTTTCGGAACCAACTACGAATACTGGTACCGCACGTGGCTCTACCACAAGCCGCCGAAGAGCCTCAAGCCCCGTGCGCCTGGACGGATGCTCGGCAAGTTCGTTCTCGTGACGAGGATCACGAAATAGCAACCCTGCGGCGGAGGGCGACGGCTCGCCCTCCGCCCGCAACCACGAAAGGAAAACGAAATGAAGAAGGAAATGGAAATGCTCAAGCGCGAAGTCCGCGCCGTCATCGCGGCATACGATCCCAAGGCCGATTTCGACGAGACGGTCTTCAAACTCGCCGCCATCGGCTACCGCATGATGGACGTGATGACGAAGGCACAAGGCCTTTTCCCGTTGCTATCCAGAAGGTTCTAACGCATCATGTGCGCCGTGGCAAAAGCCACGGAAAGGAAAAACACATGAGCAAGAACTGGAACCCGTGCGATGGCTTTCCATCGCCGGAGCAGGTTGAGCGGATGGTCGCCGCCGAGGTGAAGCATCTCGCCGAGGCCGAGTATGCGCGGGAACGCGGAGACAAAGAGAAACGAGAAATCCGACGAGACCGCTTACGTGCGGCCTACAGGCTTCAGCACCAGCAGATCGGGCGCAAGGTCAATCTCGACGCCGTCTTCTCCCTGGTGGGCAACGTTGCGGCGATCACGCTCACGGCGTGGCGCGGTCTCTTCGCGCTTGATATGGTCGCGCTGGCCAACTCGGGAAAGCGCGAGGACTTCGATGAGCTCGAGTTCCTCGTGTCCCGCTCCCTGGGCGAGCTGAACGGCGTTAAAAATCTCCTTGCGCTCGCTCGCCGTCTCGCATAGCGGCGACTCATCCATAGGCGGGCGGTGGCGATCCTCGCCCGCGCCCCGTACCGGGCGGTTACCCGCCCGGCGTTCGCCCATTTTCGCGGCTTCGGAAGGATTCGCCAATGAGGGTATGGTATAATATTCACATGCAGAAACTTAAGAAAGAACAATGTATGACGAAGTACATTCTTGCGGCAATTGCGGCGATGCTCATCTTCTCTGCATTTGGATACGGCTGGGGAGATGCCGTTGGGGCGTGGGCTTTTGAATCGTCGCAGGACAAGCCTTTTATCGCCGTCACCAACAACACGGTGTGGCTTCTTGAGAATGGTGTATGGAAACCGGGAGCCACGGGATCGCCGCAGCAATATGGCACTTGCTTCTCCCTGTCTGTCGACGAGGCGAAACGGGACTATGCGATTTGGAAACCTTACAGAAAATGGGAATTCGACGCACTCAGGAAGAGCGGATGTTCTGTGGCAAATGGTGACTGGCTCTTCTCGGACTCCCAAAAAGGCAATGCGAAATACGAGGGCAGCAGAAAGATCGTCAAGGCGATGATGCCGGACTGGAATGCGATAAGGAACGACAAGGCGTATTTGGGATTCTGGAAACCCGTGCGATACGAAAAGAGATCAAAGGTCATGACTGGTCCCGAAGTCGGGAATCGAATGCTGCTCAAGATTAGGGAGGACAACAACGCCGTTCTCTATTTCAAGAAGTTTAAGCCGACAACCGATATGAAGGAGCCGTATGCAGTCTTCACCCTTGTTCCTGCCGAGGGGCAGTTCAGGGTGTTCAGGCAAGGAAGGCGGTCGGAAGCGCCGGATCTCGAAAGAGGTGTGTACGAGGCGTTGTGGCTACAGCCAGACGGATGCCTGCGCAAATGCGACAACGGTAGAGACGAAGTCATCGTGTTCGAGAAAACGGACGAGGTGTTCGACGATCCAGTTGATCAGCGAATGGCCGCTGCTGCAAAGAGATCCATTCACGGTGTCTGGGGAGTAAGCGTCGAGTTTGAAATCTTCATTCTCGCGTTCGACAAAGGTGGCAAAGGCTATGCATCGTTCTTTATGGGGCCGATTCCTTTTTCGTGGACTATGGACGGCGAAGGCGTCATCCGCTGCACGCCAGACACCAAGGGGATGTTCCCGAAAGGCTCCCGCAGCGGTGAGGAGTTCCGCATCGAATGCACATACGACGCGGTTCGGAACGAGATGCTCGCCGATCTCATCATCATTAGGGACGGCAAGGAAGAGCGCAGCGAGCGCAAGGTTCTGCCGTTCATGCGCGAGGACGGGAACGTGCCGGAGCTCATGAAACGTTTTGAGGCCGCCCGCAGACAGACTCCCAGACGGCATTGAACCCCAGCACGCACCCATGACGAGAAAGCGCAGAATAGGATGCCTTGCGGTAATCGTTTATTGGATTGCCTGCATTGCCGCCATTGAGTTTTCGGGACAAGGGTTCTGGCTGGCGATGGCTTATTTCTCAACGATTCAGGGCGGCTGGCTTTCCAGGGGGGATTTGATCTTCGCACACGCGCTTGACGCAGTTACCGCCCCTGTGCAAGTCACTGTCGGTTGGCCTTGCGTAGCAATCAAACACATCTACGATAACACCGGCGAGAGGCTGAAGCGGAAAGAGACGTTGAAAGCAGAAGCGGAGAGTATGAAGCGATATGCAGTCATGCTTGACGAGGACCCGACCCTCATTTTTTCACTACCCGACTTCGCGTCGTCCAGCAACCGGATAGCATTGGCGGCGCTCAACGACTGGATTGCGAGGCAATGGATATACGACAAGGTCGATGAAGAGTGGCTTGAGAAGTGCGCTGATTTTATAATGGGACATCGAGATGTAATGCCTTACATCGAAAGTCTGTGGAGAGCACCGAAGATGCGCCCAGAGACAGAGATTCGCGCACTTCAAGTTGCGGTGGATCTCGCTGCGGATTCTGCCAGCTCGCACAAAGAACTTCAATGGCTGTTGCAGAACATGATGCGGGCTACTGCCGGCAACGAATGGCAGCCGCCAATCATCCCCGATGACGTAATAGAGCAATATCTCAACCATCCTGTGGGGTACGTGTCTGAATGCGCTCGCGAAGAGCTGCGCTACAGGAAATACATGCGAAGCGAGAAGAACCGGATTGACGAATACTTGCGCAAGGCGAAAGGCTCATCCTCATCGACCGATTCGCCGTCCTGTGCCGAGCGATAAAATCGCTCGGAAATTCCCCCGGCCATTCCCCGCTAAAAATCTTCATGTTTCTGCTCGCTGGCCGTTGCTATCTCCGGAGCATTACGCCATCATGTGACCCGTTGGGCGGCCATGTCGGAAGCCCTTGAAAAACCGAACGGAAAACATGATGAACAACGACGAAAACTGGGAAAGCGAAATCGACTGGTCGCGGCGCACCTCCGTGGTGGGCGGGCCGGCGTTCTACGAGTTCATAAAGGCGCAGGCTCTGCCGACGCTCGACGAGGGCATCCTTGCGCTTGAGACGGCGAAGGCCGTCTGCGAGGACAGGATGCGGCGATGGGGCGCAATCGCGGAGCGGGCGGGAAGGCTCGCCGAGTGTTTCGCCTCTCTGACGGAGTGCGAGGACTTCGTGACGATGATCCAAGACTTCGACGAGAAGACCACGGCGATGTTCAGGGGCGAGTCGATACCGACGCTCGGCGGATGGCTGCGCATCGGAAAGCGGTTCACCGATGCCATGCGCGACGGATCAAGCGTTCCGACGAAGTACGGCAGCGATCTGGCGGACACCAAGCGCGACATCGCAAACGCAACGGCGGTGCGCGATGTGCTTCGCGCCTACGTAGCGGCAAGCGACGACGACTACCGCCTCCGCTGTGCGCCCGAACGCTACCGCATGAGGGTGTTTCGTGACTTCGCAAAGGACGTCGGCGATATCGCGGAAGCTGGGGCGAGGGTGAACTTCGTGACATTGCCCGATTTCCTCAACGGCGTCAGCGAAGCCCTCAAGGTCATAATCTAGGTCGGAAACAGGATGCAGGGAATCTGCCGCAGGGCGAAGAAGTCCATCAAGCGTCATGGAAACGCCTTCTGGGCGCGCCTCGACGGATGGAACGCTCTCCGCCTCGCCGTCTGACAGCCCACCTTCGTGAAAGTTTCTGTGAACACCACTTCTTTCGGCTCGAGGCATTTTCTGTGGGCTGGCCGGCCTCATGTCTCGTAGATCTCAACGGGAAGGTCGTCTGGGTCGCGCAGGAAGAAGAACCGCTTGCCGGTGAACTCGTCGACGCGCAGTGGTTCATGCGCAATCCCGGCTCGGTCGAGTTCCGAGGCGGCGGAGTCAATGTCGTCCGTTGCGAATGCAAGATGCCGAAGACCTGCCGCCTCTGGATTTGTCGTTCGAGCCGGCGGGTTCGGAAATGAGAAAAGCTCCACGACATAGTCATCGCCGATGGCGAGGTCGGTCTTGTACGAATCCCTCGCCGCCCTGTAGTGCTCGGCGATGACGCGGAGGCCGAGCGTTTTCGTGTAGAAATCAAGACTACGCTGGTAGTCGGAGCAGATGATCGCGATGTGATGGACTTTTATCAGGTTCATGGATTCTCCTCTGCACTTTGACTAGCAATAATTGTCGATACTATCTGGTCCGGCCCATTTCTCGCCAGCCGCCTCTGTCATCCGTTGCAGTGCTCCTTCCTCTGTAAAACAAGTATGAAGGAACACATGCCTGAATTCACCATCTTCATGGGTAATTTTATATGCGGCGTATCTTTTGAGCCCGCCAGGAATCGTTATTGCCACTCCAATCGCCTTCTTGTCTGGAGACATCACCGCTTGTATGACATTGTTGACGCCCCAGTGTGTCCTGGAGAATTCTGCACCACGAACGATCACAGAAAAATAATCTTCAAGAGTTGCCGTTTCTGAAGTTGGTTTAAGCAAGAACTCTACTCCGGGATTCTCATAGCCTTTGGGCAATGCAATATTACGTAGATCACTTGGCAACGGAAAAGCATCACTCGGGAAATGAACTTGTTGCGGCACCTTGTACATCCACTCGTTATCCTTGGGCGTGGTTCCTGCTGATGGCGCGGATATGTTGGCAACCGCCGATTTCTTTTCGGCCCATCTCATCAAATTGGTTAAAGCATTCTTTGCCTCGTCAGGGGTCACGGTGCGCATCCATGACAAGTCTTGCGATTTGGGATCGTCTGTTCTGAGACAAGAAGGATCGTCAATGAATTTTTGAATGTCTCCACCGCACAACCACTCAATTCGCTTCCGAGTAATTGGGTTGTTGAGAGCATTCTCTAACCGCGTAAACCACCTTAGATTCTCAACACGATTATTACAACGATTGGTATCGATGTGATCAACAACATAGACTTTTGAATCATGATCGCCTAAAAAGGCTTTTGCAACGATGATATGAATCCGATGTGTTCCAAATAACATGTATGCCGTCTTTGCATCACGTTTCCCAAACGTCCAGACATTATCGCCTGATCGCGTCCGTCCGCCAGGCTTTGGATACCTCAATACTGCACCATTGTCACGAACTGCATAGCGTTCGCCTTTGTATTCACATTCGCGAACTTCCTTATAATCATCGATCATCTCGCTCATGGCTGCATCCTGATTCTTAAAACTGCTCCGGAAATTTAATCGCGTGTTTGAGCTGCCGCAGGCCGAGGGCGTAAGCGGCTGCGAGGTCAACGGAGGATCCTTCTTTTCGGTGGGCGCGTTTCGCCGCCTTCCGCATCGAGTAAGTGTTCCGACCGTTGTGCGGGCTGGCCTTGAAAAAGACTGCGAATGCTTCGTCGTTGATCATGGTTGATAGCCTTTCACTTGAATTCGGTTCTGGCAAATCCCCGGACGCTTCGCCTCCTCCCCTGCGTCGATTGCAGGATGGGTGGCCTTGAAGATTCTATTGTTCTCGACAAGCTCCGCGAACGTCACCGGCTCGTAGTTGTTGACCTCCACCGATGCGTTCAGGATGCGCTCGTGCGACTGGAGGTAGGGCCAGTAGTCCGCGTTCGTGTTCCCGTGGATGTGGCCGTGGATCATGTAACCCCTCATGCAGTGGTTGAAAGTCATCATCGGGTAGTGGCAGAGCGTGACCGAATGCTCTCCGTCGCTCGTCTCCAGCATCGTGTGGACGCCCTCGAAGTAACGGGAGAGATCGACCTTGCCTGTCCACGAGGAGTCGTGGTTACCGAGGATAAGCGTCTTACGACCCTTGAGCCGCTTGAGCATTCCCTCCGGCTCTTCGGCTCGGAAGAAGAGGTCGCCTATGACGAACACCCGGTCGGAGTCCTTGACCTTGGTGTTCCACCGCGAGATGAGCGTCTCGTCCATCTCCTCGATGGAGGCGAACGGACGGCTGCACAGGCGGATGATGTTCCTGTGTCCGAGGTGCTGGTCTGACGTGAAGAATGTCATGGTTTTCTGTCCTTTGCATTCACCGCACGGTCATCAGCTCGTCCCACCTCGTCGTGGGGCGGGCTGAAAGTTTCTGTCGCTTCATGTGCCACGACCTCGCGCCGAGGCCCTGGGCGGCGGAGAATACCTTGCCCTTGCCGTAGCGGGCGTTGAGGGCGTCCACGGCGGCGTACAGGCGCGACTTCTCGGCTGGCGGGGTGTCGTCGAAGAGGTCGGTCTGACGCGCCGTGCCGGGCTTTTCGAGGCCGAAGAACACGATTCCCGTCTTGCGGTAGCGCGTCCCCTCGATGTAGAGGGCGTCCACCTCCTCGCGGATGGCGCGGAGCATCTCGTTCGTCGCGTCCGTTGGCGCGGGGAAAACGACCGTACGCCCCAGAAAATCGCCTCCTCCGCCCGAGGCGAAGACCTGCGCGTAGATGTTGCACCCCGCTGCGAGAAGCCCGTGTCGGCGAAGTTTGGCGGCAGCCTGTGCGGTGTAGGCGGCTAGGGACTCCGCAAGCGCCTCCGCCGTGGTGGCCGGCTCGCCGAACGAGCGCGAACAGGAGATCGAATCGGGATCGGCGTCGTAGTCCCGCTCCTCGTGGCACGGGATGCCGCGCAGCTCCATCGCCGTCCGCAGGAGCGTCACGCCGCCGATGGAGCGGATCGTGTCGTCCGGCGCGTCGCGGAGCTGCTGGGCGGTGAGGATGCGCTCGGCGCGGAGCTTGAGCGGCAGACGTCGCCCCACGCCCCAGACCTCCTGCACGGGCAGGGCGGCGAGGATGTCTGTCGGATCGTCCGGCATGAGGAACACGCCGTCGGGACGCTTTTTGCCGATGTGGTTGGCGATCTTGGCGAGCGTCTTCGTGGGCGCGAAGCCGACGCCGCACGGGATGCCGACCCAGCGGAGGATCTTGGCGCGGACACGCCGCCCATAAGCGGCGTAGTCTGCGGCTGCGGTCGTTGGCGGGAAGATGAACGCCTCGTCGATGGAGTACTGCTCCACGTCCACGGCCTCCTCGCGAAGGATTGAGATGATGCGGCGCGACATATCGCCGTACAGCTCGTAGTTGGACGAGCAGAAGCACAGCTCGCCGGACGCCTCGCGGTGCTTGAGCTGGAAGTAAGGCGTACCCATCGGGATGCCGAGCGCCTTGAACTCGTTTGAGCGGGAGACGCAGCATCCGTCATTGTTGGAGAGGACGGCCACCGGGCGTCCCACGAGGCGGCGGTTGAACACGCGCTCGCAGGACACGAAGAAGTTGTTACCGTCCACCAGCCCGATCATCGTTTCCCCGCGAATCTGTGTATGCAGGCCGTCACCTTGCCGAAGTAGTCCAGTTCCTGCCCGGAGCGGAGGCGGATGACGGGGTAGTTGGGATTGGCTGGCTCCAGGCGGACGCCGCTCTTGTCGCGGCGGTAGGTCTTCACAGTGAAGTCGCCGTCCACGCTGGCGATGATCACGTCGCCGTCGGCGGGGCGGAGGGAGCGGTCGACCACCAGCAGGTCTCCGTCGCTGATCCCCGCACCGACCATCGAGTCGCCATCGACGCGCACGAAGTACGTGGCGGCCGGACGCTTCACCAGAAGTTCATTCAGGTCAAGCGGCGGCTCAAGGTACTGTTCGGCCGGCGAGGGGAATCCGGCGACCACCGATCCCGATACTTTTGCTTTTGCGCTCACGGTGAAATTATAGCACAACGCGGCTCCTACAGTGTCGATTGAGACTAGATGACAACGCCCAGCAGCGGCGGTAGCCTACTCGATTCCGAGTGCCTTGTGCTGTTCCGCCCAGACTGGGGAGTGGATGCGCTTGAGGTCGGTGATCGTGAACTGCGGCAATTCGCCGTTGACGATCTTCTCGACGATGAATGGCGAGAGGTAGGCCAGCCGTATCGTCCGCGTGAGGTAGGATGTGCTTACGCCGAGGTGGCGGGCGAGGCGGTGGCGGTTGGTGTAGTCGTCTGATGCGGACATTCGGCGGAACTTCAGTCCCATCGCCAGCATCTGTACGATGGGCAGCTCCTGGTTGCGATCCATGTTCGCTCCGGGTTCGCGGGCGTAGAGCCGTCCGCCAGCGTTGTTGCGCACGAATCTGAGCGGAACGTGGGCGACAAGAGTCCCGTCCGCCAATGCCCTATACGTTGTCTGCATGGTGTCTCATCTCCTCGGCGATCTGCTTTGCGCCGTTCGTGTTGAAGAAAATGTCGAGGCTGTCCTCGCCAAGCCGTATCTCCTTGATGAGCGTCTGGACGATGCGCGTCCGCTCGATGGGGTAAAGCATCTCGATGAACTTCGGAAGGTCGCCAAGGGCGCTCTCGGCAGCGTTCCCAAGCTCTGGCTTGAGCGAGAGAAGCATCGAATGAAAGGTCGGCGTGGTGAGAATCTTTGCAAGCTCGTTCCAGATCGGCCTCTCGATCTCCTTGGCGGAGATGGCTCGGATCGGGCAGGTCGATACCGCTCTGGCGGAGTCCTTTGAGCATCGGTAGTAGATGATCCTTCGCCCGTCTCTCTTCGTGAACGCGGGCGACATCATGCCGTTGCAATGGGCACATTTGAGGATGCCACGGAACTCCGCCACGGACTGCATCTGCCGCGACTTGTCCTTGTCGGCCGTATTGCTCGCCGCGACCTTGCGGGCGAGTGCCCACTGTTCCGGCGTGACGAGAGGCTCGTGGATGCCCTGGTACTCCCTGCCGTCGTATGACACCAATCCCTTGTAGGCGATGTTTTGGAGGATCTTGTACACGTGGCGGGTGAGCCACGGCTTACCCGGTTCCTTGGGGCCGAACTGGCTGTTGAGCTCGGCGGCGACCTGCTTGACGCTCTTGATGATCGGATAGCGGCTGAAAATGTACCTTATCCGCGCGGCCTTCTCCCTGTCCACGTAAAGCTCCGAGTCGATCTTGCGGTAGCCGTATGGCGTCTTGGCCGCAGCCCAATGGCCGGCGGCGCGGGCGGCGCGAATCTGGCCGATGATACGCTCGGAGTCGATGTCGCGCTCGTATTTGGCGATGTCCATCATGATGCCCGTGGCGACGCGCCCGCAGGAGGTCTTCATTTCGACGTGCTGCGTAGCGCACTCGAGCGTCACGCCAAGCTGCCTTAGCTCGTGGTCGAGATTCCAGAAATCCCGCTTGTTGCGGCTGATGCGGTCGAGCTTGTAGATGACGATTATGTCGATCATTCCCGCGCGCGCGACGTCCATCATCTCCTGAAAGGCGGGGCGGTCTGTGTTGCCGCCGGAGAATCCGCCGTCGGCGTATACCTTGCCGGTGAACTCCCATCCGTCGGCGGCATGCTGGCGGATGTACTCCATGCATGTGTCGCGCTGGGCGTCGATGGAGGTGTAGTCGCGGTCGAGGCCTTCGGAACTCGACTTGCGGCAGTAGATGACGCACTGGCGTCCGGGGCATTCCGTCTCCGTGGTGGGCGGCATAGTAGGTTGCATTCCTATTCCTTTCCTTTAAGAGGCGGCATGTGGAAGAACTGTCGTCCGTTCCAGTTGCAGCCCGTGATGAGCTTGGCGATCTCGGAGGGGGAGCGGTAGGTCGCGCCCTTGTACTCGTAGGCGCGGTGGCCCCGGTAGACGATGGTGTGCCGTTCTCCCTTCCATATCCTGACGTACTGCGTACCCGGCGCATGGACTTCCCGCTCGTTGCTTCGCTCGCGCCGGAGGGCGAGGGCACAGTTGAGCGCGTCCACGGTCTTCTCGCCGAGGCTCTTCTTGTAGTGCCTCTCCTGGAGGAGGTAGATGATCTCCGAGCGGAGCGAGGTGGTGCATCGCGTGGCGTTGGACGGAAGGATCGCGCCGTACCGTGCGCGGAGGGCGTTGCCGTCCATCTTCATCACGGCGGCGATCTCGGCGAGAAGCGAGTAGGGGGGCTGCTCCATCGTCACGCTCCTCTCCCGTTTGCGGCGGCGGGGGCATTCCCGTCGGGCGCGTCTGGCGTGAACAGGCGGGTGAGGGCGTCGGCGAGAAGTTCCGCCACCTCCAAAAAGCTTTTCTGAACATCCAAGTTGGTTTCCATGACCTTATCTCCTATGCCGTACCTCTTTACCGGGCGCGGGATTTTTCTACCGTTTCTACTTCGATTTTTTCCATACGCCGGACATGATGGCGTACACTACGGTGAATAGCAACTGGAAATAGATGGAAATCTTCGATAGGGGGACAGGGTATGGTTTGAGGGCACTTTGGGAGTGTGCGTCCTGCACAGAAACGCTATATCGCCCCCCTGTACAGGACTGGGAATAAATCGGGCGGTGTCGTTTTTCCCCAATAAAACGGGGGTTCGATGTTGGTACAAATGAAAGCAGCCGGATAGGAGAAAGCCGCAGGGGCGGGCATTTATTTCAGGGGCTGTGCGGATTCATTTTCCTATCCCGTCATGGGGTGGAATCCGAGGATGCAAAAAAGCCCCGAAAAACGGGGCTTTCCTCACGCGTTTTCCTACCGCCGAAATTGGGACCTCTAACGAAGCCCTATTTTGATGGTGGAGATAAGGGGAGTCGAACCCCTGACCTTCTCAATGCCATTGAGACGCTCTACCAACTGAGCTATATCCCCACTGCGGGAAAAACGGGAGACAGTATATCGTATCTGGCGGGCGAAAGCAAGGGGTATCGCAAAAAATCTGCGAATCAGGACTTCTTGGGCAAGGATGTGACCTGGCCCTCTGGCGGCAGATCGGCGCGTGACTTGCCGCAGGCCGCTAGCACCTTGTCGGTCGTCTGGAAGTGCGCCTTGCAGTGGTTCATGAGCCATGTGGGGCCGTGCTTGCGCACCATCTCCTCCGCCAGCAGGCGCACGCGAGGGTCGCTGCTGCCGCGCGGAATCATGTCGAGCGGCACCTTGTCGACAGGGATGGGGCCATCCTCGACGGCCATGGCGGCGATCGCGCGCAGGAACTGTTCGCGGGCAACGACGGACGCAGCGGCGACGGCGATGTCGTCTTCGGCGCGGTGACGCTGTTCCACCACGATCTTCTTGCCGCGTTCCTTCAGCGCGCGGCGGATGGTCGCCTCGGTGGGCGCGAACTGGTCGACAACCACCTTCGGGCATGCCTGCTGCTTCTCCAGCAGCTCCTCGATGCATGTGCCGTGCGCCCACGCGAGCAGTCGGTTGATGTTCTTTATCTTCGCGTAGAGGCGGTTGTAGGCGGCGGGGCCGATCTTCACGACCGCATAGCGGTTCGGGCCGAGGAGCTGGCGAAGCCTGGCGCCGACCGTCATCACGGCCTTGTCCGTCATCTGCTTGCAGTCCTTCACGCCCATCTCGCGCATCTCCTTCGAGAGCTTCTCGTCCGTGTAGCAGCACGCCACCACGAGAGGGCCGAAGTAGTCGCCCTTGCCGGACTCGTCGCTGCCGCCGTGCGCGGAGCTGCGGCCAGGGTCCAGCACATCCTCGTAGCCAACGGTCGCGACGCCAAGCACGTTAGGCTCGAGGAAGAATTCCACGAAGTCCTGCGCCTTCGAGCCCTGTATGCAGAGCTTGCGGCGGCCATGCTTCTCCTTCTGGTACAGAGCGCAGTTGAAGCCGTCGCCCTCGACGGCGGCCATGGAGTAGGGGACGGTGCGCGGACGGTAGTTGCCTACGGCCAGCATTGCAAGCAGCTTTTCCTGCTGCTCTGCGTCCAGCTCGTAGGTGAAGGATGTCTTGGGTGTTGGCATGCGGGAAGTATAGCACACGCGCCCTCCCCCCGCAACGGCAAGGATCGGGCTGGCGATATTCGTTGTCATTCCCGATTTGCATCGCGCTTCACTTTTCTCCAAATTCCCCCTTGCGCATGGTGGGGCGGATGTGGTAAACTGCTTGCGGAAATTCAAGGAGGGCTTGTCGGGATAACCGGTGAGTCCTTTGGAAGCCGGAAGGAATGCGAGATCTTTCGAAAGCGTTAGCGGGCGGCCATCGTAATCATCAACAATTACGGCTCTTCTGCTGACAGTCGAGGGCACGTCTGAGGCGCGGACGGAGGATTGAGCGGACCGACGGTGTTTTTTAGGTACGCGGAAACGCGTGCTTCCGCCCTCGGGCGGCCGACGGCCGGATGTGCTTTGCGCGTCCGGCCTTTGGTTTTGGTATAATGGCGCGGTCATGAGACATCATTGGTTCTTCGATTTCGACGGGACGCTCTGCGATACGGAGGCGGACATCAAGGAGGCGTGGCGCGCTGCGCTGCGCGGCCTCGGTCGCGCATGCCCGCAGTTCGACAGCGTCTATCGTACCGGTCCAACGCTGGACCAGGTGACGTACATGCTGTTCGACGACGCGACGCCGGAGCTTGTTGCGCGCATACGCGAACTCTTCGGTCCGGCATACGACACGAGCGGATTCCCGAACACGCGGCCATACCCTTGGGTACCCGGGTGGCTGGCAGACCTGCGCGCGCGTGGATGCGGACTCTACGTGGCGACGAACAAGAGGTGGCGTCCGCTGGAGGCGCTGCGCACTCGTCTCGGATGGGAGAGCGTGTTCGACGGCTGGTACGCCTTCGACATGTACGAGGGGCGCCGACTGAAAAAGTCCGAGCTTCTGGCGCACGTTATGGAGACGCGCGGGATCGATCCCGCCGACGCCGTTATGGTGGGGGATACGGCAGGCGACGTTGTTGCTGGCAAAACGGCTGGGATGTACACTATCGGCTGCACGTGGGGATACGGCAGCCGCGATGAGCTGGAAGGTGCGGACGAGATCTATGATGCGGGAAGATTCTCGCATGGCGTGGGTATGGACACCGAGTCGTGCCACAAGATAGAGGCGGTTGGGTAGCTGTATGGGCAAGGTCGATCCCAAGAAGCTGAAGCGCGACATCGCGGCTCGCGGCCGCCTCGCGGCGCATGCGACGCCGGGCCTGCCGATCGACGGCGACGTGGTGGAGACGCGCGTGCCGATGCCGAGCATGGGCAAGCTGATGGACGGCCTGCTCGCGACCTTGCTGATTGAGAAGAGTCCATTCTTCGACCAGGTATGCGAGCAGTGGCCGACGCTCTTTCCTGATAGCGTCGCCAAGCCCGGACGTTGGCAGGACGGGCGGCTCTTCCTGTACGTGCGCACGTCCGGCCAGCTCTTCGGCATGCGCCCGAAGCTGACGAAGATCAAGAAGATGCTGGCGGCGCTTCCTACGGCTCCCAAGCGATTTAGCGTGCATCTGGAGATTCGGTGAGGTGCCGGGATGATTAGATGCTAAAATGGCAATTGACATACCTACCTGGAGGTATGTTATAATGTGCGCCGACATGCCACGGAAAGCACAAAGAGATGCGGAGAAGACGCGCGTGCGGATACTTGCGAGCGCCCTCTCACTTTTTGCCAAGAAGGGGTATGTTCATACCACCTTCAACGACATTGCCGCTCGCCTTAAGATGACGAAGGGGGCGGTGTACTGGCACTTCGAGTCGAAGCAGGCGCTTCTGATGGCGCTCATCGACGAGATGCTTGAGAAGTTTCGGCGGCAAATTGCCGAGTTTCTTCCGCCTGGAGAGACGTCGTTCGACGGACTGTCGTTTCCGGTGGTGGCAGACATGATGGTGCGCAACGCCGTCCGGATCATCGGTGACCCGAAGGGGACGGCGTTTTTCCTGCTCATCCACGAGCAGATACAGTGGGCCGAGGCCTCCATGTCGAAGGTGCGCGAAGACCTGATGCGCAACCAGCGGTTCGGCCCGTGGGCGGCGTTCCGCACGGCCGTCGAGAACGACGTGCGCGAGGGGCGCGTGCGGAAGGATGTCGATCCCGTGCAGGTGGCGAGCGTGTGCATCGCGATGTGGGACGGCCTCGTGCATACGCGGATCGTCCGCATTTTGCAGTGCGATTTGGAGGACACGCTGCGGAAGTCGTATACGGCGGTGTGGGACGCGATTAGGAGCTAGTTGGTAGTTGGTAGATGGTAGTTGGTAGTAT
>Ga0310690_10001720_pt1 | contig 38002 bp, 31 predicted proteins | sample AusTroGonzalo_MG_2_FD_207661 | JGI IMG/M metagenome (GOLD analysis project Ga0310690, IMG submission 207661) | Bovine rumen microbial communities from tropical cattle in Woodstock, Queensland, Australia - Gonzalo_04 (v2) (version 2) | ecosystem: Host-associated > Mammals > Digestive system >...
ATCATCATCCCCGAGGAGGTGAAGCAGATCCAGGCCCGCTCGCTGACCATGAAGATCATCATGGGCGTCGCAGCCGTCGTGGCCTCTGCGCTGGCTGTCTATGCCCTCTATCTTGTTATTGACCTCATCAGATAATTACTATGCAATTTGCTCATCCATATCTCCTGCTGCTGCTCCTGCTGCTGATACCTTATATATTATGGTACATCCTGCGGAGCCATCAGAGTGAACCTACGCTGCAGGTGTCTTCGACGGCTGCCTTCCAGCGTGCCCCTCGCACTTACAAGCATCTGCTCGTGCACGTGCCGTTTCTGCTGCGCTGCCTCAGCTTTGTGATGATTGTCCTGATGCTCTGCCGCCCGCAGACCAGCAACTCATGGAGCGACCGCACCATCGAGGGTATCGATATCATGTTGTGCATGGATATCTCCACGTCGATGCTGGCAGAGGACCTGCGCCCCAACCGCATCGAAGCTGCCAAGAAGGTGGCGTCGGAGTTCATCTCCGGTCGTCCCAATGACAACATCGGTCTCACCATCTTCGCCGGCGAGTCGTTCACGCAGTGTCCCATGACCACCGACCACGCCGTGCTCCTGAACCTGTTCAACAACGTCAGCTGCGAGATGGTGCAGCGTGGCTTGATGAGCGACGGCACCGCCATCGGTATGGGGCTTGCCAACGCCATCTCACGCCTGAAGGATTCCAAGGCGAAGTCCAAGGTCATCATCCTGTTGACCGACGGCTCCAACAACGCCGGCGACATCTCGCCGCTGACGGCAGCCGAGATTGCCAAGAGCTTCGGCATCCGCGTCTATACCATCGGCGTAGGTACCAATGGCACCGCACGTTATCCCTATCCCGTAGGTGGACGCATAGAGTATATCAACATCCCCGTGGAGATCGACTCCAAGACGCTGGCGTCCATCGCCGGCACCACGAATGGCGAGTTCTATCGTGCCACGAACAACAACAAGCTGCGCGAGGTCTATCAGGAGATTGACAAGCTGGAGAAGACCAAGATGAACGTGAAGGAGTATAGCAAACGCTACGAGGCGTTCACGCCCTTCGCCCTCTTCGCCTGCCTCTTCCTGCTCCTGGAGCTCCTGCTGCGCGAAACCATATTGAAGAAGATACCATAATAGTCTTATGTTTAGATTCGCTAATCCTCTCTACTTATATTTCCTGGCCCTCATCCCCCTGTTGGCCTTGGTTCACTACGGCACGGACCTGCTGCGCCGCCATCGTGTGAAGCAATATGGCGACCCCTCGCTGCTGAAGGCGTTGATGCCCGATGTCTCGCGCTGGCGTCGCGAGCTGAAGTTCTGGCTCCTGAACGTGGGGTTGGCCATGCTGATTCTGAGTCTGGCACGTCCGCAGTACGGCACCCGCATCGACACCCGTACGCGTCGCGGCATCGAAGCCATCATCGCGCTTGATGTCTCCAACTCCATGCTGGCCGAGGACGTCACGCCCAGCCGTCTGGCCAAGTCCAAGATGCTCATCAGCAGCCTCGTGGATAATATGGTTGATGACAAGGTGGGACTCATCGTCTATGCCGGCGATGCCTTCACGCAGCTGCCCATCACCAGCGACTATGTCTCTGCCAAGATGTTCCTCGACAACATCTCGCCTGCCATGATCTCCGTGCAGGGCACCGACATCGCCCGTGCCATCGAGCTGGCCACACATAGCTTCACGCAACAGGAAGGCGTGGGCCGCGCCATCTTCGTCATCACCGACGGTGAGGACAACGAGGGTGGGGCAGTGGCTGCCGCTCAGGATGCCGCCAAGAAAGGGATGCACGTATATGTGCTGGGCGTAGGCTCGCCCGAGGGTGCTCCCATCCCCATCCCCGGCAGCAACCGCTACATCACCGACAATGCCGGCAACACCGTTGTCTCCAAGCTCAACGAGGATATGTGCCGCGAGATTGCCAGTGCCGGTCAGGGCGCTTACATCTACGTCGATAACAGCTCCTCGGCGCAGTCGGCCCTGCAGAAATATGTCGATAAGCTGGGCAAGGCTGAGATGGAGAGCGTACTCTACAGCGAGTTCGACGAGCACTTCCGCGACTTCGCGTGGGCGGCGCTCGTGCTGCTCATCCTCGAACTCCTGTTCCTGGCACGCCAGAACCACGTCATCGGTCGCTACCAGTTCTTCCGCGTGAAGGAGAATACGGTGGCGATGCTGGCGCTGGCCTTCGTGCTGTCGATGGCCGTCGTGGAACCCGCGTCGGCACAGACCAAGAACGACCGTTACTTCATCCGCCATGGCAACCGCCTCTATCGCGACAGCCTCTACACCAAGGCGCAGGTCGATTACCAGAAGGCACTGGAGAAGGACAACACCAACCCCGTGGCCCACTACAACCTGGGTAATGCCCAGCTCATGCAGGGCCAGCCCAAGGACGCCATGAAGAGCTATGAGACCGCCGTGCGGATGCAGAAAGACCCGAAGCGCCTGGCACAGGCCTATCACAATATGGGTGTCATCCTGCAGAGCCAGAAGCAGTTCGGCGAGGCCATCGAGTGCTATAAGAACGCCCTGCGCAAGAACCCTGCCGATGATGAGACCCGCTACAACCTGGCCCTCTGCCGACTGCAGATGCAGAACCAACAGCAGGACCAGAACCAGGACCAGAACCAACAACAGCAGCAACAGCAACAACAGGAGCAGCAACAGCAGGACCAGCAGGAGCAGAAGGACGACCAGCAGCAACAACAGCAGCAGGAGCAGCCCAAGATGTCCCGCGAGAATGCCGAACAGCTCCTGAAAGCTGCACAGCAAGAGGAGAAACAGACGCAGGACAAGGTGCAGAAAGCACAGCAGCAACCCCAGCGCAGGCAGTTGGAGAAGCAGTGGTAGGACGATGGCCCCACACGGCCCCACCCCCGACCCCTCCCCTGTTAGGGAGGGGAGATAAAGGGGAATACGAAACAAGAATAGATATTATTCATACATAATGAAAACGATATATAAACTATTATTTGCAATAGGCTTTGTTATAGCTCAGACAACAATGCCCTCTTTGGGCGCTGCCTCAATAGCAGCTCCCCTCCCTAACAGGGGAGGGGTTGGGAGAGGGGTCTCTGGAGCCTCTGAGTCCGTCACCATCCGCGTCCAGGCTCCCTCCGAGGTGATTCAGGGCGACCGCTTCCGCGTGGCCTATGTGGTGAACACCTCCGATGTGGATGATTTCCGCGTCGATGCCTTCGAGGGGCTGGTGGAGCTTTATGGCCCCAGCCGCAGCCAGTCGTCGAGCTTCTCCATTGTCAACGGCAAGACCACGAGCAGCAGCTCCGTGACCTTTACCTACACCGTGACGACCGACAAGGCAGGCACTTTCCATGTGCCGGCAGCCACAGTGGTCAGCGGTGGCAAGACCGTGAAATCAGCATCGCCGCAGATCACCGTGCTGCCCTCAGGCAGTGGCTCTTCGTCGGCACAGAGCGGTCAGAGTCAGGCACAACAGGGTGGGGGAGCACACTCCTCGCAAGCCGACCGTATGCGCACCCAGAACGTGGGCGACCGCATCGGTGCCAAGGACCTGTTCATCGCCGTCACAGCCTCCAAGAAGCGCGTCTTCGAGCAGGAAGCCGTGCTGCTGACCTATAAGCTCTATACGCTCGTGAATGTCAGCGAGCTCATGGGTAAGATGCCCGAGCTGGATGGCTTCCATGTGCAGGAGATCAACCGCCAGAAGCAACCTGAGCTGAAGATGGAGCATTACAACGGCAAGAACTACGGTACCGTTGTCTGGAGCCAGTATGTCGTCTTCCCGCAGCAGACGGGTGAACTGAAGATTCCCGAAATCAAATATGAGGCCACCGTCATCCAGCAGAACCGCTCTGCCGACCCCTTCGACATCTTCTTCGGTGGCGGCAGTATGGTGCAGGAGGTGAAGAAGACGGTGATGGCACCCGCTGTCACGCTGCACGTCGATGCGCTGCCCACACCCAAGCCCGCCAACTTCTCCGGTGCCGTGGGTAAGTTCTCCCTCTCCTCGTCGCTCACGCCGCAGGAGCTGAAGGCCAACGACGCTACTACGCTGCGCCTGAAGGTCAGCGGCACGGGTAACATGAAGCTCATGAATGCCCCCGAGGTGGCATGGCCCAAGGACTTCGAGCGCTACGACCCCAAGACCGAGGAGAAGACCAAGATTGGTGCCAGCGGTTCCACGGGCGAGGTGCTCTTCGACTATATCGCCGTGCCGCGCCACCAGGGTAAGTACGACCTCCCGCCCGTGGAGTTCTGCTACTTCGACCCCGATGCCCGCGAGTACAAGACCCTCACCACCGAGGCATATACCATCGACGTAGCCAAGGGCAAGGGCGGCAGCGCTGCCGCTCCCGGCAACCTCTCCAAGGAGGAGATTGAGATGCTGAACAGCGACATCCGCTTCATCAAGACCGGCACGCCCACCTACCAGACCGGCGACAACGCCTTCTTCGGCTCGCGCCGCTACTGGGCTTACTACGTCGGCTCGCTGCTCCTGTTCATCGTCCTCGCCGTCGCCTTCCGCCGTTATATGGTCGCCAATGCCGACCTCGTCGGTCGTCGCGGTCGCAAAGCCAATAAGGCAGCCACGAAGCGCCTGAAGACGGCCCGCAAGCTGATGCAGCAGAACGATGCCACCGCCTTCTACGAGGAGACCATGAAAGCCCTCTGGGGCTATGTCAGCGACAAGCTGAACATCCCCGTCAGCGAGCTCTCCAAGGACAACGTCCGCGAGCGTCTGACCACCCGCAGCATCTCCGAGACCCTCATCACCCAGTTCCTCACTACCCTCGACGACTGCGAGTTCGCCCGCTTCGCCCCCGGTGACCCCGCTGCCACCATGGACAAGATCTACGCCTCTGCCGAGGAAGTCATCAACAAGATGGAGGGGGAACTGAAGAAAAAATAAAAGGCCCCACCCCCGACCCCTCCCCTGTTAGGGAGGGGAGAAAAAGGGAGGGGAGATAAGGGGCGAAGACCAAAATAGAATAGACAAAATGAAAACTAGAACATTTTTATTATCTGTAGTTATATATTTCGTGGCCGCTACCTCAATAGCAGCCCCCCTCCCTAACAGGGGAGGGGTCGGGGGTGGGGCCTCTGCCGACTCCGCCTACACCCACGAGCACTACGCTGAGGCGGCAGTGCTGTATCGCCAGCTGGTGGATTCCCTGGGCGAGAGCGCACAGCTGTATTACAACCTCGGCAACTGCTACTACCGTCAGGACTCCCTCGCCCGTGCCATCCTCTATTACGAGCGGGCACGCCTGCTGGACCCTTCCGACGATGACATCCGTTTCAACCTCGAGATGGCGCGTGCCAAGACCGTAGATAAGGTGGTGCCCGCCTCGGAGATGTTCTTCGTATCGCTCTATCGACAGCTGGTGCTCTCGATGAGCATCCAGGGATGGGCCGTGCTGGCCGTGGTGATGTTCGTGCTCGCCTTGCTGGCACTGGCCGTCTATCTCTTTGCGCCCCGTCTGTGGGCCAAGAAGACAGGCTTCACCGTGGCCATCCTCGCCGTCCTCATCTGCATCTTTGCCAACATCGCCGCCGTGCGTCAGCGCCACCAGATAGAACATCGCACAGGCGCCGTCATCATGACACCCTCGGCTGTCGTCAAGAGCACGCCCAGCAACTCCGGCACCGACCTCTTCATCCTCCACGAGGGCACCCACGTGGAAATCGTCGATGACACCATGAAGGAATGGGTGGAGGTCCACATGTCCGACGGCAAGCAAGGCTGGCTGCCCCGCACAGCACTCGAAGTCATCTGATACCCTCATCAGATGTAGTGCCGCAGGGTAATTCGTCAAATTTGTCAAATTCGTTGTAAAAAACTGTTGTAGAGTGGAAGAGGTTATATCTTTTGATCAGCAGCTGCTGCTGACGCTGAACGGCAGCGAGAGCACCTACCTGGACAACATCTTCCTGATGGTGACCAGGACCGGCACGTGGATTCCCCTCGTCCTCGTCCTGCTCTATATCCTCTTCAAGAACCGTCCGTGGCGCGAGGTCCTCTTTATCATCGTCAGCATGGCCGTGCTCATCCTCATCACCGACCGCTTCTCCAGCGGCTTCTGCAAACCCTTCTTCCACCGCTTCCGTCCCAGCCACGAGCCCATGCTCGAAGGCCTTGTCGATTTGGTCGAAGGGCATCGCGGTGGCCTCTATGGCTTCATCTCCAGCCACGCCGCCAACACCTTCGGTGTCTGCGCTTTCCTGTCGTTATATTTCCGCCAGCGCCTCACCACCTTCACCCTCATCCTCTGGGCCTGCCTCAGCAGCTACTCCCGCATCTACCTGGGCCTTCACTATCCCGGCGACATTCTTGCCGGAGCCCTCTTCGGTCTCCTCGCCGGTGGAGGCGTCTATGGCCTCCTGCTCCTCGTCTCGGCCCGTTGGTTGGAACCCCTGCGCCCCGAGTGGCCCATAGCCCCCACGCTCCTCGGCTACAACTCCAACCCCGACGGCTTCGAGCCCTCCGACTCCCGCCTCCTCTTCTTCGCCTTCCTCCTCACCCTCCTCGCCGTCGCCCTCCTCGCCATTTGGTGAGGAAATAATGCTGTTTGCAAACTAAATGCAAAGTTCAATTCGTGGTAATGCCACGAATAAGTTGTACTTTTGCCAAAAAATGAGATGATGGAGAAGATACTGATAACCATGACAACCTTGTTGTTGCTATCGGGATGTGGCAACAAAAAGGAAGATTCCGCCCGCGAGACAATGAAGTACAGCCTGCAGGGGGCGTGGACGCTGCGGCATGTAAAGTACCCCATGGGAGCAGAGGAGGACTATGACTTGAAAGGCAGTGGGACCTCCTGCCTCATATACGAAGGTGACAGCGTATTGTATGGGTGCAGGATTGCTTCCACTCCCTCGGGCTTGGTCATATTGCCAATGGCGAAAGCGGCTGTGACGCTGATCGACAAGGGCGGTAGCGAACTACTATACCTGGAAAACGATGACCCGCATCCGCTTACTATCAGCGACTCGACGATTACGATTCAGCGCAACGGGGCGTTATATTCTTATATCCGTGCCGACGGCATCTATTGGGAATGGGGAACAGAGATTCGTGACATCATCGCTCGTGACATTGACAACGGGGGTGACAACGAGGCGAGCCGCTATATGCTCTCGGCAAGGGAGCGTCAACAGGAAAAGACCATCCATTGGTTCAGCATTTTCACTGTGCTCATCGTATTTGCAGCCTTGCTGGCGGTACGTCTGGCCATCATCAATCGAAGGGCCAAGCGACAGTTGCTCCTCCAGCTGCAACAGATTCGTGAGGTACAAGAGAATCGTCCGCAGGCGGTCCGACAAGTTGTGGCGACCGTGGAGAACGAATTCTTCACCTCCAGTGACTACGCTGCCTTGCAGCGGCGTATGGCCAGCGGGCAGCTGATGAAGGAACAGGACTGGCAACAGGTGGAACAGCATCTCAAGACGCTCTACCCCGGCTTCACTAGCCAGTTGCGCAGCCTCTATCCGATGTCTGAACTGGAATACCAGACTTGTCTGCTCATCAAACTGCGCATCGCCCCGAAGGATATCGCTGCCGTGCTGGCCCGCGATATGAGCACCATCAGTACTGTCCGCAGTCGTCTCTATAAGAAGGTCTTCGGACACAAAGGGGGCACCAAAGAGTGGGACGATTTCATCCTTACCATGGGGGCGTGAGTGGAATATGATACATTGCAAGATTGTGGTTGCAAAGTGGATGCAAACTGTATGCAAAGCGGATGCAAAGTAGAATCCTTGGTGGCACAGCATAAAAGCCCGTACCTTTGCAGCGACAATTCACACAATGTCTAACCAATTAAAATGTTTCAGCTTATGAAAAAGTATGTATTGATGGCAGTGGCACTCATCTGTGCCATGCAAGCGAGCGCCCAGACGAAAGTCGATGACAAGGAAATCGTCGGCACATGGATCATGGAATCCATGCAGTGGGAGGGCGAGAAGAAAACCGTCTGTGGTAAGGAAACCGGCTACACACAGCTCAAGTTCTATGGACCTGACGGTGAGTATGCCTGTGCGGAAATCGTTCTTAACAAGGATGGCAATGTCGTAGCCCTGCCTCATGAGTATGGCAAGTATTCACTCAAGGATGGCTGGTACTCCGAGATGGGACGCCCTGCAATTAAGGATGCCATCGAGTGGGTGGACAAGACCACTACAAAGGGTACTTGGATGAAACGCCACGACATCTGGAAGAAGAAAAATCTGCCCGACAAACTCGTCAAGTACATCGTCGAGTGCTGCAAGATGAAGGACACACCCGCTGATGTCCAGCAGATGATTAAACAGAATATGTTTAAGTAGGAGTGTTAAAACCTTAAAAGAACAAAGTGTATGAAAAAGGTCTTTTTGATGGCAATGTTTGCCTTTATGTCATTGTATGCAAGTGCACAAGACAATACCATATATGACAAAGTAGAAGTGATGCCTGAATATGCTGGCGGTCAAGTTGCATTGATGAAGTTCATGTGTGACAATCTGCAGTATCCACAAGATGCCCTGAAGCAAGGAAAGGAAGGGCGCGTGCTGGTGCAGTTAGTCATTGAGAAAGACGGAACGGTATCAGACCACAAGGTCGTGAAAGGAATCTCTCCATCTCTTGACGCTGAGGCAATGCGTGTGGCCAAGATGCTTCCGAACAAATGGACACCTGCCAAGAACAAAGGGCAGGTCGTGCGCTGCCGCTACAGCATTCCTTTTACTTTTCGACTGAATTAGGATTATTTTGATTTCCTTTTAAGCAGTTAATTTAGTTAGGAAATAGCTACAAAAGACCTATAGGCACACAGCCCCGCTACGTCGTGATGACGTGGCGGGGCTTCTTATGCTAAATGCATCTTTATTTATGGTCCGCATTATAGCGATGTTTCGATTGATGAATCATCTTTCATTAATTATAAGCTCTTCAATTGTTAATGAATGGAACATTTTGTTGAAAGGTGATTTATGGGACGGAGAGGATGAAAAGTCATAAATAATTTTGCTGTTCGGGGGGATTTTAGTATTTTTGCGCCGCTTTTACAATAATATATTCACACGTGCGTACGTATAGACGCGATCGAAGACAATAAATATGGCAAAGAAATTTCCTGAATATTCGAAGTTCAACCTCACAGAGGTGAACCATCAGATACTGGAGCAATGGGACCGTGAGGACCTGTTTCACCGCAGCATCGACGAGCGTGAGGGCTGCCCCTCGTTCGTCTTCTTCGAGGGACCTCCCTCGGCGAACGGTCACCCCGGCATCCACCACGTCCTTGCTCGCTCGATCAAGGATACCTTCTGCCGCTTCAAGACGATGAAGGGCTTCCAGGTCCACCGCAAGGCGGGTTGGGACACGCACGGACTGCCCGTGGAGCTGGGCGTGGAGAAGGAACTCGGCATCACGAAGGAGGACATCGGCAAGACGATTTCCATCGATGACTACAACCGCAAGTGCCGCGAGAACGTGATGATGTTCACCAGCGAATGGGAGGACCTCAGCCGCCGCATGGGTTACTGGGTGGATATGGAACACCCGTATATCACCTACGACAACAAATATATCGAGTCGCTGTGGTGGCTGCTGAAGCAGCTCTACGAGAAGGACCTGCTCTACAAGGGTTACACCATCCAGCCTTATAGTCCCGCCGCCGGTACGGGCCTCTCCAGCCACGAGCTGAACCAGCCGGGCTGCTACCGCGATGTGAAAGACACGACGGTGACGGCACAATTCCGCATACTTGGCGGCATTGCCGCCAAGTATGCGCAACCATTATACATCTTGGCCTGGACAACCACGCCGTGGACACTGCCCTCGAATACAGCTCTTTGCGTAGGCCCGAAGATTAAATATGTGGCCGTAAAGGGACAGAATCCATATACGAAGGAAGAAGCCATCTATATTGTAGCTGAATCACGCAAGGATGTCTATTTCCCCCAGCCGAAGGAGGAGGGCGTTGCCGCTCCTGAAGTGGTGGGCGAGTTCTTGGGTACGGACCTCGTGGGTCTGCACTACGAGCAGCTCTTCCCCTGGGTGAAGCCCTGCGCACTGGAGGACGGCAAGGCCGTGGACAAGAGTGCCGACGCGTTCCGCGTGATTCCCGGAGACTACGTGACCACGGAGGACGGTACGGGTATCGTGCACATCGCACCCACGTTCGGTGCCGACGATGCCAAGGTGGCCAAGGATGCCGGCATCCCCTCGCTGTTCGTCATCGACAAGGCAGGTGACACGCGCCCCATGGTGGATTTCACGGGTAAGTACTTCGTGAAGGACGACATGGACGAGGCTTTCGTGGAGACCTGTGTCAACGACAGCTACTGGCACCACGCCGGCGACTTCGTGAAGAACGCCTACGACCCGCAGTATGCGGGCTTGGACGAGAAAGCGCTGGCCAAGACCGAGGACCTGAACATCGTCCTGTGCATGGAGATGAAGCAGGAGGGCACAGCCTTCAAGATCGAGAAGCACGTACACAACTACCCGCACTGCTGGCGCACCGACAAGCCTGTGCTCTACTATCCGCTCGACAGCTGGTTCATCCGCTCGACAGCCGCCAAGGAGCGCATGATGGAGCTGAACAAGACCATCCTGTGGAAGCCCGAGTCAACGGGCACGGGACGCTTCGGCAAATGGCTGGAGAACCTCAACGACTGGAACCTCAGCCGCAGCCGCTACTGGGGCACGCCGCTGCCTATCTGGCGCAACCGCGAGACGCGCGAGGAGATCTGCATCGGCAGCGTCGAGGAACTCTACAACGAAATAGAAAAGAGCGTGCGCGCGGGCGTGATGGCCTACAACCCGTTGAAGGACAAAGGCTTCGTGCCGGGTGACATGAGCAAGGAGAACTACGACCGCATCGACCTGCACCGTCCCTACGTAGATGACATCATCCTCGTGGGTGAGAGCGGACAGCCGCTGCAGCGCGAGCTGGACCTCATCGACGTGTGGTTCGACAGCGGCGCGATGCCTTACGCACAGATTCACTATCCCTTCGAGAACAAGGAAGCGCTGGACAAGCGCGTTGTCTATCCCGCCGACTTCATCGCCGAGGGCGTAGACCAGACGCGCGGTTGGTTCTTCACGCTGCACGCCATCGCTACGATGGTCTTCGACAGCGTCTCGTACAAGGCAGTCATCTCTAACGGCCTCGTGCTGGACAAGAACGGACTGAAGATGTCGAAGCGCTTGGGCAATGCCATCAACCCCTTCGACAACATCGAGAAGTTCGGTTCCGACGCTGTGCGTTGGTATATGATAACCAACTCACAACCATGGGATAACCTCAAATACGATGAAGCAGGGGTTCAAGAGGTGGCACGCTCGTTCTTCGGCAAGCTCTACCAGACGTACAGCTTCCTGGCGATGTACGCCAACGTGGATGGCTGGCACTTCGAGGAGCCCGAGGTTCCCATGAGTCAGCGCTCGGAAATGGACCGCTGGATTCTCTCGTCGCTGAACTCCCTCGTCCGCGAGGTGGAGCAGAGCTACGAGAGCTACGAGCCCACACGTGCCGGCCGCCTCATCCAGTCGTTCGTCATCGACAATGTCTCGAACTGGTTCGTGCGCCTCTCCCGCAAACGTTTCTGGGGCGGCGAGATGAGCATCGACAAGCTCAGCGCCTACCAGACGCTCTACACCTGTCTGGAGACCGTCAGCCGCCTGATGGCCCCCATCGCTCCCTTCTACGCCGACCAACTCTATAGGGATCTGCATGGACCCACCCCCAACCCCTCCCGTGAGGGCGGGGAGAGCTGGCGCGAAGGTTTTTCCGTGCATCTCGCCAAGTTCCCCGAAGCCAACGACGCCCTCATTGACAAGGAGCAGGAGTCGCGCATGGCCCTCGCTCAGGAAATCACCTCGATGGTGCTGTCGCTGCGCAAGAAGGAGCAAATCATCGTGCGCCAGCCTCTGGCACGCATCGCCATTCCCGCCACCGACCGCGAGCAGCAGCTGCGCATCGAAGCCGTGAAGCAGCTCATCCTCGACGAAGTCAACGTCAAGGAGCTGGAATTCGTGGAGGGCGCAGGCCTGCTGACGAAGAAGGTGAAGTGTAACTTCCGCACGATGGGTAAGAAGTTCGGCAAGCTGATGAAGGATGTCAACGCTGCTGTCACAGCCCTCACGCAGGAGCAGATCGCCGTGCTCGAGACGGGTCAGCTGCCGCTGACGCTGCCCACCGGCGACGCCATCACCGTGGAGCTCGAGGACGTGGAGATCTTCAGCGAGGACATCCCCGGCTGGACCGTGGCCAACGACGGCGTCCTGACTGTGGCCCTCGACATCACCGTCACCGACGAGCTCCGCAACGAAGGCTATGCCCGCGAGCTGGTGAAACGCATCCAGAACCTGCGCAAGGAGAGCGGCTTCGAGATCACCGACCGCATCCATATCACCCTTGAACACAACGCGCAGACGGACCGCGCCGTGGAGGCCTTCGGCAGCTATATCACCGCGCAGGTGCTGGCAGACGGCATCACCCTCGCCGACGCTGTCGCCGACGCTGCCGTGCTCGACTTCGAGGACTTCCAACTCAACGCACATATCGAGAAAATCTAAACATAAACTACAACATAGCACTACTATGGCTGAAAAAACACGCTACACAGACGAAGAGCTCGAGGAGTTCCGCGTCTTGATTAACGAGAAACTGGCTGTGGCACAAAGCGACTATGAGAAGACCATGGACCGCATCATGAACCGCGACAGCAACGAGGCTGACGACACCGCACCCACGTACCACGCGCTGGAGGAAGGCAGCGAGACGCAGACCAAGGAGCAGCTGATGGCAATGGCCATGCGCCAGCAGAAATTCATCACGGGCCTGAAGGCTGCCCTCGTGCGCATCGAGAACAAGACCTACGGCATCTGCCGCGAGACGGGTAAGCTCATCCCCAAGGAGCGCCTGCGTGCTGTGCCTCATGCCACGCTCAGCATCGAGGTGAAGAACGACAAGAAACGCGCTCACTGATCCGCTTCAGACCTTGACAACGTTGACATCACACGTAAAGCGATGGCAGGCCGCTGCGGTGGCTGCCATCTTCTTGGGTTTCATGGCCATCGACCAGGCCGTGAAGATCTGGGTGAAGACGCACATGGCGCTGCATGAGAGCCGTCGCATCACCGACTGGTTCTACATCACCTTCATCGAGAACAACGGCATGGCCTTCGGCATGGAGTTCTTCGACAAACTCTTCCTCACGGGCTTCCGCATCGTGGCCACCATCTTCCTGGGCTACTACATCGCGCGGCTCATCCGCAAAGGAGTAGGGTGGGGCTACCTTGTCTGCCTCGCCTTTATCATGACGGGTGCAGCGGGCAACATCATCGACTGCCTCTTCTACGGCCTTATCTTCAACGACCCCGCGTGGCCGCAGGTGGCGCAGTTCGTGCCCTTCGGCACAGGCTACAGCGGCTGGTTCTACGGTCGTGTGGTGGATATGTTCTCCTTCCCCCTCGTAGAGTGGGACTGGCCCGCGTGGATGCCCTTCATCGGCGGACAGCACTACCTCTTCTTCTCCTATATCTTCAATGTGGCCGACGCCTGCATCACCTGTGGTGTCGTCGCCCTCCTCCTGTTCTACCGCCAGACGCTGTCGGCGGAGCTGGGAAAGCCGCAGGAGACTGGGGATGAGGAGGGGAGAGTTTAGGGTTTAGGGTTTAGGGTTTACTGTTTACGGTTTACCGTTTAAGGAGTTCAAGGGGTTCAAGGGGTTCAAGAAGTTCAAGAAGTTCAAAGGGTTCAAGAAGTTTCGTTTACCGTTTATTGTTTAAAGTTGAAGGATTGAGAAAAAGGCTACCTCTCAAATACATTTTACTCCCCTCCCTAATAGGGAGGGGCAGGGGGGAGAGTCCGTGGGGTACGAGGGTGAGTCTTCTCCTTTCATTTTTCATTTTTTACTTTTCACTTTTCATTTTTCCCCTTTTTCTCTCTTCCTGTAGGCCTTCCCTTCCCGGCGGCGTCATCTCGGAGAGTAAGATGGAGCGTGTGCTGTATGATTATCATGTGGCGCAGAGCATGGCGGAGAACACCTCTATCGAGCAGGGACGCTCGTTTGAAGAACGCCGTTATGAGATGGAGGAAGCCGTATTCCGCAAGCACCATATCACACGCGCTGAATTTGACAGTTCGATGGTCTTTTATTGCAGCGAGGTGGAGCGCCTTAGCCGTATCTATAATCATGTCACCGCCCGCTTGGAGCGTGATGCCGAGGCCCTCGGTGCTGCCACCAACGAAGCAGACCTCTATGCCCAATACACGACCGAGGGCGACACTGCCAACGTATGGACGGGGCGTCAGGTCATGGCCGTTCACAACCACGGTGGCGAGCACCTGCTGTCATGGATCATAGGTTGCGACAGCACCTGGTTCGCCGGCGATGATATCCTCTTCCGCTTCACGCCGCAGGTGTTCTCGCGCGATCTCATCACCTCGCTCTATATCAACCTCATCATCACCTATACCAACGACTCAGTGCGTGCCCAGACCCTCCAGTGCTCTTCACGTTCCAACAACGAGCTGCGCATTAACAACAGCGAGGGATGGGTGGCGAAAAGCGTGGCCGGACATTTTTACATGCCTATTGAGCGCAACCCGCAGCGCAGCGTCACATATATCATTATGCGTCCGTCACTCATCCGCTTCCATAAGTCGCAGGAGTGGCGCGACAAACTCCTTACTGTTGATTCCACGGCTGTTGACTCTACGGCCGTAGATGGCGTGGCAGCACCCCAGGGCCGTGTAATAGGTGCATTGACGGATTCCTCGCAGCATCGCCGCTCGCCTATGGAGTTCCGCGAGCAGCAGGATGTGGAGCAGAAGATCAACGTCGTCAAGGAGAAGCCCTTCAATCCGCAGCGCCGCCGTAAGAAACAGCAGCAACAGCAGCGTCGCCGCCAATGACCTCCAAAGCTTACCATCGCCTGATTCTGACAGACGGCACCATCCATGAGATGGTCGTCGTGCGCTTTGATGCGGAAGGCCGCTTGATCGACTTCCACGCCCTGCAGGGTGAGGAGCCATTCGTAGAATGGCACGGAGGAACGCTTGACCTCCGTGCCATTCAGCAGTAAATTTTCAAGGTTTTTTGGGGACGCCTTACAACGGCTTCACAGGGAATGTGAAGTAGGTGTCGGGGTAGGGCTCTTCGCACAGCGTGAAGTGCCACCATTCCGTGCTCAACGGCTTGAAGCCGTGGCGCAGCATTGCCTGACGCAAGATCATGCGGTTGTGGAACTGCTCTGGCGTGATGCTGCGGCCTGCCGGTGACTTGCTGTTGTCACCTGTATATTCCATTGTCTCGGGGTTGCCGCAGAAGTCAGGATGACTCTCGGGACCGAACCAGTCGAAGGTGCCGCCCATGTCCAGCTCTTTCTCCGTAGCCATGTCGAAGAGTGTCAGGTCCACGGTTGAGCCGCGCGTGTGACCGCTCTTAGCCATGATGTACTCCTGGTCGAAGAGCACGCTCTTGTCCAGGTCGGGATAGAAGTAAGCCTTCATGCGTGTGTCTGGGATGTCGGCAGCCCAGCGTACGAAATGGTCCACGCCGCACTGCGGACGGTAGGCGTCGTAGATCTTCAGGCGATAGCCCTGCGCCTTCACATCGTTGCTCACGGCCAGCAGGCTGTCCGCTGCCGTGCGTGTCAGCAAAGCCGTCGGTGCCTCGTAGCCGTCGATGCGGTCGCCCACGAAGTTGTATGTGCCGTAGTAGCGAATCTCCAGAATCACGTCAGGCACCACGTCCGTCAACGTCACGAAATCACTCGAATCCGCTTCGGGAGTCGCTACAGCGCACTCCGTATCCTCGTCGGACCCGCCTTTGAAGCCGTCGCGGAATCCCCATGCAAAGGCAGCGATGCACACAACACCTAACACGATGCCATAAAACGTCTTAGATGTAAAGAATTTGTTTGTGCTCATAATCTGTAATACTATAATAAAGGTTTTTTATATTTGCGTTGCAAAGATACACATTTTCTCTTTCCCACTATCTCTTTTACTCGAAAAACAAATGGTTTCTCTAAAATAGTGCGTATTTTTCCTGCTTCCCTTCACTTTTTCACTTTTTCACTTTTCTCTTTTCTCATAAATGAGTAACTTTGCACCCGAAATAAGGCAATCGGAGGACTGAATGCCGTCCGATGTAAGGGAATCCGGTGAGAATCCGGAGCTGTACCTGCAGCTGTTATCCCCGTTCACAGGCGAGCCTGTATAACGCCACTGGCCGTTAAAGTTTAGAGTTTAGAGTTTAAAGTTTAGAGTCTGGACTTGCTGAAAGGCTGGGAAGGTAAGGTAAGCCGGGGAGAGCCAGAAGACCTGCCGAGTTTCGTTGAACGATGAACGTTGAGCGTTTAACGATGCAAATCGTAATCGTGAAATGGTAAATCGTAAAATCGTAAAATGTAGCAGCGCTCAGGAATAGGCGCAAGCGAGTTTAATGAAACACCTCTGGTCTCTTGGCGTGGTACTGCTGTGCCTCGTCTCCACACTCCAAGCACAGGATTCCCTGAAGGTCGGTGACCTCCGGGAAATCGTTGTTACGGGTACTGGTACAGAGCACCTGCTGAAGAACGCGCCCGTACAGACGGAGGTCATCTCGCGCAAGATGCTGGACAGCTACGGCGGCAAGAGCATCGAGGAAATCCTGAGCGGACTCACGGCCAGCTTCGCCTTCAACGAGGGTGATATGGGCAGCCAGATGCAGCTGGGCGGCCTGGGTAACTCCTACATCCTGATTCTCATCGACGGCAAACGCATTCATGGCGATGTGGGCGGCGAGAACGACCTACCCACCAGCGAGGATAACAGCTGGTTCGAGTTCTTCAATAATTTCGGCTACGAGGCCATCGTGCCTGTCGTAGGCAAGCACCCCCAGGGCCTGCTGGAGCTCCCCGGTATCCTGAATGTCTGGATTCAGCACACCAAGGATGCTGAGTTCTTGGAGGATGCTTACCACAGCATGTACCCCGAGGAATAAAATGAATCCATGAAGCACATCATAAATACTATCTGCCTCACGGCGGTGCTCCTGCTCTTCTGCGGGGGCACTGCTTTCCTACTACTCACGGCGTGTACGTCTGCGGATCGGAAAACCAATCCCGCTGCCGACGAGCTCTTTGCTGAGAAGGACTCAGCGCTGGCGCGTGCCGATGCTTTCAGCGACACCATCATCATCAAGTATGCGCGTGGGTTGCAGGTTCGCTATGTCCCCGAGGGCATCCGTGTCACCATCACCAACCCCGACCCGTCGGCAGTCGCTACGCCTGCCGAGGAGCTGCTCATCACCCAACCTGCCAGCCGCTTCATCTGTACCACGGCGCTGCAGCTGGGCAACTTCGAGGTGCTGGGCTTGGAGGACCGCATCGTGGGGATGAACAGCCTCCGCAATCTCTTTTCGCCGCGCATGAAGGAGCAGTGGGAGAGTGGTCACACCGCCCGCATCGGCAAGGAAGGCAACTTCGACCTGGAGACCGTCCTGGCCACGCAGCCCGACTACATCTTCGTCTCGGCTTCCAAGCACGGCGGCTTCGAGGCGCTGCGCGACTGCGGCATCCCGCTCATCTCGCACCACGGCTACAAGGAGACCGACCCGCTGGGGCAAGCCGAATGGATCAAGCTCGTGGGACTGCTCACGGGTGAACCGCGCCGTGCCAATGCCGTCTTCGACGACATCGAGCGCAAGTACCTGACACTGCGCGACGAGGTCGCAGCCCGCACGACAGAGCCCCTGCCCACCGTCATCAGCGGACGGCAGATTCGCGACGGCTGGTACATCGCCGGTGGTCGCAGCTACCTGGCACAGCTCTTCCGCGATGCCGGTGCTGACTACGTGATGGCCGACCACCAGGAATCCGGTGGCATATCGTTGGATTTCGAGGCCGTCTATGCCCGAGGCCTGCACGCTGACTTCTGGCAGACCGATGGCAGTTATGATGGTGACTTCACGCTGCAGACGCTGGCCGACGAAGACCCGCGTTATGCCACGATGGACGCCTACAAACAGGGTCACGTCCTCTTCTGCAACCTCGCCCGCACGCCCTACCGCGAGCTGGCCGGTGTGCAACCCCATTTCCTCCTCGCCGACTTCGTGAAGGCATTCCACCCCGAGCTCTTACCCCATTACACAACACATTACTACCGACTCATCCAATGAACCGCTCCATTTCACAGTTGCTGCACATCTTCGTGAGGGGCTCAATACCGACACGAAGAATGCTTTGGCTGTCGCTTTGTTTGCTGAAGCTGCTGCCCTCATTTGGACAAGACAGCGTACGGTTGGAGAACAAGGCGAAGGAGGCGGTGACACTTGACAACGTCATCATCACCGGCAAGTCCAAAACACAGCGCCTGCGCGAGGGAGCGCTTACCGTGAATGCCATTGATGTGCGTTCTCTCGTCAGCAGCATCAGCTCCCTGAGCGGTCTTGTGGATCGCAGTGCAGGCGTCAAACTGCGTGAGGAAGGTGGCGTAGGTTCGGACTTTGACCTCTCGATTAATGGTATGTCCGGCAATGCCGTCCGCTATTTCCTCGACGGTGTGCCTTTGAATACCAAGGGCACAGGTGTCACGCTGACCAACCTGCCCGTGAGTTTGATTGATCATGTCGAAATATATAAAGGTGTGGTTCCTACCTGGTTGTGTAGCGATGCGCTGGGCGGCGCCGTCAACATCGTCACAAACCGCAAGCGAACCAATTATCTGGACGCTTCCTACGGACTCGGCTCGTTCCATACACACAAGGCCGACGTCAGCGGACAATATGTCTTCCGTAATGGGTTCACTATCCGCCCGTCGTTCAGTCTCTGCTATTCAAAGAACGATTACATGATGAAGGACGTGGAGGTCTGGGATGAGGACGCTCGCAAGTACTTGCCGCAGGACCGTCGCCGCTTCCACGATGACTACCTCTCCATCATCGGTCAGGTGGAGGCAGGTGTGAACGACAAATGGTGGGCCGACGAGTTTTTCGTCACGCTGGCCTACAATCAGACCGCCAAAGAACTGCAGACAGGGCAGGTGCAGAGCCGCGTCATTGGTATGGCCGAGCGCACCAGCCAGGCCTGGAGCATCGGTGCACACTACCAGAAACGCCATTTCCTGCTGGATAACCTCAGCACCACACTCTCACTATCACACACTTGGGACCATGCGCTGACGACCGACACCGCCCACCGACAATACGACTGGAATGGCGATTACATTCGCAGCGAGCGCAACGAAATCAACGGGCGTGCCTTCTCGCAACGCCACATCAAACGCCCGCTGACCATCGCCCACGCCGACCTGAACTACCGCTTCTCAGACGAGCATCTGCTGAACCTGAGCTATGGTCTGAATCGAACGGGAAACAACCGCTGGGACGAGGTGGATGCAAGCTTTGAACCAGCCAACGATGTGCTGGCGAAACACATCATCAGCCTTGCTTACAACCAGTCTCTGTGGGACGGTCGGATGTATAACACCTTCTTCTTGAAAGACTATATTAACTACCTTTCTGTGGAGCAAACCGACCTCTCGTTCATCACGTTGTCTGATGAAGTAGCCTCCTCCAATACGCAGAATAATTTGGGTGGGGGTGTAGGCTCACGCTTTGAAATTGTGAAGCCGTTGGCCGTCAAAGCCAGCTACGAGCACAGCGTACGCCTGCCCTTAGCGCGTGAGCTGCTGGGCAACGGCACAACCATCTATGCCAACCTGGCGTTGAAGCCCGAAAAGAGCGACAACGTGAACCTCGGATTCTTTGGCACAGTGAACGCCGGTCTGCACACCTTCTTCTACGAGGTGAACGGCTTCCTGCGTTTCGTGGATAACTACATCCAGCCGCAGATTACGGAGAAAGAGGGAACGATGCAGTATGTCAACGAACCTGCTGTGCACATCAAAGGTGTCGAGGGCGAAGTGCGCTACGACTGGAACCACCGCCTGCAGGTGACGGGTAACATCAGCTGGCAGGACGCTCGTAATCGCAACCGCTATATGGACGACGGGAAGGAGTCGGTGACGTTCAATAACCGCGTGCCCAATCGCCCATGGCTCTTTGCCTCAGCCGAAGCGCGCTATGCTTTCCAAAACCTCCTGTTCAAGAACGACCGTCTGCTCCTTGGCGTTGACTTTCAGTGGGTTCATTGGTTTTTTCTCTCATGGGAAGCCTACGGCGCCAAGGACACCAAGGCACGCATCCCCGAGAAAAGCATCCTGGGAGCCAACGTGACTTACTCGTGGCACAAGGAGCGCTACAGCGTGTCGCTCGACTGCCAGAACCTATTGAACCAGACGATCTATGACAACTACAAGCTGCAGAAACCAGGCCGCTCCCTATTTGTCAAATTTCGGCTGCTGTTGCAATAATGAAGTCGTAATATCGAAATGTCGAAATAACAAAATAACAAAACATCAATCACCCTTTTAATCATTTCAAACCACAATGAAAAAGTTAAGCTTTTTCCATTCGCTGCTGGCAGCACTGGTGCTGTCCGCAGCCTTCACCGCCTGTTCCAAGGACGACGATGAGAACAAGACTCCCGAGCCCGACCCCAGCCCTGCTGCCGCTACCTACCACTACGACCTCACTGTCGTCGCAGGCAACCACGGTGGTATGACCAAGGACAAGTCTCACATCACGCTGAGCGTGCCCTCGCTCGCCGATGCCGCCACCACCATTTCCTTTGAAGGCCAGGGTGCCGAGATCACCGACTACACCATCGAGTGCATCTACGACGGTAAGTACTACTACCAGGTGCCCATTTCCAACGACCGTTTCTCGAAACTCCAGTTCAAGGACAACAAGATGCAAGTCGTGCAGGAGCAGAAGTTCGTCGCCAACACGTACAAGTCTCGCAACTACACTCACGCCTGGCTGGACAGCAACACGCTGCTCATCATGTCCACCGACGGCGAGCACAAGAAAGTCATCTGGACCAAACTCAACGCCTCCGACATGACCATCCTGGGCGAGGGCACACTCTCCATTGAGGTTGCCGAGGACTACAACGTACTGACCACCAGCGGCATCGCAGCCTACCGCAAGAGCGACAACAAGCTCTTCTACTTCTACTATAATAAGAAGGAGACCAGCGGCAGCAACAAGACCACCAACGAGCCCTTCTTCCGCATCGCCGTCATCAACCCTGCGACGATGACCGTAGATCAGGAAATCATTAACAAGGAAGCTGCACAGATGACCGCATCAGCCTATGGTGAGCTGCTGCAGAACACCCTCTTCTTCGACGAGAACGACAACCTCTATCTTTCCTGCTTTAATGTTGTCAGCAAGAAAAACTACGGCTGTCTGTTGCGAATCAAGAAGGGCGCCTTCGACTTCGAAGAGGGCTACAACGCCTTTCCCGAATCGAAAGGCAAACTGCTGACAATCCAGTATTTGGGTGGCAATAAAGTGCTGGCATATTCTGGTGATAACACCGTAGGCACAAGCATCGGCGATCTTGCCTACTACTACTCCATTATCGACCTCGAAGCCAAGACCAGCACCCGACTTGCCTACAACGAGACGGAGATTCCTTACAGCAGCGGTAGCTTCTCCCAGCGCTCCGTTGTCAATGCCAAGGAGAACAAGGCCTACATCGGGGTGAACACGGCCGACGAGCAATGCATCTACATCTACGACATCGCCACCGGCGCCGTCGCCAAGGGTGCTTCCATCGCCGCAGGTTACTACTTTGATCAAATCCGCCTCCTTGAAGACTAATATCACTTTCCTCTCACTAGGCCCTGGCGACCCTGAGCTACTGACGCTCAAGGCCGTCAGGATGCTTCGTGAGGCTGATATCGTGATGCTTCCCGTCACGGAAAGTGTCGATGGCACAGTGAAATCACGCGCTGCTGACATCATCGCTGAGTGGTGCACGGCGGAAAAGATACGGTATTATACCTTGCCAATGCAGCAGAATCGCGATGCCGTGATGCACGTTTACGAACACATGTGCTCCAGCGCTGCCGAGTGGTATCATGACGGGTTGCGCGTCATCGTAGCCGTTGAGGGCGACGTTAGCATCTATGCGTCCATTCACTACGTATTAGAACGTCTTCAAAGTCTCTCTATTCCTGTTGAACAGTGCCCGGGAATACCATCGTTCATTGCCGCCGCAGCATCTGCAGGCCTCTCTCTGATTAGCCAAGGACAGCGTTTGATCGTCTTGCCTGGCGACATAGAGATTGAGGCACTCAGGCAGCTGTTGACCAGCCAGCATGTGGTTGTCGTGATGAAGCTGTCACGCTGTCAGCAGAAGCTGAAGGATTATCTCCTTCAATATCCTGACACCGTATGTCACTATTTTGAGAACGTGGGCACTCCAGCGTATTTCTACAGCTCCAATCATGAGATGATTCAGGATAGGAAAATGCCTTATTTCTCACTTTGTATCCTTATGGGGATTCCATCCGCGATTACTAATTCACCAGTCTCTTTTTCTTTTCATCGGAATAGTTGTCAAGTAAATCGTTGAGATCGCGGCTAATAAAGTTAGACAACTTCCCCAGGCCGCTCCTTCATCGCCAGCCTTCGCTTGCGCTATTGATCAGCATCTCCCTGATTTGCATATCAGCCCCCCTTTACACCCTATGGAGCATACGCAAACACTTCATAGGGTGTAGCCGATTCTTCCATACCTTATCTCCGTATACTCTATGGAGTGTTTTCGGTACTTGTTTTTTCGTGTTGACTTTACAAAGTAAAGTCTCCAGTATGAAGATATAAATTTAGTTAATCCTATGGCTGCGTCAGGCTTTTTTCGTACTTTTGCACACAGATATGGGAAAGATAATTGTTGCAGGCATTGGTCCTGGTAGTCCGGAGGACATCACCCCCGCAGTGCTCGAAGCGGTGCGGGAGGCGGATGCCGTGGTGGGCTATAAGTATTATTTTCAGTTCGTTGAGGCTTACCTGAGGCCCGACTGCGAGTGCATTGACACGGGCATGAAACGTGAACGTGAGCGTGCGGAGCAGGCTTTCGCACTGGCAGAACAGGGCAAGACGGTGGTGGTGATCTCCTCCGGCGATGCGGGCATCTACGGAATGGCGCCGCTTCTGTATGAGATGAGAGAAGCCTCACCCCCGACCCCTCTCCAAAGGGCGAGGGGAGAAGAGGAGGTCGAGATTGTCACGCTTCCCGGCATCAGCGCCTTCCAGAAGGCGGCGTCGCTGCTGGGTGCTCCCATAGGACATGACCTGTGCATTATCTCGCTATCTGACTTGATGACGCCGTGGTCGTTGATTGAGAAGCGCATCCGTGCTGCTGCCGTCGGCGACTTCGTTACTGCGGTGTATAACCCGAAGAGCCAGGGACGCTACTGGCAGTTGTACCGCCTCGTGGAGCTGTTCCTGCAGGAAGGACGCAGCGCCGAGACACCTGTGGGCTATGTGCGGCAGGCAGGACGTCCGGAGCAGGAAGTGAAGCTGACGACGTTGGGCGACTTCGACCCCGAGGATGTGGATATGTTCACGGTCGTGATCATTGGGAATAGTCAGAGTTATATAAAGCCTCACCCCCTAACCCCCTCTCCGAAAGGCGAGGGGGGAGCCTGCGGCGGGGAGGACAATGGGAGCAAGGTCTTTATTACTCCACGCGGCTACTATTCTCACCCCTCCATCACGGGGGGAGCCGTAGAGGGGCTTGGGTCAGTTGGTGCTTCCATTATGAACGAGTCGTTCCGCACGATACTCTCTGAGATGCAGCACCCTGATGTGCCGCGCTGGCGGCTGTGGCCGCTGCTGCACGCGATTCACACGACGGTGGATTTCGGCATGGAGGAATGCCTGTGGATGGATGACCGCGCCACGGAGCTCCTATATAATAAGGTGGCCGACGGTAGCCTGCGACATATCGTGACCGACGTGACGATGGCGGCAGCGGGTATCCGCAAAGGAGCACTGGAGCGGCTGGGCATCGAGGTACATTGCTATATCAACGATCCGCGCTCGAAGCAGCTGGCGGACGAGAAGGGCGTTACACGCAGTCAGGCTTGTATGCGGTTGGCAGCCGAGGAATACCCTGAAGCACTCTACGTGGTAGGCAATGCACCCACAGCGCTCTTCGAGATCTGCGACCTCGTGCGCAAGGGTAAGATGCGGCCCGCCGGCATCATCGCCGCTCCCGTGGGCTTCGTCCATGTCTGCGAGAGCAAGCACGCCGTGAAGACGCTGACCACCATCCCCAAGATTATCGTTGAGGGCCGCAAGGGCGGCAGCAACCTCGCAGCCACTCTCGTCAACAGCATCCTCACTTATGACGATGCAGAACAATTAAAGGCTGGTCGCGATGTGTAGGTTCATCGTCATAGGTATCACAGACAATCCGAACCCTTGGTTTCCGCCCGAGGTGCTGGAGATCATCCAGAAGGGTCGCATTTTCTCGGGTGGCAAGCGCCATCACGAGATTGTAGCGCCGTTGCTGCCCGAGGGTGCGGAGTGGATAGATATCACGGTGCCGCTGGCAAAGGTGTTTGAGCAGTACAAAAGACCCACCCCGTCCGTTGGGCACCCCTCCCGTAAGGGCGGGGAGGCTGGCGCAGAGATTATCATCTTTGCCTCCGGCGACCCGCTCTTCTTCGGCTTCGCTAACACCTTACGGCGTGAGTTCCCGGATGCAGAGATGCAGGTGTTCCCCACGTTCAACTCCTTGCAGATGCTGGCGCATAGGCTGGTGATGCCTTATCACGATATGCGCATTGTCTCGCTGACGGGACGCCCGTGGCAGGAGTTCGACCGTGCGCTGATAGAACACGCTTCTAAGATGGGGGTGCTCACCGACAAGGAACACACGCCCGCCGCCATCGCCCAGAGAATGTTGGAATATGGCTATACGCATTATACGATGCACGTAGGCGAACATCTCGGCAATCCAGAGAAAGAGAGGGTGACAACCCTCACGCTCGAAGAGGCTGCTTCCCTCTCCTATGCAATGCCGAATTGCATGATCCTTCATTCGTGTAATTCGTATAATTCGTTGTTTGGAATAAAGGACAAGGATTTTGCGTTGCTTGATGGCCGCGAGAAGATGATTACGAAGATGCCGATTCGGTTGCTGACGCTGCAGGCGTTGGATCTGCCCAATAGGAAGGTCTTCTGGGACATCGGTGCCTGCACGGGTAGCGTCAGCATTGAGGCGCGCCTGCTCTTTCCGCACTTGCATATCGAGGCCTTCGAGATTCGTCCCGAATGTGAGGCGATTATCAATGAGAACGCCAGAAAGTTCGGGGCGCTGGGCTTAGAAATACATATTGGAGACTTCAGCCTCACCCCCGACCCCTCTCCAAAGGGCGAGGGGAGACCTGATGCCGTTTTCATCGGCGGTCACGGCGGTAGGTTGAAGGAGATCATGGCGAAGGTGGAGAAGATACTGGCTCCTGGCGGCGTGATGGTGATGAACAGCGTGAAGGCGCCGCTCGTCAAGACGGACAGTCATCAGCTGTGGGATGAGGCTTGTGCGGAGCTGGGACTCCAGCAAGAGCCGCCTACCCGGATTCTGCTGGACGACCATCATCCCATTGAGATTCTTAAGGCGGTAAAAAAAGGGGGTAAGGTGGTTAAAGGTTAAAGGTTAAAGGTTAAGGGTTAAAGGTTAAGGGTTCAAGAGTTCAAAGGGTTCAAAGAGTTCAAGAGATAAAATGAAGATAGCAGTTATACAAGTTAACGAAACGGGATACCTCATCGCGCAAAGGCTCCAGCGCGAGTATGATGCGACCATCATTGAGCGCAGTAGCGTGGGTGAGCATTGGAAGGACTTTGATGCCTTTGTGTTCATCAGCGCAATGGGCATCTGCGTCCGTACCATAGCCCCCTATATCGAGGACAAGCACACCGACCCCGCAGTGGTGTGCATCGACAGCTGGGGCCTGAACATCATCTCCGTGCTGTCGGGACATATGGGTGGAGCCAACGAACTGACCCGTGAACTCGCCCGCTTCACAGGTGCGAATCCTATCATCACCACGCAGAGCGATGTGGCCGGCCTTTGGGCTCTTGACACCTTCCCCGAGCGTTTCAACTGGGGCATCGCCAGCAGCTATGCTGAGATGAACGAATGCATCTTCAGCTTCGTGAACCGCGAACCTGTAGCGTTGCTCATGGAAGTTCGCGACGAGGGAACAGAGTACCTGGAGAAAACCCTTCCCGAACACGTCACTCTCCTCAGCGACTTCAGCGAAGTAGATCCAAACCGCTTTCGTTGTATCATCCTGGTTTCGCCCTACGACCGGTCCTATGAGCAGTGGATGCCTATGCGAACGCTTCAATTCGTGCCGAGTGTGGCCACCGTGGGCTTCGGCCTGGCACACCATCCAGGCAATGAAAAGGAAATCCTGAACGAGATGGACCATGCCATTATGGATCAAGGGTTGTTACCCAGCGCTATCCGCTACTGCACCATCGATGTGAAACGCGACGAGCCCTTCGTGGAGATGCTGGAGAAAGACTATGGTTACGATGTGCAGTTCTACACCGCCGAAGAGCTGGCTGCCGTGGAGGTGCCGAATCCCAGCGACACCGTGCAGAAACACGTGGGGACGCCCAGCGTCTGCGAGGCTGCTGCCATCCTGGGTTCCAATCATGGCAAGCTCGTCGTACCCAAAATCAAAGGAGAGAACTGGACGGCGGCGGTGGCCATCGACAGGAAGTACCTGCCTGGTCAGGGCGGACATATCGAAATCGTCGGTGCAGGTCCCGGTGACCCGGACCTCATCAGCGTGCGAGGACACCGGATGCTGGAGCGTGCTGACCTGATCCTCTATGCCGGCAGCCTTGTGCCCAAGGCGCTGACGGAGTGCCATAAACGTGGCGCCGTCGTGCGTAGCTCGGCGGACATGAATCTCGAGGAACAGTGTGCGTTGATGAAGGAGCACTACGACAAAGGACATTTCATCGTGCGTCTGCACACCGGCGACCCCTGCATCTTCGGTGCCATCCAGGAGCAGATGGCGTTCTTCGACAAGGAAGGGATGTCGTACCACATCACCCCCGGCATCTCCAGCTTCCTGGCTGCTGCCGCCGAGCTGCAGAGTCAGTTCACCATTCCCGAACGCACGCAGACCATTATCCTCACACGTGGCGAGGGTCGTACGCCGATGCCCGAGAAGGAACAGCTGCATCTGCTGGCGAGGAGCCAATCGACCATGTGCATCTTCCTCAGCGCTGCCATCGTGGACGACGTGCAGCGTGAACTTCTGCAGGAATACCCCGAGGATACGCCTGTGGCGGCATGCTACCATCTGACGTGGCCCGACCAGAAGATCTATCGCGGTGTGCTCAAGGACCTGGCGAAGATTGTGCATGACAACAACCTGACCCTCACCACGATGCTCGTCGTGGGCGAGACCATCGACAATCGTCAGGGGCTCTCGGAACTCTATAACAAGCATTTCACACACTTGTACCGCAATGCTATGGTTTAAGGTGGTTTAAGGGTTTAAGAGTTCAAAGGTTCAAGTTTCAGGTTTCAAGTTTCAGTTGGTCGCTGCGCTCAAAATTAAAACAAAAATAACAAACAAAAATTGAAGAATAAATGTTAGTCAATACCGTTATCAACAACCGCATCTGCTATGTGGAGATGCAGAACGCTGATCACTTCAACTGTCTCAGCGAAGTGATGTGTCAGGAATTGTGTGACGCCATCCGTTCAGGTTATGAGCAGGAATGTGTGGGCGTCGTCATCAAGGCTCAATGCAAGAAGGGCGTGTGGAGCGCCGGTCACGACATACGTGAATTGCCGCAGAACGGTGTGGATCCCTTGGCTTACGATGTGCCGATGGAGCGCCTGCTGCGCTGTGTGCAGGAAACGGCCATTCCCGTCATCGCCTGTGTGGATGGCACGGTGTGGGGCGGCGCCTGCGACTTGTGTCTGTCGTGCGACATGATAGTCAGCACCGATACGGCGACCTTTGCCATCACGCCGGCGAAGATAGGCATCCCTTATAACGCCTCGGGTATTATGCATTTCATCAATCAGCTGGGCATGAACAAAGCCCGCGAGATGTTCTTCCTGGCACAGCCCATCACGGCTCAGGATGCCATGAACGTGGGACTCATCAATCGCGTAGTGCCTGCCGATGAACTGGAAAACGTTCTGGAGGAACAGTTCCTGAATCCCCTGCGCCGTAACAGCGTGATGTCCATCAGTGCCATCAAACGTCAGTTCCGCATCCTCAGCAAGGCGGCTACCACGCTGTCGTCGGAGAGCTTTGAGCGCATCAACGCCTATCGCACTAAGGTCTATCAAGGCGCAGACTATCTGGAGGGCATCCGCTCGTTCCTGGAGAAGCGCGCTCCAGCGTACAAAGGCAAAGCCTCGGACCTCGACACCAGCAAGTAATATGATATTGGTTTTCGGAGGAACGACGGAAGGGCGTAAGGCCGTGGAGGTGCTGGAGGAGGCAGGCAAGACCTACTACTACAGCACGAAGACAGGTGAGCAGGAGCTCACGCTGCACCACGGAGTGCGTATCGACGGAGCCCTGGATGCTGAGGCGATGTGCGGTTTCTGCCGCGAGCACGACATCCGACTCATCGTTGATGCTGCCCATCCCTTTGCTGCGACCTTGCATAGCACTATTCTTGAGGTGGCGAAGGTGCTGGACATCCCCGTTGTCCGTTACGAAAGGATCTATCCTCTGCGCGACCCCGACATCACATGGATTGACGACTATTCGCAGATTCCCACTGACATCCATACGCTGCTGGCCACCACGGGCGTGCAGAGCATCAGCAAGCTGAAACCGCTGGAGGCCAAAGGTGTCAAGGTGTTTTATCGCATCCTCAACCGTGAGAGTTCCATCACGCTGGCCAAGGCACAAGGCGCTACCGATGACCAACTCTGTTTCTATGAGGACGGCAACACGATAGACATCGATGCCGATGCCATTCTGCTCAAAGAGAGCGGAGAAAGTGGCGGCTTCACAGAGAAGGTGAACACAGCCCGAGCCAAAGGCATGAAAGTCATCGCCCTCAAGCGCCCCCCGCTCTCCACTCTCCACTCACCACTCTCCACGATTAACGGCCCCCACGGCCTGCGCCGTGCTGTGGAACAGCTCTTGCCCGACTTTTTCCCTCTCAAGAGCGGTCTCACCACAGGCACCTGCGCCACGGCTGCTGTCGTGGCAGCTACGCGCCAGCTCCTCACGGGTGAGCAGCCCGCCAGCGTCCCCATTCGTCTTGCGGATGGCGAGACGATAGATGTGGCAGTCGGTTATGACAACGGCTGTGCCTACTGCATCAAGGACTTCAGCGATGATCCCGATGTGACGCGAGGATGTAAGATTATGGCTGAAGTAAAGACCCACCCCCAACCCCTCCCGTTAGGGAGGGGAGAGGCTGCGCGCAGCTCTCGAGCGAAGCGAGGCTCTCTCCCTAACGGGAGAGCGGGGAGTGGGTCTGGTGAGTCTTCCATTCACTTCCTGCAAGGCGAGGGGGTAGGGCGAGTCACTCTGCCAGGGTTGGGAATCCCCGTGGGCGAACCGGCCATCAATCCTGTGCCACGTCAGATGATGACGGAGGCAGTGCGGGCGTTGACGGATCAGGCACTCGACATCACAATCTCCGTAGAACAGGGTCGCGAGCTGGCAGAGCGCACCTTCAACCCGCGCGTGGGTGTCGTCGATGGCATCAGCATCATCGGCACTTCAGGCATCGTGAAGCCACTCAGCAACGATGCTTTCATCGAGAGCATCGGACGCGAGTTGCAGGTGGCACGCGCCATGGGCTGTGAGGCCGTGGGACTGGCTTCCGGCAAACGCGGCGAAAAGGCTTTGCTGACTATGGAACCCTCCCTGCGCGTCATCCATTATGGCAACTTCATCGGTGCTGCTTTGGAGAAAGCCCATGCCCTCGGTTTCCATCGCGTCGTCCTCGGCATTATGCTGGGAAAGGCGGTGAAGCTGGCAGAAGGACATCTCGACACACACTCCCATAAGGTGTTGATGAACAAGACGTTCCTTGCGGAAGTGGCTGCTGAAGCCGGTGTGGAAGATGGCGCCACGATCCTCAACGGCATCACCTTGGCCCGCGAGCTGTGGACGCTGATGCCGCCCGCCTTCTTCGACCAGTTACGTCAACACTGTTACAAAACCTGCCGTCCTGTTTTTCCCGACGGCGACTTAGACATCCATATCATCCGTAATGAATAAGCTCATCCTCCTTTTTCTGCTCATCCCGGTATTCGCCTTGCTGAATCTGGTCATCGGTTCGGTGGCCATCCCGCTGTCCGATGTCGTTAACATCCTGCTGGGCCGCGGCTGTGACAACGAGGTGTTCACGAACATCATCCTGCACACGCGACTGCCGCAGACCCTCACCGCCATCGCCTGCGGTGCCGGTTTGGCGATGGCGGGTCTGGAGATGCAGACCGTCTTCCATAACCCGTTGGCAGGTCCTTCGGTGCTGGGCATCAGTAGTGCTGCCAGCCTCGGCGTGGCGTTCATGGTGCTGCTGGGTGGAGCCTTCGGAGGGCGCGCGCTGACGCATTTCGGCCTTGTCGGAAACACGGCTCTCACGGTGGCTGCTATCATCGGCGCCCTGTGTGCGATGTCGTTGATTGTATGGCTGTCGCGGAGGGTCGAGGGGCGTGCCACGCTGCTCATCGTGGGCGTCCTCATCGGCTATATTGCCTCGGCTATCATCGGCGTGCTGAAGTACTTCTCCAGCGAGGAAGACATCCGTGCTTACGTCATCTGGGGCCTGGGCTCCTTCGCTCGTGTCACGGGCGGTCAGGTCTATGTCTTTGTGGGCCTGATGGCCGTGCTGTGTCCGTTGTCGCTGTTGCTGTCCAAGTCCCTGAATACGCTGCTGCTGGGCGAACGCTATGCTGCCAACCTCGGACTGAATGTCCGTCGTTCGCGCAGCTTGATTATCTGCTCGGCAGGTGTCCTCACCGCCATCTGCACCGCCTACTGCGGCCCTATCATGTTCCTGGGTCTGGCAGTGCCACATATCGCCCGCGGACTGTTCTCCACCGCCGACCACCGCACGCTGATGCCTGCTACGCTCCTCTGTGGCGCATCGCTGGCACTCATCTGCAACCTCATTGCCCGTCTGCCGGGCATGGAAGGAGCCTTACCCATTAACTCCGTCACGGCACTCATCGGTGCTCCCGTGGCCATCGCCATCCTCCTGCGTCGCTCATGAAACAACCTATGAAACGAATCATCCTCATCACTGGCGGTCAGCGTTCCGGAAAGAGTGCTTACGCTGAACGACGCGCTCTGGCGCTGTCGCCGAACCCTGTCTATATGGCTACTGCCCACATCTGGGACGACGACTTCGCTCTCCGCGTGCGACGTCATCAGGAGCGGCGCGGGCCCGAGTGGACCAATATCGAAGAGGAGCGACAGCTGAGCCGCCATGATGTCAGCGGACGCGTCGTGCTCATCGACTGCCTTACGTTGTGGGCCACGAATTACTTCACGGCGTCTTCGACTGATGAAACAGAACCCGATATCGATGCGATTCTGGCAGAGATGAAAGCGGAGTTCGACCGCTTCACAGCCCAAGATGCCACCTTCATCTTCGTAACCAATGAGATAGGTATGGGTGGCACCAGCGCCAATGCCCTCCAGCGCCGCTTCACGGACCTGCTGGGATGGCTGAACCAATATGTGGCATCGCAGGCTGACGAGGTAGTGATGATGGTGAGCGGGATAGAGGTGAAAGTGAAGAGTGAAAAATGAAAGATTCGTTTAACGTTTAACGTTTAGCGTTTAATAAAAGATAATGATGATTGCAGATTTGCGAAATAAGATACAGGACAAGATTGATAACCTGAACAAACCCAAGGGTTCGCTGGGCGTGCTGGAGGAGGTGGCCATGCAGGTGGCGCTCATTCAACAGACCCTGACGCCCGAGCTGCGCCATCCCGCCCATATTCTCTTCGGTGGCGACCACGGCATCGAGCGCGAAGGGGTATCGCTGTCGCCGCGTGAGGTCACGTGGCAGCAGATAATCAACTACGGTCGTGGGGGCGGCGGCGTCAACGTCCTCTGCCATCAGCACGGCTTCACGCTCCGCATCGTGGATGTGGGCGTGGATTTCGACTTTGATCCTGTGCGTCACGCTCATGTCATCCCGCGAAAGATTGGCTACGGCACGCGCAACTTCCTCCATGAATCCGCGATGACGGCAGCGGAGTGGGAGAGGGCTCTGGCTGTGGGTCGCGAGCAGGTCGATGCCTGCTATGCCGAGGGCAGCAATGTGCTGTGCCTGGGTGAGATGGGGATTGGCAACACCTCGCCGTCAAGTGTGTTGATGCACCTGTTCTTGGATATCCCTTTGCCGCAGTGCGTGGGGGCGGGTAGTGGCCTTGATGCTGCCGGTATCAGCCATAAGCTCAATGTGCTCACCCAAGCCGTGGTACACTACCGCGCTGTCAGCGAAGGCTTTACCGCTGCCGACACCATCCGTTATTTCGTGGGTTATGAGATGGCGGCGGCCATCGGTGCGATGTTGCGTGCTGCCGAGTTGCGGATGGTAATTCTCGTCGATGGCTTCATCATGACGGCTTGCATGCTGGCGGCGCAGCAGCTTAATCCCGCTGTGCGCGAGTGTGCTATCTTCGGGCACTGCGGCGACGAGGGCGGTCACCACCTGATGCTTGACGCCATGAACGCCCAGCCGCTCCTACGCCTGAATATGAGGTTAGGAGAGGGGACGGGTGCCCTCTGCGCCTATCCCATCGTGGCGTCGGCAGTACATCTGTTAAACGAAATGGACAACTTCGCTCATGCAGAGATTACGAAATATTTCTAAGCGCACACTGGCGGCGCTGATGTTCTTCACGCGGCTGCCGTTGTGGCGGCTGGCGACAGTGGAGCGCTCTTATTTCGAGCGTGTTGTACCGCTGTGGCCGTTGGCGGGTTGGCTTACGGGTGGCGTGATGGCACTCGTGTTGTGGCTTTCACAACTGGCCTCTCTTCCTACGGGTGTCGGTGTGGCGCTAGCTTTGCTGTCGCGTTGTCTGCTCACGGGAGCCTTGCACGAGGACGGTTTCGCTGACTTCTGCGACGGTTTCGGTGGTGGCACCTCACGTGAGCGTACCTTATCAATTATGAAGGACTCCCATATCGGCACTTACGGCGTGTTGGGGCTCATCCTTTATGTCCTCGTAGTGTGGAACGTGCTGACAGCCCTCTTCGAAGCAGGTCTCTCGCCGCTTATCCTTGTCGCAGTCGATGCGCTGGCGAAGGGGCTAAGTGCTACCATCATCTACTTCTTGCCTTATGCCCGTACGGAGGCTGACGCCAAGAACCGGCTTGTCTATGTCCGCACACCCTGGATGGAACGCCTTCTGAGCCTCGTCCTCGCTCTTGCGCCACTGGTAGTGTGCTTCTATGTCGCTCCCGATGCAGTGCCTTCGCCTGTGCAATGGTTCCTTGCCTTGTTGCTGCCTGTCTGCGGTTGCGTTGCGCTGTTCCTGTGGATGCACCGCCGTCTGCAGGGTTACACTGGCGACTGCTGCGGCGCCACCTTCCTCATTACCGAAACCCTCATCTACCTCTCGATATGCCTCATAGTCTGATGATAGCAGCGCCCTCTTCGGGCTGTGGCAAGACCACTTTCACGCTTGGACTCCTGCGCGCTTTGCGTAACAGGGGATTCTCTGTGCAGCCCTTCAAGAGCGGCCCCGACTACATCGACCCGCTTTTCCACCAGATGGCTGCGGGCGTGGAATCCGTGAACCTCGACACCTATATGTCTTCCCCCACCCACGTGCAGACGTTGTTTGGATGTTATGGCAGCGATGCTGATGCCTGTGTCGTTGAGGCTGCTATGGGGCTCTTCGACGGTGCCGATGGTCCGCGTGGCAGTGCAGCAGTGGTCGCAGAAGTGCTTGATGTTCCTGTGGTGCTGCTGGTCAGTGCCAAGGCGGTGGCTTATAGTGTGGCACCTCTCATCTATGGTTTCCGCCATTTCAATCCGCGGCTTCGTCTTGCTGGAGTCGTCTTCAACTTCGTGGCTTCCGACCGTCAGCTGGCTACCCTGCGTCGTGCTTGTGAGGATGCGGGTGTTCCCTGCCTCGGTTATCTGCCCCGCAACCCCGAGCTCGTCATTCCCAGCCGCCATCTTGGTCTCACGCTTCAAGAACGTGAGAAGACCGAACAGCTGATAACGCTTGCCGCGCAGGAGGTGGCAGCACACATCGATCTTGATAGGCTGTTGGAAGTGACCTATAGGACCGATAGGGCTTATGAGCTTAATAAGACCCTCTCCCCGCTCTCCCGTAAGGGCGAGAGCCTCGCTGTGCTCGATAACTGCGCGCAGCCTCTCCCCCCCCTGACGAGAGGGGTTGGGGGTGGGTCTATTGCCATCGCTGTAGCCCGCGATGCTGCTTTTAACTTCACCTATCGCGCCAATATCGATGCCCTGCGCAAGCTTGGTGAGGTTTCCTTCTTCTCGCCCTTGCAGGATGCTGCTCTGCCGCCTTGCGACCTCCTCTATCTGCCTGGCGGCTACCCTGAGTTGTTTGCAGAGCAACTGGCTGGCAACAGAGCGATGCGCGAGCAGATCCGTGCCTATGCAGAGTCAGGTGGACGTGTGCTGGCGGAGTGCGGCGGCTTCATGTACCTCTGTCGCGACATCGACGGTCAGCCCATGTGCAATATCCTACCTTATAGTGCCACGATGCAGGGCGCACGTCTTCATCTGGGTTACCGCGAAACCGTCCTCAACGGCGTCACGCTACGCGGTCATGAGTTCCATTATTCCACCACCATTCCCGAAGCCCCCACGCCCTTCGTTTACTATAAAAACGTCCGTGCAGGCTACCCTCATTGGTACTGGGCAGATGACTCTCAGAAGCTTTTATCGCTATTGATGCTAAACTATAATTAATGTAAATCAATATACTGGATTATAAATATTTATAAAATCAGAAATTTGTATCTATCAACTAATCATATATAACTTCTATGCGCTCCGTAATGCTTGCCGGCACAGGCAGCGACGTGGGTAAAAGTGTTCTCGCCACAGCCCTCTGTCGCATCTTTCTTCAGGACGGTTATCACCCCGCTCCCTTCAAGGCGCAGAATATGGCGCTGAACTCCTACGCCACGCCCGAGGGGCTGGAGATAGGTCGTGCTCAGGCCGTACAGGCCGAAGCTGCCGGTATCCCCTGTCACACGGACATGAACCCCCTGCTGCTGAAGCCTAATTCTGACCATACCAGTCAGGTGGTGCTTAACGGAAAGCCGATAGGGAATAAAAGCGCGTATGAATATTGGCGCAACGACCCTGCACTGCGTGCGGAGGTCGTGGCGGCTTACTCCCGCCTCGCTGCCAAGTATAATCCCATTGTGATGGAGGGTGCGGGGAGTGTCAGTGAGCTGAACCTGCGCGACCATGATCTCGTGAACCTGCCGATGGCGCGCTATGCCGACGCTGCTGTAATTCTTGTGGCCGACATCGACCGCGGGGGCGTCTTTGCCTCCTGCTACGGTAGCATTAAGTTGCAAACGCCCGAGGACCAGAAGCGCATCAAAGGCATCATCATCAACAAGTTCCGTGGCGACCTGCGCCTCTTCGACGAGGGTCGCAAGATGCTGGAGGAGATCTGTGGCGTGCCCGTCCTCGGTGTTGTCCCTTACTTCAAAGACATCTATATTGATGAAGAAGATTCTGTTGCCTTGGAAAAGAAATCATCAATCGCCAATCATCAATCATCAGTCAATATTGCTGTTGTGCTCCTGCGCCATATCAGCAACTTCACTGACTTCAACACACTGGAGCGCGACCCGCGCGTCAACCTCTTCTATACCAACAATGTCAGCGACATCAGCCGTGCCGACATCATCATCCTGCCTGGCACGAAAGCCACGTTGGACGACCTCATGGAGCTGCGCCGCAACGGTTGTGCCCAAGCCATCCAACGCGCGCATCGCGACGGAAAGATGGTCATAGGCATCTGTGGTGGCTATCAGATGCTGGGACAGACGGTGAGCGATCCCGACGGCATCGAGGGCTCTATAGCCAGCCTCCCCGGTCTCGGCCTTCTGCCCATCCACACCACGATGACACCCGAGAAGACGACGCGCCAGGTGACCTTCCAATTCAACGGACAGACGTGTCAGGGCTACGAAATTCATCAGGGTGTCAGCGACACCAGTGAGGCCATCCTGCAGACCGACCACTGCATCGGCACTTACATCCACGGCTTCCTCGACAACGCACCTGTCATTGAGCACCTGCTCGAAGGGAGAATAGCTCACCCCCAACCCCTCCCCGTAGGAGGGGAGAAAGGAGGAAAAAGTCCTGCGGAGTTCAAGGAGGAACAATACGACAAGCTGGCCGACCACGTCCGCCGCTATGTTGATATACCCCGACTCTATGAGCTTCTGGAATCGTAAAATCGTAAATTGTCAAATCGTAAAATCAGATCATGATAAGCGGACACGGCGACGACGCCTACAAATACAAAGATATCCGGATTGACTTCTCGTCCAATATCTGTGCTCATGGTAGCCACGAAGCCTTGATGGCGCATCTGGCTGCACAGCCCGACTTGCTCGATCACTACCCCGAACCCGAGGCGTGGTCGCTGGAGCGGATGATTGCCGAACGCCACGATATAGACCCCGCCTGCGTCATCGTTACCAGTGGCGCCACCGAGGCCATCTACCTCATCGCCCATGCCTTCCGTTATCGTCCTGTCATTCCGCAACCCACGTTCAGTGAGTATGCCGATGCCTGCGAGATGGCGGGCTGTGAAGAGGGTGGGGGAACAGCCTTGTGGCTCTGCAACCCCAACAATCCTACGGGAGAGGTCTATGACCAGCTCTACATCGATCGGATGATGGCGGAGCATGACCTGGTGGTGCTCGACCAGAGTTACGAGGGCTACACCGATGCTCATGTGATGACGCCGCGTTGGGGATGCCGCACAACCTATTCTGTCCAGATTCATTCTATGACGAAGATGTACGGCGTGCCGGGTCTCCGACTGGGATATATCACAGCCCATGAGCAGCTGACAGAACAGTTGCGCCGCTATTTGCGTCCCTGGAGTGTGTCGGCGTTGGCTGTGGAGGCTGGCAAGTACCTCTTGCAGCACGACGAGTTGCTCTGCCAACCAGACCTTGCTGAAGCCCGGAGACTGCGCGCTACGCTGCAGCAACTCCCGGGTATCGCTGTGGCTCCCACGCAGACCAACTTCATGCTCTGCAGCCTCTCTCACGGCACCGCTGCCGACCTCAAGGAATACCTTGCCACCCAGCATGGCATCCTCATCCGCGATGCCTCCAACTTCCGCGGCCTCACCCCGCAGCACTTCCGCATCGCTGCCCAGTCTCCTGCCGCGAACGACGCCCTTATCACTGCCATCTCCCATTTCACATGCCTAAATTCTAATCGTTAAACGCCAAGCGTTAAACGAACCTTTCGATGTTTCAACTTCTCAACCTTTCAATTATCGCCCTACTCTGCGGCTGGCTGTTGGATTTGTTGTTCGGCGACCCCGCCTGGCTGCCGCATCCCATTGTGGCTTTCGGTAAGTGGATCAGCTTCTGGGAGCATCGTTTGAACCGTGGTTCACATCGAAAGTTGAAAGGCGCCCTCTTTGCCCTCATTACTATCGCCCTCGTCTTCGTTCTCACTTGGCTGCTCGTCAATAAGCTTCTCCCGCTGATAGACTATGCGCCCCTCCCTAACAGGGGAGGGGTCGGAGGAGGGGCCGTAGAGTCTTCCCTCGCCGACTCCGCCTACACCCACGAGCACTACGCTGAGGCGGCAGTGCTGTATCGCCAGCTGGTGGATTCCCTGGGCGAGAGCGCACAACTGTATTACAACCTCGGCAACTGCTACTACCGTCAGGACTCCCTCGCCCGTGCCATCCTCTATTACGAGCGGGCACGCCTGCTGGACCCTTCCGACGATGACATCCGCTTCAACCTCGAGATGGCGCGTGCCAAGACCGTAGATAAGGTGGTGCCCGCCTCGGAGATGTTCTTCGTATCGCTCTATCGACAGCTGGTGCTCTCGATGAGCATCCAGGGATGGGCCGTGCTGGCCG
>Ga0310690_10001721_pt1 | contig 37994 bp, 37 predicted proteins | sample AusTroGonzalo_MG_2_FD_207661 | JGI IMG/M metagenome (GOLD analysis project Ga0310690, IMG submission 207661) | Bovine rumen microbial communities from tropical cattle in Woodstock, Queensland, Australia - Gonzalo_04 (v2) (version 2) | ecosystem: Host-associated > Mammals > Digestive system >...
ACAGATTCAGCAATTTCATCTGTGTATACTGTAATATCAACTATATCTCAAACCATTAACTGATTTTCTGGGTTTATTTTGATACTTTTGTATAGGTTTATATCTTGAGGACTATAATTGAAATAAACCTCTTCAGATGTTCATAATGTATTTCATAAAGAATCTAGTGCAGTAAGCTTCAAAGAATGTCTTCATGCTGTAATGTTTGTTGCACTGTAGCTAATTGATCAATTAGGTTCAGTAAAAATTGTTTCTATTAGTTTATCATCTATGTATATCGATACGCTTGAGTTATTTCGTCCTGGAATATTTGCAATTATATCTAGTTTATCATTGATTATTGTTGAGTTTTGTATAGGATTTAATATGTTAAATTTATAATTCCAGCTACTTGGTTTGTCGCTTATGACGGTTATAGGAGTTTCTCAATATTCAATTTCATCAATAAAATCGGATACTTTAATGTAAAATAGTCATTGTTTTTTGATTTCTAGTCATCTTTGAAATTCTTTAGACCCCAAATCTGTTGGTAAAAATTCGTATCATCATATACCTGGTAATGTATATTCTTCTTCTTTTAAGGGATTTCAATTTTCATCGATAATTTCAATCCAAATCATTCCTGTATAAGATGTCATGGTTTGACCATTTTTAATCATGGTAATTTTTAGGTTTGCTGCTTCTCATTCAATTAGCGGATTTTTGACTTGTATATCAACGCTATCTGGAATATTGTCAGCAAAAATCATTCATGATATAAGACAGCTTATGCATATGATGATTCAAAGTAAGAATTTTTTCATATTTAGAGCAAGAAGGATAAAAAGTTAATGAGTCTGATTATTTTCTATATTATCTAAATTTCAGATAGCGAAATTTAGATTTTCAGATTTAATGTATTCTAAGGTTAATTCTTTAGAATCTCAGCTATATGGTAGTTGGAATATTCATTGTGTAAAATCTCATTCTTCATATCAACTTATATTGAGCGTTATATTTCCGTCGTTTTCTTGTACATTATCTACAAAATATGGAGTTTCTAGCTGGTCGATAAATCGTTCAGTTTCGGGAGATGATAAGATAGAAATAGTTAAAGCTCATTCGTTTCTAATCTGTTCAGCTAAAAATACTTCAAAAATCTGATTCTCTTTTTTGTATCCAGCATCCCATTTTGTAGATTTAAAGAAATCTTGTTCTGTTAGCGATAAAACGCTTGCTGATAAATCTTTAGTATCATATTGTATTCGTGCGACAAAAATAGCAAGAAAAACACCAATAATGATTATAAGTATATACTTTCAAACCCCTTTAACGGTATTCATTTTTTCTGAATCATAAAAATCTACAAAATACTTGTATTAAAATACATTCAAAAGTCAAATCGAACTTGACAATATTTTACGTTTTTAGTTCAAAAATTATTTATAAAAATTCTGATTAAAAATTTATAATTTATCAAAGAAGTTCGCCTTTACTCATTGGTTTTTCTTCTCTTCTTTTATTGCAAAATAGCTTTTTCTAACTAATTCGCGGATATCTGCGTAGTACATTAGTCACAAAACTTCTTCTATTGTTGCCCGTTTGTAAACTCAAATATATCATTCTCATTCAATTAATTTTACAGAATCTGGGTCTCAAGTAAATTTCATTAAAAAATATGTAACATCCTTATCTAAGTGTCATGATTTAGTTTCGCTACTTCTAAGAGATGTGGTTCAGAGTAATTGTTTTACAATCAAATCTTCCTTTTTTAATCAGGTTTCTTCTCGAATTTCTCTTATTGCAGCTTTTTTTTCATCTTCTCAAATTTGAATTTTTCATTTTGGAGCTACTCGTTCGATTTTTCCAGATAAAGCGTGACGCTTAATCAAAAGATATCTAGGTTCTCAATCTTTATCTAGATAGTATACGATTCCTCATGCACTTTGTACAATTTCTTTCATGTTTTGGTTTTAAATAAAATGTTTTATGACATTAATTTTTCCATTCGTTCTCATACTTTTTTAGCAACTGGATTTTGGTCTTGAGATGCATCATGAATTGTAGCCAAAAACTCTTTTGATGATTCATCAATTCATTGTTGTATATCATCTGGACGCTCAGAATTTCGTTGTCGCTTGCTTTGTTGGATTCCTTGTTTTAAGCTTGCTAAATCTTTTTGAGTTAAATTTTCTAATAAAGTTACAATTTCGTTTAATTCTGTTTGTAAATTATTCTTATCGATATTTTTTTCTAAATTCTTTGTTAATTTATCGAAAGCATTTCAGAGTTTTTGCTGTTTTTCTTTTTGTAAGTTAGTTCACTTAATCCATTCATTTATTCTTTTTAGTTCACTTTTTGCTTCATGGACTGTTATACTTTTTGTTGATAAACTTTCTTGAAGTGGGGCAATCTCTTGTTTTATTTTTTCAAAAATTTCTCATTCTGTGAGTTCTTCATGTTTATTTGGCTTATTTTCTTTTCACAATATGTAACTTTTATATACAGACATTTTTTAAATTGGTTAAGTAAAACAATCTTATTATTCAGATTTGTTTTTATTGGTCTAGTTTTTGTAGTACTTGTGATAAAATTGCTACATTCTTTTTGTAGTTTACTCTTAATGGTCATACGACAGCTAGAATACAGTCATATCATTCTAGTACAACTTTTGCATAAACAGCGGAAATTGTTGTATCATCATCTTCCATGAAAGTGTAGTATATTTGATTCTTTTTAAGTATTTTTCAATCAATATGTTTTACAATTCTTTTCTCTTCAATGAATGAGATGATGGATTTAGTTTCATCTAGGTGATCTTTATCAGTTTCTTTGAGTAGATTATTTACTCATAAATAATAATATTCATCATTTCTAAGGAATCCGATAATTACTCAATCTACTAATCCTCATAGCATTTCAACCATTTCTTTCATGTTTTGTCTAGCACTATCTACTTCCAAACTTTGCATATCTTCCATTTGTTGTAAGTAATTTTCAATGTAGAGTTTTAGTCAATCAACAGTAGGAATTCTTCAGCTAGAATTATATGGTTGATAAACCATTCACTGCTTTTCCAGTTGATTTAGATGCTTTCTTAGTGTAGATGGGGCATCTTCTATTCATTCTAAAGAGTTTAAAAATTTTGAACCAACGGGTTCTCATTTGTTTATGTATGTATCAATTACAACGTCTAATAGAGCTAATAATTTATTATCTCCACCTTTTTTGGTCATAGAAAAACATCAATTTTAAAATCATTTCACTATTAAATATATAAATTCTAAACCAGAAAGCAAATAAAAAAGCACCCCTTTTTATGGGGTGCTAGTATGTTCAGTTGTGTGTTGTAATTATTCAAGAATATTTATAATTTGTTCTATATCATTTTTCTCTGATTCAGAGAAAACCTCAACAGATTCAGATTCAACTTCTGTATTGTTTGTTTCTTCAGTAGAATTTTCATTGTTTTCTTCTTTCTCTATATCAATTGTTATTAATTGGTTATTATCAGTGATTTCAGGGGAATCTCAATGGTTGTATCTTTCTAGTGAAGTTTCTAAACCTTGTTGTAATATATTGGTAAAGGCATATGCTCATTTTTCTAATATATTAGATCATGCACTGTTTTCTATTAATAAATTAATCTCTTCTTCACCCAGAGATGAGAAAATGTTATTAAATTCTTCATTAGTGATTGCATTAAATCTGTCGCTGTCAAAATCTTCTTCATCTATGTTTTCGAATTCTATCTTTGCCCAATCTATAAATTGTGTAGTTGGAGTTTTGATAGAAGACCAAATGTATGTTATTATAGAAAAGATAGCTACAAAGACAACTAGGGGGATACATACAGCTACTCGAGCTTTTCCTCTTGGCTTATAAAATAACCCAATAATTCATAGGATGAATCATATGAATAGTAAAGGTAATCAAAGTGGAGCAAAAAGAATAGTAATAAAAGTAATCAATCAGATTATGCTGAATACCATTCAGATAGTAGCAACCGTATTTTTTTGCTCGTTTTGAATTTGATTTTCTTCTGGCATTTTAAAAAAATATTAAATAAAACTACCTGTAGAACATTAGTTTTAATAAAGAAAAAATCAAGTAAAAATTCAGATTTTAGAAATTTTGTCTTGTTTTTGAGCGGTGTTTTACTATAATTATTTTGTTGAAGTTGTCTTATGTCCCGGTCGTTCAATGGATAGGACACAGTCCTGCGAAGACTGTAATCTCGGTTCGACTCCGCGTCGGGGCAAATGTAGTTAAATTCTAAAATATTTCGATCCTTATTCAGTAAAGAATGGGGATTTTTATTCAGGTTTTTTGTTGTAAATTTTCTCGGTAAAAATTTGCAATATTAAAAAAAAGGTATATACTTGATGTATAAGATTTTATTTACAAAAATACAAAAACAAAAATGGCAGAATCTAGTAAATCAGTATCAAAAGCTGTAAAACCAACACTTAAAAAATCTGAATCCGTTGATCCAGAAGTTATGAAAAAACATCAACAAATGATTAATTTCCTTCGTAATGAGATATCAAATGTTGAGGTAGAGCTTAGGAAAATGAAAGTAATCCTTGATCAATTAGTTAATTTTGATCCAATGGATATTAAGTCTTTAAGTTCATCTGAATGAGATGATACAATTGGAAGTCAAGAATTATCTACTTATTCTGAGGAAGGAGTAGAAGTAATTGAATGACTTTTTGATGGATATTTTATGATTGGAGCCGATCAAAAGAAATATCCAGTTCCTATGAATTACTCTTCAAAGACAAAATTAATTCCATGAGATACATTAAAATTAAAAGTTATGCCTGATTGAAAGTTTATTTACAAGCTTATTAAACCAGCAGATAGAAAGCATTTAAGAGCTATCCTTTCTCGTACAGATGATAATAAATTTACTGCAGTTACAGATGAAGGAACAGTTTATTTCCTTAATCAAGCAGCTGTAACTTTCTTTAAAGGAACTCCTGGAGATGAACTTTATATTATTATTAATGAAAAAGATAAAGGTTCATTTGCTGCCATTGAAGCGATTATTAAAAAATAATATTTATTATTCCAAAATATAAAAAGTAGAACTTCTGTTCTACTTTTTTCAAATAATTAAATCTCATGTATGAACTCATTTATCACTCATTGGAATGGTATCTACATTGAAAAAACATTCTTTCATAATTTTTTCAACATCTTCAGTTGAACGTTTATATTGCTGGATCTTGAATTTTTTTTGATTAACAGTTCGTTCGAATTCTCTTCTCTGAAAAAAATGACCAATAAAAATCTGACCATCATTTGAGAGAATACGGTATGTTTCATTGAAGAAGTTTTCTATATTTTCGATATGTTCTAGGGTGAAAAAGCAAAATGCTAAATTGAAAGAATTATCTTCAAATGGAAATTTTCATTCCAAATCTACTATTTTCTTTTTGGCTTCTTTTGGGTATTTTTCTAGCATCTTTTCTGAGATATCACACGCTGTGATTTCGCTATGTGGAATTGAATTTAGGACAGGGAACATTCTTCCATCTCAAGCTCATAAATCTATAATTCTAAAGGTTTTTCATCTAGGCAAAAAACGTAGGAATTCTACGTGATAGAATGAATTTAGATGCTCGTGAGACTGCTTATATTGGGATGCAACAGTATTATATCATTCTTTTGGTCATAGAATTTCAACGTGTTTACTATCGTATCACATGAGATATTAGTTTGTTTTATGTAAAGTGGATTTCTCGGTAAAGCCTCGAAATAACAATAGTTGCTCATTCTGAATGAAACGTAGTGAAATGAAGAATCTTGTGTGATTGGTTTATTTTAGCATAAGATTCTTCGCTTCGCTCAGAATGACAAAGGTAAATAACTAGAAAAATCTTTTTTCTTCATCAGATTTCTTTTTGTTTTTCTTGATTTTTTCTTCTATTGCTTCATCTGGATTTGTGAGGTATTCATTTAATTCTTGGGTTTTTTCACTAGCTTTTTTAATGTGTACATAATAAGTAGACAATTCTGATACAACTTCGTTTAAATCATCGTTTTTTTCGAGTAATTCTGTGGTTTTTTCTTTGAGAATGTCATTTTGTAGCATGTATTCATCTAATTCTTCTTGTAAGTGTTGTACTTGATTATTTGCTTCTTTTAAATGAGAGCGAAGTTCATTAACCGTATCTCTGTATTCGTAGCGAAGATAAAAAATTAGGTATCATAAGATAGCTCATAGGATTCATGCTCAGATATAGACTAATAACATGTTTTTATAAAAACGATATAAACATCTTGTTTAATCTATATTTTCTACAATTAAAGTCAAAAGAAATTTTAATATAACAAAAGAGAGCCATCATCTTGGCTCTCAATATTTTATTCAAAGTAATCGTTTAACTCATTATCTTTGGCTTCTCTACTTCTTCTATATTCTTCAGGTATATAATCATATTTCTCTGGTGTAAGTCTTTCGTTTAATCTTTCTTCGTTTGATTGGTTGTCATAGATAACTCATCATCATCTTTCTTGCATGCGAGCTAATCTTCTCTGAGCTCTATTTAATTTTCTTTTGGTTTTAGCAATTGCTACATCTTGATCGTCGGCATAATTTAACGCATAGCCAATTTCTTGATTTATTGAAAGATCAGCTCCTTCTTCTTTCAAATCTTGTTGGATGTTTTGTTCTCCTGCGACGATGCGGTAATTTTCAGCTTGTTTTTGTAGCATATATTCTAATTCAGCGACTCTTCTAGCTTGTTTTTGAATTCTTTCTTCGCTTGGTTGACATCAGGTTAGAGTAGCACATAGTGCTAAAATCATACTAGCATCACGAATTCATTTTGTAAATTTGTTTGCCGAGTTTGTTGTGTTTAGAGTCTCTCTCATTGTATTTTATAATACAGTATAAAAATTTTGACATTAAGTTTATATGTTTTTTATAAAAAAAGTCAACATTATTTGTTGGCTTTTTATATTTTTCCGATATTGTTTCTTATGAGCTCATCCTATTAGTAATTTCGGATCATCGCATTCAATTTTCTTTGTTATTCATATACGCTAAGAATTTGTCTTTATTTAACATGATTGTAGGGAATTTTTCCGAGATATCTTCTGGAAAAACTTCTTCTGTCTTATCTACATTTATGAATCCAAGCTTGTTATCAAACCATTTCCGACGTATTTCAAAAGGTTTTCATCATAAATCTCATATTGAAAATTTCTTTCACTTTTTGATTTCTTCCAATCGTGCTTCTACTTGTTGTGCTTCTTGTTCGTTTGTGAATGTGATTCATGTCTTTTTTGATAGGTCATGCAGAATGGGATATCTTGAAATTTCTAATTTATTCTCTCATACCCAACGCTTTGATAAATATTGGGCATATTCTTTTGGGCGATTATACATAACGTTTTTGTTGTTTTGTAATAATATTTTCCAGTGTCGCGCAGTTGATACAACACGAGTATCGTGTCATGTATTGTTTCGTGTTATAATATCTTGTCGTAAACTGTTTGCATCATTAAAACATATTCACTTTCTTTCTGGTTTATATTCAAATATTGGTTCTCATATGGCAATTTTTCCTTTTTGTGTTTCTAATATTTTATTGCTTAAATCAGCAGTGTTTAATAAGTCAGCTAAATTACTGAATGTGATTCAAGGTCCAAATCAGTCTAATTCTTTTGTTTCTAAATTGATTTTACTTTCGTGTCATCAGTTACTTTTTAAGATTAAAAATTTATCTTCTATTTTTAAATCAAAATCATTTGGATTTGGTTTGCTAGCTATAGTCCTTTCATCATAAAACTCTTCTAGAGCTGTTTTTAGTTCAGATTTCTTTTGAGAATCTAACGATAGATTATCAACTTTTTTATTTAAAGTTTCTTTATTTTCTAAATCTATTTTTCTTATTGTGTATTTTGCATCATTGTTTTCTATAAGCCAATCTTTAACATCGTCTGGATTAAATTCTCAATTTTGCTTTAAGTAGTTGTCTATTTCTTTTTTAAAAGCCGGATTTCTTTCTTTTCATTGAGATTTCATTCGTAATTCAAATGATGTTTTTTTGTCGGCGATTTTAGCTGCTTCGTTAAAGAATATAGTATCTCAACTGGTTTTTTCGGTAATTCATAATTTAGCTAGAAAAACCTTCCATTCGTTTTCATTATATTGGTTTTCAGTAAATGTGTTTTTAAATTCATTAGCCAAAGCTGAATTATTTTTATTTAGTCTATTATAGGTAGCCGAATATCGTTGTTTTCGTGTATTTTGATCTGAAAAAGTTTGCTGAAGAGATCTTACTTGTGAAACTGTGTATTTTTGAGGGAAAATAGACATTCACAAAATTCATGGAGCCATTTGTGCGTATACTTCTGGGCTGTTGTTGTTCATAAATCGTAGGCAATTTGATAGTCTGTATCATAGTTCTCAAAAATCAGCTTTTCATTTTAGAATATCTCATAATAATGAGTATCCATCTTGTCATACTAATAGTTGTGGAACAAAATATAGTCATGCTAATCATAAACCTTTTCATAAAAGATTACGCTTACCGTTTTCATTTTTACCAAAGAATCGTTTTCATATTCTATAAATAGCATATATTCAACCTGCCGCTACTGCTATATTTGCTAAATTTGATACTTGTTCTGGTTTAGCATTTGGAAATCCTTTCATTAATAGGTTATTTAGTCAGCCAGTAATTCATCAAGTTTTATATGCGGTTTCTAAATCCATGTTTCAATAATTTTGGTAGCTTCTATTATATCTTCATCCACGAGTTTGAATACATCTATGAACTTGCGAAGTCATTCCATATTGCTCAAAATAAGGCGAAAGTTGATTCATATTCGTTTGTATTATTATTATTTGAGAGTCTGATAATGAATTGTTTGCTATTCATTGTAAAATTTTTCTAGCAGCATCCTGATTGTTATCAATTATGCGTAAAAATGCTTCATCTTTTAGGGCTTCATTTAATTTGGCATCATATTTATTATGACTAGTATCTATACGATTTCATTCTCTGACCTGTTCTAAAGATTGATTTGGTCGTGGTGCAGTATTTGAGGATTTTCAACTTTGTCATTGTTTTATGTCGTATTCTATTTGTTGTTTTCGTCTAAATCGTGTATTTTTTAATTCATCTATTTCGGATTTTGAAATGCTGACTTCTGAAGGGGATATGTGTGGATTTTTGCGGTTAGATTTATTTCTTATGTTAAATTCACTTTCAATACACCTTTGTTTACCTTTTATGATGTTTATATACTGATCTAGCTTTTCTATGGCTGTTTCAAATGTTTGTTGTCAGGATTTGTTTACTTTTCATATATTGTCGTTTGCTATTTTTTTTAGATCATTTATTTCTTTAATTAAGCCTTTTAAAACTTCCGTATATCATTCATAAGTTTTTAAATCTATAGTTGCTTGTGTGTCTTGTTGATTAATACAAGTACTACTTTTTGCATCTAGTTTTACCATAGCGGAATCGACAACGCTTCATTGTAGAGCATCACTTTGTTCTTTTGCTTCTGCTTGTGCTTTACCTGCTTCTTTTTTAGCTTCATCAAAATTATCTTTCTGTTCAGTAGGTAGATTTTGAGTATCTATACTTCATGCAGGTGCCGCAGAATCTTCAGTGTCTAAGCTTCTATTTGTATTATTTCACATTTGTCTTGAAAAGCACAGGTAAAAATTTCATTACTAAATTATACTTGAAAATACAAAAAAAGTCAAAAAAAATCAGACTTTTTTTAATTTAATTTTTGTGTATTTATTGTGTATTTTAATTTTGTATATTTTCTGAACTATCAGATGACCCTAAATATAGGTTTTCATATATGATTTGTTTGTATGCAGAATCAGAATGGTCTGTTAAAGAATTTATATCACTAGCATCAGATAAATATTCTTTGATTATTTCTATCAAAAGTTGAACGAAACTTGCTTGGTTAATTGGTATATTGTCGTGGTAGTGATCAGAAAGTTCTTGTAAATATTGTATGTATCAAGTGATTGAATGTTCAGATGACGACTTTAGGGATTCGTAATAGTGAGATACTCATAATTCTTTAGCTTTTTCGATATAGAATGGATAAAACACTCATACAACTACTACATCATTCATACTTTTGCGAAAATATGGTATATTAGTTTTTGGATCGATAGTTATAAAAAATGTATCGTATAATCATTTGATTATATTTTCGTTGGATATTTCATTTAGGAGAAATGTTAAAAAATTAGCTAATTGGTTGTTTTGCTTTTTGTCTTGTTTTAATTGTTGAGCTACTTTTTTCGCTTGACGAGCTTCTTCTTGTACCCTTTGTACATCAGCTTCCGTTACTCATTCTTTCAAACTTCATCATGTTTCTCAAGATTCAATAACTCAAATCACTTCCTCTGCCATATTTTTAACATATTGTAATGGATAAAATAGGAAAATATGCGAATATTTTACACATTTTTCTATATTTTTTCTCTTGAAATACAATAGTAATTCTGTATATTCAATCCACGAATTGGTGATTTGGTGAGGTGGATGAGAGGCTGAAATCAACTCACTGCTAACGAGTCAAGCTGTAACAGGCTTCGTGGGTTCGAATCCCACCCTCACCGGTTTGTATGTAGTTTTTTTATGGCTCTATAGCTCAGCAGGTTAGAGCGCGCCTCTCATAAGGGCGAGGTCGGTGGTTCGAGTCTACCTAGAGCCAAATTATGATCATCTACGTCATTCAAATATTTTATTTGTATTTCTTATGTAAATTATGGCAAAGAAAAAGTGAGGAGTTATTACTGTTGCATTAGTTTGTCCTGAGTGTAAGGCGACAAATTTTTTCACATCACTTAATAAAGCAACAACTCCAAAATTATCTGTGAGCAAATATTGTAAACATTGTAAAAAGCACACAGAGCATACATCTAGAGAAAAGTTGAAGTAAAATCAGATTTTTATTTTTTTGTGTAAAAACTAATGTTAGCTATTAGACTTTCTAGACAAGGAAGATCAAAGAGACCTTTTTATAGAGTAGTTCTTACTGAACATACAAAACCTGCTCAATGCGGACATTTAGAAGTTTTGGGTTCATATGATCCTATAAAGCACATATTTGAGGCAGATATTGATAGTATCAAATCATGGATAGAGAAATGAGCTAAACCTTCAGAAAGAGTTGCAAAGTTGTTGTTCAAATCTACGAATGATACAATGTTTAAGAAGTTCTATAAAGAAATTGAAAGGAAAGCTCTTCCTAAGAATGAAAAATCAGAATCTTAATCTATTATAAATTTGTGTTATAACCCCATTTTCCATGGAAAATGCATGTAGTAGAATAATCACGGCTAATCCAGCAGATGTAATTCTGTTCGTTTTTGCTTTGATAGTGTTGGTAGTATTGGTTTGATGTATATGGGCATTTTTTTATGCTGTTTTTTTGTTCATATTTTCTAGGTGAGATGATTCAAAAGTTAAATCAGCATGGAATGGTATAAGATATATGATTATATGACTTTTTATGACAGTTATGCTGTTGTTTATGTGACCAACACTATTGAGATTATTTAGGATGCAAAATTCGGATGAATATTCGGCTAAGTATATATTTGCTAAAGTTGGTCAGATTGTTAGTTGTATTGGAACTTGAATTGTGTCAGTTTTTACGGATTATCCAAATAATAATCCTTTTGGTTCTAATGCTGATCCGTTCGGGATGTCGCAAACTATTTGAACCAATTCAGCATGAACTACTATGACGGTTTATCAATTATAGAAATTTAATATCTTCTTGAATTAAGAGTTAAAACTATTAACTTATTTTTTAGTTTAGATATTTTATGGTAGCTATGCATACAATCCAACTTATAGAACCTTCGCGATGAATGGATGTGTTAAATCGATGACTTCTCATTCAAGATAAATATGAATGGATAGCCAATTTAGCTCCTACTTTTGCTGATGTGTTTGTAGTAATATATCCGATTCTTCTTGTCTGTATTTATATTTATGCAATTATAAAGAAAAAACCTATTGTAAAACAGGGGGCTTTTTATGTATTTTTTGTAACTTTGTTGGCTGTATTGATTAATGTATGAATTCAAACATTTTTCTACAAGGAAAGGCCTATCGTAGTTTTGAATCAAGTTGTAGTAGAAGAAACTTTATTGCATGATATTTTGCCAACTAGTTCTTTTCCTTCGGATCATGCTGTGGTTTCTATGTCAGTTGCAATGGCTATGTTATTATGGTGACTATATAATAAACAGAAATTTTTTACTTGGAGCGGGGTTGCCCTTATAATAATCTCATTTATAATGACAGCATGTAGGATCTTGACACTAGTTCATTGGCCAAGTGATATCGTTGCGTGATTATGATTATGAATTATAATTCCGATGATTGTGATGATTAGACCATTTAGGTATGTGTTATTGAGGTGTGTGATTAATCCGATAATTCGTTTTGAACAATGGTTTATTGGAACTTTGTTTAACTATGAACAGCCTGAGGTTTAATTATTAATCCTGAAAAATGATAGATCCACAAATTGAATCTAGTTGGAAAAAAATACTTCGAGATGAATTTCAGAAGCCTTATTTTTCTGAAATAAAAAATTTTTTACAAAAAGAAAAAGCTGAATGAAAAACGATTTATCCAGTATGAAATCAAATTTTTAATGCTTTTGATAAGACACCTTTTGATAAAGTGAAAGTAGTGATAATAGGACAGGATCCTTATCACGGAGAATGAGAGGCTCATTGATTATGTTTTTCTGTGCAAGATGGGGTAACCATTCCACCATCATTGAGGAATATTTATAAGGAAATGCATTCAGATTTATGATTAACTCCTCCAAAATCAGGGAATTTAACAAAGTGGACACAGGAGTGAGTATTCCTTCTGAATGCAACTTTAACAGTTAGAAAAGATACTCCAAATTCGCATAAAGATATTGGTTGGCAAACTTTTACGGATGCAGTTATCAAGACTTTATCAGAAAAAAAAGAGCATTTGGTTTTTATTCTTTGGTGAGCATTCGCACAGCAGAAAAAAGCTTTAATTGATGAAAGCAAACATTTTGTGATTTGTTCAGCACATCCATCTCCATTTTCGGCTGACCGTGGATTCTTTGGTAGTAAACCTTTTTCAAAGACAAATAAATATTTAGAAGATAATGGAATAACTTCGATAAATTGGGATTTGAATTAGAGTTTATAAAGCTGGATTTTTACAAAAATTTTTTAATACACAGTTTTCACATTTAGGTTTTTTGGCGGTACAATAATATCTTCCGAAAAGAATTAGACTATGATGAGCAATTCTTTTCCATTTTTTTGGTACAACTTTTTCTATTTCTTTAGATGTTTCCAAAGGCTCATTGGTTTTCACAATTCATAAACGATTAGCTACTCTGTGAACGTGAGTATCTACAGCAATTAAATCATGTTTATATCGCACGTAAAGAATCACTTTTGCAGTTTTTTCTCATACTCATGGAAATTTTGTCAATCATTCTAGACTTTCAGGTAAATAGTATCAATATTTATCTAGGCATTCTTTTTCATTTTTAGTTAGTTTAGTTTTTTTATCTTTGGCTAATTCGACTAACTTTTTGGCACTTTCTCTGATATGTTTCGCTTTCATTTTGTAATAATTTACAGAAGAAACTTGTTTGGCTAGTTTTTCTTCTGTCATTTTTAAGACATCATTAGGTTCTTTTACTTTCAAAAAAAATTTATCCGTAACGATGTTTACTTGTCTATCTGTAGTTTGAGCAGATAGCATGACAGCAATAAGTAGTTGGAAAGGTGTTTCAAAATTTAACTCAGTATCTGGATTCGGAAAAAGCTGTAGAAGTTTAGTGAAAATTTCGTCGTAATCTTTTTTAGTCATGTGATTTTTTCTTATTTTCTAAATTTTCTTTTGGGTAGCGAATCATAAATATTGTTCAGATAATTCAAAGTATAATAAATATTACAAAGAATCGTTGGCTCTTTGAGAATGGTCAGATAAATTCAGCTTGGGAATCCTGTCTAAGATATTCAAATAAAAATCTGACTAAACTATATCGTAGTAGAAATATCATAGAAAGTTTTCAGATTTTTCGTTTATTATTTTTTATCTGTTTAATGAAAATGATTATCAAAGTGATGAATAATAGAATTCATTCAAAAATGATAGAAAGTAGATTTGTATTAATTCTTAGCATTGAATCAATTTTGTAGTAAATATGTAGAAATCATAGTGAAGTTAGGGTTCATATTGTTCATTCGGTTCGTCAAAATGGGTTATTGAATATGATTCAATATAGCTCTTGATTTAAGAAATTTCATAATCTTCAGAATGCTATACATAGTGGCAGGATGCAACACATTAGGTCCAATAGAATTATATATTCTTTTCGAGAAAATCTTTTTTTCCAGATGAAAATAGTAACTCAGAGTATAACTCATAATATTCATCCAATGAAAGACATTCATCATTGCCGAATTTTGAATATATCTAGGGGATTATTTACAAAATATTGAAAATCATATATTAAAACATGTCCCACTCTTCATCAAATCAAAACTCATAAAATCAGAATAATGAATAAGGTTTCTAAATCTGCTTCTAAAAGTTTTTGTAGATTTGGAAATTTTTTGAAAAATTGTTTTTTACCGATTCGATATAAAAAAAGGTAATCAAGGACAAATCCTATCAAATAAAAAATTCCATATCGATATATATCTCGTCAAAATATCGTAAATGCGACCATTAAAATTTAGAGAAATTTATCTAAAGAATATTTTTTGGTAAATCATTTGTAATCAGAGTTTTATACTGTTAGAATTTTTTTGTCATTTTCAGAGACTGTAGTCTGTATAGCGAATATGAACTGGAATTTCTTTTGTTCTGAGGTGATTCTTCTGTATCTGTTCGTTTAATTCGTTAGCGTAATGCATTCAGTCGGCAGTTAAATGTATTTTCCTTAAAGCTTCGATTTTTATTACTCTGTATCCATTATGTGGGTCAGAAACTTTGATTCAGTAAAATATTTTAGTAACGATTTTTGATATTGTTAGGATTCTTTTTCTGGATTTTGGAATATTGTATGATGATCATCATTTGATGAAGCGGGATCATAAGTAAGCATCGATTTTTCAGTTATCTTTTTGAATCGCTGAAATGAATGTATCCATATCTTTTATGTCCATTTGTCCATCTGGATCGAATCATACAAACCAATTTACTTTCAGTTCTTCTGCATACTTTTGTATGAATTTGTATCATGTTTGATTTGCTGCTCATCATCATCTATTTATTTTATGTGTTAGTATCACGAAAATACATTCAGGATATTCTTCTTTTTTCTTTTCTAATATTTCTTGTGAGTTATCTTTAGAGCCATCGTTTATGAAAACTAATTTTTTAAATCAGGCATGTATTACTTCATCAATTACACTTGTTAACATAGATGCTTCATTATAAACTCTGATATTGAAAATAAATTCATCTTTAAAATCTGAATTTTTATATTTTTTGATTTTTTCTTTTTCTTCTTCATATCATTTTTCTATTGCTAATGCTGATATTAGTTTTGTAAGTTCTTGAGAATCTTTGATGTTTTTATTGTATAGTGTGATGTAAAAATATCACAAAATAATTAATGCTATATAGACGAGTAAGTCTGCTCATCTAGCTATTCCAAAAAAAGATCAGAAATTATTTAAAGCGTTCATATTAAACGAAAACACAATTAACATAATACTACCTCATATAAACACTATTAAATGTAGAATTGTGGCTTTTTTACGTTTGAATAAATCAATTCAGAAAAAGAAAAATATTACAGCTGAAATTATTATAATGAATTGTAAAAGACTGAAATGCATTTATGTATGATGGATACAAATAAATATTATTTTAAGATAATATCATTAATTATTGTTTTATATCAAATTTCTGATAATTTTTGGTTTGTTCTTTTTATGATGCTCAATTTCTCTTTAAAAATTTGAATTTTTAAACTTTGGTCTAATGTTTTGATAAATAATTTGTTGTGTCTGACGTATCAAGTTATAATTTCATCTTCTATTTCTGTATCAATTTTTTCGATATTTAAATATGATTTAAGTTCATTCATTGCGATACTTCCAATCATATTTTTTCCACGATGTTGAATGGATAGTCTTTTTCTCATTATATCATTAATTCCATCCATGTTCACATTCACAAATTATAAATAAATTATTTCTTTTTGGTTGTAGTTTTTTTCTTAGTTGTTTTTGATTTAATTCATTTTTTGTTGCCCGTTATTCAGATTATTCATAGGCAATCCTCTAAATTTAAGTCTGTAGCATCTTTTCATCATTTAGGGATTTTGTAATTTTTCTTATTGTATTTAATATAAGGACCGTAAGGACCGTTCAAAACTTCTATTTTTTCTCATTCGTGTTCAAATTGATTAATGTTTTTGTTGTTTTCAAAATCTAATTTTTTTTGAATAATTGGAATTGCTTGTTCAAGAGTAATTGTATGTGGATCTAGTGGCTCTTCAGGATTTTTCGGAATAGATGCAAAAATATTTTTGTATTTTAAATAGGGTCAGAATCTTCCGATTGCTGCAGTGATTTTTTCTCATTCGTATTCTCATACTTCTCTAGGAAGCGCAAAACATTGTAATGCCTCCTCGAGAGTAATAGTCTCTAAAGATTTGTCGCTGGGAATATTTGCATATTTTTTGTCTGGATCTTCTGAATTTCAAATCTGAATGAATGGTCAGAATTTTCCAGTCCTAGCTATTACAGGTTTCCCAGATTTTGGATCTTCTCATAATGTAATTTCAGAAATAATTCTGTCTACTCATTGAGCTTTAACTACTTCATTATGGAAAGGTCCATAAAATTCGTGCATCATTTTTACCCACTCAATTTTTCCTTCTGCGATTTTATCGAAATCTGTTTCAACTGATGCTGTAAAATTATAGTCCATTATATTTTCAAAATTTTTCATCAAGAAATCCGTCACATCTCTTCATGCTTGAGTAGGGAAAAGCTTTCATTTTTCAGCTCAGCTATTTTGATTTTTAGTTTTTTCAGATATATTTCATTTTTCTAGTGTAATTTCTGTATAATCTCTTTTTTCTCCATCTCTGTCTTCTTTTACCACATATTTTCTATCTTGAATTTTTGTAATAATTGAAGCATAAGTAGATGGACGTCATATTCATCTTTTTTCTAGTTCTTTTACTAGGCTGGCTTCTGTGTATCTAGGTGGATGCTTTTTGAATTTTTCTGTGCTGACAATTTTAGACATGTCTAAAACTTCTCATTTTTCTAATTTTGGGAGTAAAACTGTATCTGAAGTTTCGTCATCATCAGTTCATTCAGAGTAAACTTTAAGAAATCCGTCGAAAGTAATAACTTCTCATTCGGCAACGAACTTACTCTTTGCTCATGAAATATCTATTGTAACTATAGTTTTTTCTATATTAGCAGGGGCCATTTGTGAGGCGATAGTTCTTTTCCATATCAAGTCATAAAGTTTTTTTTGAGATGGATCATCTCCCGCGTTACGTATCTCCAAATGGGCAGGTCTGATACATTCGTGAGCTTCTTGTGCTCATGCAGATTTAGTTTTGTAAGCTGTAGGATTGGAATATTTTTCTCAGTAATCCTTGATAATTTCTTGTTTTGCTGCATTCACAGCGTCTTGAGAAAGATTTACAGAATCGGTTCTCATATATGTAATTTTTCATGATTCGTATAATTTTTGGGCAAGTTGCATTGTGCGAGATACAGAGAATCCAAGTTTTCTACTAGCCTCCTGCTGTAATGTGGAAGTAGTGAATGGAGCAGATGGGGCTCTTTTTCATGGCTTTTTCTCTACATTTTCTACGCTAAATTTTGCATTTTTACAGTATTCTAAGAATGGAATAACTTCATCAGATTTTTTGAATTCTTTGTCTAATGTGGCAGGAAATGATTTTTTTAAATTTCATGAAAAAGTCCCAACAGTTTTGAATGTTGATGAACTATTAAATTTTTCTATCTCTCTTTCTCTTTCCACTATCATACGCACAGCTACAGACTGAACTCTTCATGCAGATATTCATCCAACTACTTTTTTCCAAAGTACTGGAGAAAGTTCGAATCATACCAAATAATCCAAAACAGATCTAGCTTGTTGGGCATCTACTAGATTCATATCTATTGTCCTTGGATTTTGAACGGCATTTTTGATAGCTTTTTCTGTAATTTCGTGAAATACAATTCTAGGAGTTTTGTCTATAGGTAATCATAATTCGTTTGCAACATGCCATGCGATAGCTTCTCATTCGCGATCCTCATCGGTTGCGAGCCATACTTTATTAGCATTTTTTGCTAAAGTTTTTAGTTCTGATACTACTTTTTTCTTTTCGGGATTTATTTGATATAATGGTTTGAAATTATTTGTAATATCGACTCATTTTCAGTTTTTTGGTAATTCAACTATATGTCATAGCGAGGCTTTTACCTCAAAATCTGATCAAAGTATTTTGGTTATGGTTTTAGATTTAGCAGGAGACTCTACAATTACAAGATTTTTAGCCATATTTTATTACAAATATCTAAATTTTATTTTATTGCTGATATAGAATTTATAAAAGTAAATAAAAATTTCAAGTTAGATAAAATTTAAGTGTTTGGTTGCTTATATGTGATTTTTATTCTTGATTTTATTACAGGGATGGAATTATATCGTAAGGGTACGGAAATTTTTACGGTTCATATTTCATTATAAGTCGATAGAATATAATTCCTTGCATCATTAATTTCCATTCATGCAATTTTATTTTTTATTTCTGTTAAGATTTGCTTAGGGTCATTTGAAAAGTCATAGGTTTGTATTACATCTATTTGTGTAGAAATTGAATAAACCTTTCATGTTTTTTTTATTTCGTCTGAATTTGTTGTGTTAGAATCTTTTAAGAACTGTAATGAATTTGGGTTTAATTTTACTATTAAATTATTTTCAGAAGGCCTTTCATTTAAGTATGTCATAAAAATTTTGTGTAAATCGTCTCGCATGACATATAAATAATTGTATGTTACATAAGCACTTCATTTTATAGTAGAAGAACTATCTCCACTTATTTGTTGTACTTGAATGTCATTAAATGTTGTAGTTGTGATGGATTCGAAAGGTAGAAGAAACCCTCCAGTAATTTGAAAATTTTGACTTACTATATTTATTTTCTTTTCATATGCTTGTGTAGTTAGTTTTTCTTTGAGTTGTTCAATATCTTTATCTGTTACGGTTCATACGGATTCTATTTGTCATCATGCAAAATTTTCAATACTTTCAGCCCAAATATCTTTTGCTAAAGATGATTCTTCTAGTTTTCTGATTAGCATTTGGGTTTTGAAAGGTATGTTACCACGTATACCTATTAATTGTCAATCAATATCATATTCGTCGGCTTTAACGGTAATGATTGTTTCTGAAGGCTTTTTTTGTGTTCATTCAGGTATTGTAAAATCGCTTGTAGAACGGAATATTAGTCAATCTTGTGTTATGAATTGTGTGTCTCTGACTAGTATATATTCCTGATTTTTTTTATTGAAAATCTTTATTTGTCAGTATGAAGGGCTTGTTATATATTTACTATTTGCAGTAGAGATTGTTAAATCGTGTTTATAGTCGATATGTCAGGTGTAAAATGGAACATATAAAAATCTAGTTTCATTGTTTGATGATTTATCATTGTGTGGATAGTAACGTATATTGTATATAATAGCTTCGCTATTTTCTGATGGTTGCAAAATTATTGTAGCACTAGGAATAATTAGAGAAATAATAAATCGCAGTATTCATAATATGAGCAAAATTTCAAATAAGAAGATCAGAACAAATAAATATTTTTTGCTTTCATATGTATGAAGGTGAAATTCTTTTATATTGAATAAAAATAAGTAGAAAAAATTCATAGTTTTTTGGATATGCCTTTCTTTTTCAAATTTTATTTTAAGTCATAGTGAAGTGAGGTAATCTTTATTTTTTTTATTTTTTGTCACAAAAGTTGCATCTATTTTGTTTCTTTCTAAGATTTCTTTTATTTGTTGTCATCGCCATTCATTATCAAAAAGTGTATGTTCTGGGTCAATGAAAATTTCCACATTTTTATTAGATGGAATTTTTTCTAAAGACTTAAATATTTTATAAAGACTGTCTGTTTTTGTAAAAAAGAATTTCATATATTTTCAATAAAATTTCTATTAAAATTTTTTCTTTTCTCGCCTTATAGCTGTGATTATGCAAGATATTATTAAGATAAATGATGTGTACTGTTTTATATCGAATGATATTCAAGATATTGTAATCAATCAATGTCTAGGATATGATTGGAACAAAAAGACGATATTAAATACTAATAAGATTCATATAATTCATCGTATTCATAGTCAGTTTTTCTTGGAAATTATACTTATCATAGAAATTATAAAATGGATTATTAGTGTTCAAAAAGATATGAATAGTCATATTGGATATACGCCATCAAATTTATTAAGATTGCTATTATCTGTGAGTGCGCGTATTGCAAAAATATTGTCAGTTGGGGTTCATATGACAGAATCTCATAGAGTTAAAAATATTCAGAATATTATTAATGAATTTGCGATGGAAAAAAATAATATGTCTATCCAAATTCTTTTGTTCTCTGTCCTTTTTATATTAGAAAAAAATATATAAAATAGTATCCAGCTGGCAATAAGTAGTCCTACAAAATGAAAATTATAATTCTGAGGACTTAATATTGTAATGAGATTTGCAGTGGATGTTGGAAAATAATTTCAAGTTTCTAGTGAGTATGCTGTATAACGTCATAATATGTATGAAAGAATAATCCATCCAGGCAATCGGTAGAATAATTTGAGAAAATCTTGATGATTTCTTTTTGTTAGTATCCAAGCAGTAGTTAAAAAAATTATGGCAGAGATAATCACACCTATAGTCATCATAGAAATTTCTTTACCAAATAGTTCAATGTATGGATACATGATTTTACACAATTAATTAAATGTTTATGGTTTATCTTAGGTATTGTATAATCTTTGTTTCTCTGATTCATGAAATTCTTATTATTCCAGGATAATCAAGCTGATCTTCAATTTTTATTCAGATTTCTTCTAGAACCTTTTCTACTTCTTGATCAGGAATTTCCTTTGGATCAACATAAACCATAATTTCTCTTCATGCTTGCATTATATGAACTTTATCTACACCGTTTACTTCGGTAATAAGTTTTTCAAGTTCTCACATTTTTTCAATGAATAGCTCTTTTGTGTCGAATCTAGCACCAGGACGAGATGCAGACATAGCATCAGCAGCTGCTACAACCCAAGAGATTGGATGAGTCATTGCAACATCATAGTGGTGTGATTCGGCAGCATTAATGATTATTGGATCCATTCACCATTTTCTAAGTAAGTCTGCTCATAATTTTGTATGAGATTCTCATGTAGTTGAAAGGATTTTTCAAACATCGTGCAGAAGTCATGCTTTTTTAGCCATTACAGGATCTAATCATACTTCAATTGCTATAGCTTCAGCTATTCTAGCAACTTCTACTGAGTGTTGCCAAAGACTTTGTCAGTAACTAAAACGTAGGAAGAATTGTCATATAGTTTTCACTATTTCTGGATTCATCATAGGAAGATTCAATATGTTCAACGCCTCTTTTCATTTTTCAATAAATGTTTGTTCCAAATCAGCAACAACCTGATTGTAAATTTTTTCGATATACATTGGATTGATTCTTCAATCTTTTACTAGTTTTTCAAGGGTTTGTGCAGCAATAAATCTTTTTTCGTGATCAAATGAAGAAAGTTTTACACATCATGGAGTATCGTCAATAAGTAGTTCAACTCATGTAGTTTTTTCAAAGAATGAAATGTTTCTTCATTCTCTTCAGATTAATTTTCATTTAAATTCTTCGTTTGGTAAATCTACCGTTTTTGTGGTAAATTCATCAATATTTTGTGTGGCTAGTTTTGGCAGAGATTGAACAATAATTTTTGCGGCTTCATTTTCTGCTTCTTCGGCTTTAATTGTTTTGTATTTTTCAACGAAACGTTCAATTTCAGATGATTGCTCTTTTTCAATCATGGCGAAAATTTGTTCTTTTGCTTCTTTTGGAGAAAGTTTTCAAATTTCTGATAATTTGTCCATTTGTTGTTTTACTACATCTTCTGCTTGTTGGCGAAGTTCTAGAACTTTCTTTTTTTCTTCTTCAAGTTTCTCTAGTCTTTGTTCCATTTTCTCTTCTCTATCCAATAGACGATTTTGAATTTCTTCCATTTTTGCGAGTCTTTGTTCTTCGATTTTTTCAGCCTTTTTTTCAGCTTCTGCTATACGTTCTTCTCACTTTTTCTTAGCTTCTTCTAAGATTTCTTCTTCAATTTCCTTAGCTCTAGCCATTCTTTCTTTGAATTTTAGAGCTTTTTCTGTCATGGTTTTTTTATAACCAAAAAATCATCCAATTAATCAAATGATAAGTCCTCATACTGCAGCGAGGACAATAATAAGTGCAGACATTATATGTTTATGTGAAATACTAAAAAATACAAGTTTGTATTCTCTTACAATATATGTTAATTTGTTGTACAAATGCAAGTTAAAAAATGTTTTACTTAAAGATTTTGAGTGAGTATGTTTTTTGATGAAAAAAGTGGTTAAATTTTTGCATAGATTTTTTTTTTGATTATAATAGGTTTGTATACTTTTTAAATTTAATATATAAAGCGATGCCAGAATTAAATGATATCCTAAATGATGGTGTAGTTCAGTGATGAAGTAATCAGGATTCTAAAAATGCATCATGAATAAATGATTTATTATCCGATGATTCTTATATTCGTAGTTGAGGCGGAGTATGAACGCTTGAAGATGGTAGTGTTATTCTGGTAGATTGAAAGACATTAAATCCTAAGAGTTATTTGTTGTATCTTTTGCAGTTGATGATAGATAATAACGCATCAGATATTTATTTTACTTATTGAGAGGAACCAACCATTAGGGTTTATGGTGAAATTATTAGGCTTTCTACTACTCCTAAACTTCAAGATTCTACATTAGAGGCTATATGTCATATACTTATGACTGAGGAAGATTGGGATTTGTATAAGCAAAATCTTAGTTGTGATTTATGATGTTCAGTTCATTGACGTCGTTATAGAATTAATATTTCTCGTCAAAGATGACATAAAATGATAGTTGCTAGATTGCTTGAAGAAAAAATTCCTACAATTGAAGAATTGTGATTGCCTGAGATTTTGAAGGTTTTAACGAAGAAGACAAGTGGAATAGTGTTTGTTGCATGACCTACAGGTTCGTGAAAATCTACTACACTTGCAGCAATGATTGAGGAGATTAACACAACAAGATCGTGTCATGTAATTACTATAGAAGATCCTATTGAATATATTTTTGAACCCAAAAAAGCAATTTTTGATCAAAAACAGCTAGGTAAAGATGTGGTATCTTTTGCTTCTGCTATGAAATATGCGATGAGACAAAGACCAGATGTAATTCTGTTTGGTGAGACAAGAGATCCGGAATCTTTGAGAAATGCGATAGCTTTGGCAGAGACATGACATTTAGTTTTGACTACAATTCATTCTAGATCAGCAGAACAAACTTTGAACAAAATTATTGCTATGGTTCCAGAAGATGAGCAACCTACAATTAAAAATCAGATTTCTGAAAATTTAACAGCTATTATTATTCAGAAACTTTTGAGAACTACAGATTGAAAGTGAATGGTGCCGGCTCATGAGATTTTGTTAAATAATATAGCTGTAGAAAATACAATTCGTGAGAATAAAATGAATCAATTGAGAAATATAATGTATACATATAGAGCGAGCGGAATGCGATTATTAGAAGATGATCTTTTACGTTTGGTTAAAGAGTGAAAAATAACTCCAGATACTGCGATGTTTAACGCTAACGATCGTACGGCGTTAAAGAGAGAATTAGCAGAAAATAAATTGATATAATATACTATTTATTCTTGCATTTTTTCGTTGAAGTCGTACATATGATGATATATTTTTAGTTGTTTGATATGAAAAAAATTATGGATTATGCTGTTTTTGGTTATAAGTGATGAAATAGAGATTTGAGAAGAATTATTAATGCTTTATTAAAAGCATGAGTAGCAAAAGAGGTTCAGAAAATGAATTATGTTCAGAGGTTTTGTTTAAAAGAAAAAAGTGTAGAAAAGTCAGAAATGAAGTTACTTTTTATATTGACTGATAATTTGGAAAAATTATCAGATTTTGTTTCGAAAAGTTTTCCAGAAATAGAGAGAATAAAAGTAAGCTAGTTTATAAAATAGATAACCATGAAAAGACAACATTTAATACAATTATTACAATATTTACTTGTTTGGGTATGAATTTGATTGTTTGTTGTTTTTGTAATGGAAGAGTCTTTTGTAGATTTTGTACTTAAATATCGAGTATTGTTTCTGATAGCAAGTATATCTTATTTTTATTACTATTCTATTGAGTATGAAGTAGATAAAAAATTTAGATTTATTAGATCAGCGTTAATATATGGAAATGCTTATCTTTTTGCTCATGTATTTTTTCGTCCACTTTTGGGTATATCGCACGAATTATTCATACTTTTATGATTGATAATATTATGACTGTGGTGAACTACTAAAATGACAAGTAGATGGAGGTGGATATTGCAGGTTTTGGGATGAACTCTTAGTCTTTGTATATTAATTTCTGGGATATTCTATCTTTATCCAGAGGAGCCTGATATTGTATGATTTTTAAGTATTAGAGATTATGAAATTTCAGTTCATTGAATTTCTGAACCAGTACAAAAGAAAAATGCATATATTCGTATCGTTTGAGATAAAAAAAGTGAAGATTTTTATATTGAACCGGGATTTTATAAGGAATTAGTAGAAAATTGTAAAATATCATATTTATCATTGAAAAAAAATAGAGAAGAGGAGGTTTTAATTACAGCACCGAATGGAGATATTTATAAGTTGTATCCCCAATCGGAAGTGCAGATAGAATTTTTAGATAAAGGTATGGTAAATATAACTGTGGTAGATTGAAAAATTTGATTTTTGCCATGATTGTTTACGTCTTCTGTAGAAGTTATTTGAGATAAATATATATTTTCGGGTAATGAATCTTGATGATTATCCATTTTACAAGATGGATATAATGAGGACTTGGTTTGATATTTAAGAAATCAAATTTCTAGTGATAGTATAGGGTTGGCAAATTCAGAAATAATGTATAACATTAACGGTACAATTATTAGATTTCTTGCATTTGTTTTTCCCACATCCTATAGTAAAAATTTGCATAATTATAATGAATTTCAAAAATATCTTAATTTGGTTAGAGATAATAATATAGAATTATGAAAACATTCAAAGTGAATTAAGAGTGAGTTATCTTCAATTTCACTTTGGGAATTGATTAAGAAGAATATTAATGTAGGAAAAGAAAATTGGTATATGTTTTAGAAAAAAGTCAAACGTTTTTGTGGTGTTTTTTGTGTATATGTACCAAAGTTTTTGACAAAAATACAATTTTGATTATAATTTATTTGGGTAATTGTAGATATGTTTATATTTAATAATGATTGTAAGATGAAGTTGCGTAAGGTGTTGGTTGTGGTTTTATCTGTGGTTTCCATGTGTGGTGTGATATTTTCTGCAAAACCATACGATATACAGGCTCAGATTAAAAATGCCATTCAGCATATACAATTTGTTCAATTACTTAACGGTAATTATTCGGTAGATATTAAATGAGAACAGTCTAATGTGAAGATAACTGATACAATTAATTTTTTGTTAACATGAAATACTATTGATTCTAGTAGTCGATCTAATGTCTTGTGAGGTATAGAAAATAAATTGTTAGGATTGAGCGGTGGTACAATATTATGATGAGAAAATAATATCGAGCAGTCTAATTATTCTGTAATAAATGGTGGAGATAAAAATATTATTGATTTAGGTAGTGAAGGTTCTATTATACTTGGTTGAATAAAAAATAAAGTGAATCAGAATAGTGTTTTATCTGTAATTGTATGAGGATCTAATAATGAAGTAGAGTGAAAAAATTCTATAGTTGCTTGAAAGAATAGTAGTGTATTATGAAGTAGTTCTGTGGCATTATGATCTGATGTTATTGTAAGGTGAAGCAATTCTTTCTTTTGGTCGGATGGTAGTATATCAAGGGAGTTATCAGGAGACTCAGTATTTGTCGTTGTGTCAGAAAATTGAATGGTGATAAATACAGGGAGGGTACATACATGAGCTCAGTTAACACTTAATTGATCTTTAGTGGTGTCTCAACAGACATGAGCAAATATTAGATGTGAAAGTGGATTCTGAGCATGAATTATGGTGCTTACGGGAAAAATTGGTTCTAATCAGAAGTGTTTGTGTAGTTGTGATGGTTATGCTTGGCATTCTTTGGTTTGAAATGGGCAATGTGAAACTGTTTGTAATGGTACAAGTAATTCAGAGCCAAGATGTGGAACAGGATTGTCTGTTGTAAAAAATTGAAGCGGCCAGTGGGATTATTTGTGAAGTTGTGAAAAGTGATTTCCTATAGAGAATTCATATAGGGTTACACGTTATCAATCGGGTGATATTATAGGGGATAAAGTTCAGTGGGTATGCCAGGAAAATAATGGTAGTGCAACTTATTCTGGATGTGAGTATATAATAAAATGTGAATGAACTATTACGTGATTGGGTATAAGTAAAAAAAGGAATAATACGATAATTCCCAGCTTAGATCCAAATGTGAGTAGGGAATATAAATATAATGATGACCCTAGTGTACTTTGTTCGTATTCATGTATGGATTGATATGTATGGACTGGTGGGGACTGTAAGAGTATATGTAACACATGAGATAATGGTTGTTATATTGGAACAAGAGTTGAGGGTGATACTAAGGATTGGTTTAGTGGAGAATATTATTATAATTGTAATTATGAATATGGTGGAAATAGTTATACACAAGCATGCAAAATGAAATGTGATGGCTGAAAGGTATGGAATGGTACTGGTTGTGTAGAGGAAAGTTGAGCGTGTGGATCTAGTAAGTATTCATGTAATTTTTGAACACCAAGTAAAACATCCATGGATGAAGAAGATAGAGTTGGAAAGTATTTTACATGGAGCTGTAATAATTGATATTGAACGCCAATATGAGGTGGTTGTAAATTGAACAAAACGGAGCAAGATAAGAATGTATATTATAATATTGTTGAAGCATGAAACATTAAGACAGTTCGATTTAGTTTAGATGGAAGTCTTAGTTGATTAATTAATATTAAATTAAATGTAAATTATTGATGGTATATTGACGTGAATAGGTATAGTATAAGTGCAAATACTCAACTGAGTGAGAAAAAGAATTATAATGTGAATGTTTCGTTAGGTACTCCTAATATTGAACCAAGTGAAATTGTTCAATGAGAAACTGTGTATAAGTTAAAGATTCTTAGCTGAAATACGGCTGGTAATCATTGTGCTAGTAGCTGTAGTATGGCTGGACAATGTTTGCACGGAGTTACACCATCAGATTATAATTCGAGTATAAATTGAAATCAGATGAATTTTACATGGAAATGTGGAACTCAGAGTTGTAGTGCATCATGTCGTATAAACACTTCATCGTGTAGTGCAAAACCATCATGATCTACATGGTGTGATGCAACTACGGATAGTGAATGCGTACCATTATCATCACAAACAATTACTATAAAGACGGGTAATTTTTATATGTATAGTGCAGATGAGGTTATATCATCTAGTGTATGTTGAACTAAAAGACATTGTATAAAAGGTTCTAGTTGATATGTAAATTGTACAAATGAGACGAACTATTGTTGGCAGAATTGATTTAAATGTGATAATGGTAAAGTATTATCGTGATGTAATTGTGTAAATGTGTGTACGTCTAGCAGTGGAGTATGAAAATGTAATGGTGGTGCTACTGCGACTTTGCCATGAGCTACATGGACGACGGGTTATAATTATACATGTACATTAAGATCTAATACTTATAATTGTTCGGCTACATGTTCAAGTGGTAAATATTGGGGTGGAAGTGTTTGTGTAATTGCCCCATCAGTATGTGGAAGTACGCATTATAATTGTATGAATGGCGCAAGGATGACTGAAAATGTCTATAGCCCATTAAGCCATAGTTATAATTGGAGATGTATTCTGTGAGATATTAATAAACAGTGTATTGACTGCGAAGATGGTTATATTTTGAGTGGGTCTTCATGTATACCTACGACTCTTGGATGTAATGAGAATTATAATTTAAATGGGTATAGAGTACCAGCAATGAGTCATGGAGAAAGTAAAACGGTGACCAGAGTAGATAGTATACAAAAATGTACAAGTACGGCGACATGTATGAATAGTAGTACAACATTATGAACTGAAAATTGTACGGTTGCATGTAATAAAACTACTAATCCATGAACATGTAATCTTGGTTTAAGTGTTACTAATCGTACATGAACTAAATGGTGATATTCATATACTTATAAATGTGGAGACTTTGCATGTGGAGTCACATGTGATACATGAAAAATTTGGAACGGTAGTAAGTGTGTAGATAAGATGAGTCCTCCGTGTTCATGAACAGCAAATCAATGTGTACAGTGAATTCCTGAGAATAAGACTTCTAGTGTTGCAGGTGATACTTGGAATTGCTTGGATGCACGTGGTGATAAGATTAATACTTCTTGAGTGTGTTATAAATGTAAACAGGGTTACATATGGAATGGAAATAGATGTGCTAAGTCATGTAAAACTAGCGATAATGTAGATTGGGTAGATGGAAACTCATGATATGTTTATAAAGGTACTGGATACACGTGCCCAAGTGATTGTAATGCTGCTAAAATTAATGTTAAATGTGATAATGGTAAATTTGTATCTAATGTAGATCCATATGATGAAGTCACTGTGCCAGTATATAATAGTTGCGTTACAACAGGGGTATTGTGTAGTAGTACAATATATACATTAACATCGTGTCCGGAGTGATGAAATTGTAGTTTATGTATATGATATACAGTAAGTAATAATTCTTGTCCGGCTTGAAACGTGAAATATAAATTAGATAGTTGTAATACTGGATATACTCTTTATCAGCCGACAAATTCGGTAGTCACATGTGAGCCGGACTTGAATGTTACAGCATATGTAACACTTCCATCTTCTTTTATAGCATTAAAAGATGTTAAATTAACAGCATCGTGAAAAAATTATTTTAGTAGTAATTGCTCATATCTTCAAAAAGATTATGAAACATGTAGTTTTACTGTGCCGTATTGAATATATAGTTGAGTGAATATATCTGCAACGGGTGTTAGAGACGGTGGATGAAAAGAGGGCTACTCTTGTCAATGAACTGGTACTATTACACCAGATAATACGTCTCTTTCTATATGTGTATAGTAAATAATAGTTTGAGTTTGTGTTTTGGATAATATTTTTGAATTGATTGAATGGTAATTGTTTAGTTTTAATATGAGTAAAGATAAATTTATTGTTTTATATATTATTTTAATTAAAGTGTAAGCATTTTTAATGTACTTGTTTCTAATATCTCTGAGTTTATTTATGTTTTAATTATTTTCATAAGATATAAAAAACTGACCGGAAAGGTCAGCTTTTATTTATAGTTTCTTGTTTTTACTTATTATCTGATTTTCTAAAGAAAACTACATAAGACCCATATAATATGATTGAAGCGATAAGTATATATAGAACATTTTCAGCAGGTCCTGTCGCTGCAGGTACAATAGTTGGTTTTGTTTTAATTGAAGCATCTGCTTTATAGAAAACCTCTTTACATCCATTAGTGAGCATAAAATTTTGTTCTCCATTCCATTGCATCTTATATACGAATTTTTCATCATTCATATTTACTGCTCCAAGACTTTTGTATACTTCATCTTCTGGGTCGAATACTGCAACTTGAACAGTATTTCCATCAATAGCGGTCCATGTAAGAGTTAGCTCATCTCCTTTAACTGTGTGAGAAACGTTTGCTAAATCCATTCATACACAAGCAGCTCAGTGTTCTCATGTGTTTTCTGGATTGTCTTGTGTGGTCATAACATTATCTTCAGGAGTATTCTCAATAGGAGTTATGGTGTTATCTTCAAGGGTGTTTTCACTAGTAGTAATAGCGTTATCTTCAGGAGTATTTTCAATAGGAGCAGGATTTGTAGTTTGTTGTAAATCATCACATGCAGAATCTCGCCTATACATATTGCTTGATAATTGGAAGCATAATTCTTTAGAAGGAGTTCATACGATGTCGTACATATCTAGAGGAACTATTACACCGTAGTATCAAATTTCAGGATTAATGTTATCATCTTCTACAGAAATATTAAACGTTACCTCACTTGATCCAGCTTCTAACCTTGTGTTTTTCATTGTTATATTTGATAGATCTACGCCAGAATTAAGTGTTTTTAGTGCGTTTATACGATATGGACTAATAATTAGGCGATATTCTTCTACTACAGACACATCTTCGTCAACTACTACAGGAGATTTGATAGATAATCCCTCTTCAGTCATTTGTCACTCAATCACATCAAAAGATGAATATCACCAGTTATTATCATATTCGTTTAATAACTTTGCGTAACTACCAGCATTTAATGCCTCCTTTCAAGAAAAGAGTTCAGATATTGATAATTGGGCATTTACTATATTAGAAAACACTAATGATAAAGCAATAACCCACATCAATGATAATGACTTTTTCATAATCCAGTATTATAAAATATAAAAATATAGAATAAATTACATCTAATTCACAGAGATTATATAATATTATATGTGGGAAATGCAAACAGAAATATTAGAATTTCTGTAACAATAAATTCTCTTTTTTAATTATGTTGTATATAAATATTTACTTATTTGGATTTATATAGATTATTATCAATAAATACATCAACATTATCTTCATCTTTTGTTAGTGAATATAGTATGGATGCGTATACTCAAGGCAATCTTACACAACCATGAGATAGCGGATTTCAAGTAACATTTCATTGATGAAAATAATATCATCAGTGATAATTTAGAGCGAAAGGCATGGCGGAATTGTTGTATTTAATAGAACGTTTATATGGTTCTCTTCTTTTAATTTTGAATTGTCATGTTATAGTTTTACGACTATTTGTTCATACCGATGCATAAGTGACCATAAAAAGTTTTCAATTTCTATATACTGCTAAAGCAGATTTTCATCAATGTAATTTTTTAACTACTATATCATACACAAAATCTTCATTAATCTTTTCTTCATTATTTTTCCAATAATATTTATTAAAATCTTCATATTTAGGCGTTCGAGAATTATTATTGTTCGGTTCTACCTCTAATGAATCTAGATTAGAAAATGTTTCAAATCAGTCTTCTTTCAGTTGCTCTGACAGGTTTTCAGGGAATACTCACTTTAATCTTTGATCAATTAAAGAAAATCTCAAGGTATCTCATACTTCGTATGCAGTTTTACTAGTTATAGGTTCTTTACGTGGATTTAATTTTTGATTGATATCAGATTCTTCTATTCAATTCTTTCACATTAGTGAATTGAATGTCTTAGAAACTCAAGAAACGTATAATGGGTGACTTGATTTGTTCTTTCAATATTTTTGGAATAACTGAGAAATTGGATATTCTAATACAGTATTGTTTGGATTGGATATGTTTTCTAATACATTTTTATGTGTGTATGAATCCGCATTATCTGTGTCTAAACATACAAAAGTTTGATCTTTAATTGTATCTTGTAAACAGATTAATGGAGTTTTGTCTACCATTTCTTTTTTGATATGCTCAAAATTATATTCTTTTGCATTATAATTGTGTTCGGTGGAATTCGATGATCAAGTAATGATCATAGCTGAAATAGTAGCTGCAAGTATTGGATTTTTGATTCACATATTAAAGTGTATTATAAATATAGTTTATATTACATAAATTATTGTATATTGTCAAGTTGATTTTATATAAAAACATAATAATAAAATATAAAAATATGTTTTTAATTTGATTTTTGATTTGATAAATTTATAAGCTTTCCGTGATATTTTTTACTTTTTGTGGTTCTCATGAGGAAATTAGTGATATTGGTTTCGGCGATTATAAGTGTGTTTGTCTGATTTTCTTTCGCTTATTCTATTACCCCTTCTTATTCTACCAATTGAAATGATGTAACTATATATCGAAATGACAATTGAAATTGATGATATATGGATATAAATCTGAAGAATCCGGCAACAAATGATTGGTTACATTTTGCTGAGGTTAAGGTGAGTGATGAATCATTTACGTATACGAAACAGCGAGAGTGAGATCAAGAGTTTCAGATAGTTTTAAGTGATTGATCCACACCAAGGGAATATCTTATTTCTTCAGAGAAAGGTTTGGTGGAGGTTACTAATGGTTCAGTATCAAATGAAAATAATGAATGAAATTGAAGTAATGCTACTAGAACTGTGATTCCAGCTGTTCCAAAGACTGGACCAAGTGTGGGTTTGGTGTGAATTATATTAGCAACATTAGCAATATTTGGTGGATACATTTACATAAAAAGAAAAGCTGACATTTAGTCAGCTTTTTTTAAATTTATTTTTAACTGTTTTTTTAAATTACTTCTTTATTCATTCCCAATACAGATTTTGTTTCTTCATCTAGTTTGTTAGTTTCTGCGCTAATTACCATATCAAGCTTATTTTGGCTTTCCTCTTTTAAATATTTGCGTCCTCTAACTACTTTATTAACGATTAACACATCCTTTTCAGTTTCAGGATTGTTTAATGCTTCATTAACCTCTTCTTCTAATGCTTCCGGATGTTTATTGTAATAATCATTTAGCTCTTTGTTCATCTCAATAACTCTTGGAATATCTCTATCTAATTCAGTTCTAATTGTAGTCATAAGGCCTTCGTATTGTTTTTTTTGGATGTCTTTTAGTTCTCAATTTTTATATTTTTCTCAGAGTTGTCTTAATTGATCAACCTGATTCAAAGTTTCAGAACTTTTTACAATTTCATCAGAACGTTCTTTTGTCTTTTCCTTTGATAATTCATCTGCTAATTCTTTATCAGTTTCAACTCCATCTCATCATTCCTCCTTTTTGCTAGTACCAGCATCAATATTTCCATCAACAATTTTTGTTCATCATTTCTGTTCATCTCTTTCTGTTTGTTCTGTAGTTTCTCCAGGTGTAGGAATCTGTTCAAACTTTCCCATTTTATTAATAATTAATGAATAAAATTTATTTAACCATTAAATGAAAACCATTTTTATCCTGATGTAATGTATATACCCAAGACTCCCTTCAGATTTCTATAGGGTACTCATTATCACCATCTGGAATACTATATACATTTTCTCCATCTACATCTTCTATATGAAGAATAAGTAATTTTGTTCTCCTTTGTGAATCATATCGGAAATTGATTGGAATCAAACAATCACCATTCGGAGTGAGAGTTGGTTCAATATCATTTCCAATTACTTCAAATCAGAAACGTTTTCACTTTCTATCTCCAGATTCAAAATCTATTAGTCCACCATCTTGTAAATCTTCTTTAATAAGGCGAAGATTGTGTTTCGTTAGTTTTTTTTCTGATTTTTTATGAGTAAGATTCTTTGAAAAAGAAGCTAAATCTGATAATCCACTAGATTCATCAGCAATCAGCATTCATAAATCGGATTCAAGTCATTGGATAAGATTATCCTGAGATGCTTCAACTCTTTGCACCTCTTTCTTGTCTGTTCTGTCTGTCATTTTTTGTTGAGGTTAAAGAATTAAAGATTATTTAGTTTTGCATCTAAATCTTTTAAGCTTTTAGCATCTTTCTCTGCTTGTTCTTCTTTTTGTTTATCAAAATTCTCAATTGCTTGAATATTTTCCATCATTTTGTTTTCTTTTATTGTAGCAGAAATTTTATCCATTGCCCTTTTGAGAATAATAACAAGCATATTAATTGTATGGTCGTCCAATTGATCATTTTGGACCATTGCTTTTATTCATCGTCACATTTCCCAATCAGGTAAAGCATCTATTACTGCTAGGATATATTCTTTTTTTGTCATATTGAGTTATATAATTTAAAATCTATAACCAATTATATTCGTGAATGCAAAAAAAGTCAAAAAAAATCAGACTTTTTTGCTTTAATAAATTTGACAAAATAAAAAAAGACTGAGATTAGTCAGCCTTTAGGTTTGAATCCTAAATGGGGCGGGCTATGGGATTCGAACCCATGACCCTCTGGACCACAATCAGATGCTCTAACCAGCTGAGCTAAGCCCGCCATGGCATCATTTAGTCAGGAAACCATTGAGGAGATAGTAAACATTTCCTTGAAAAATTCAAGCATGTTTTCCCTACTTGAAAAATTTATACAAAAATATACGATACAAATTGTATTATGAATTTATCCTTAAGTAAAATATGAAGATTGTTTGAGCTGTAATTGTATGTATTTTATTATGATATTTTTGGATTTGGCTAATTCAACATATTTTTGCTAAACAACAAAGAAAAATTTCCCGAAAATTATTTTGAACTTGCTTTTTATTGGTGTGATCGTTGTTAGTTTTTAATTACATAGTAAAAGAAATTTTTCCTGGGTTGGTAGCAATACAAGATGGAATGATGTCTCATAGTTGGTGGTGATTATTTCTGTTATATTGTGGATTGATATTTTTATTCTTGATATTATTAAGTTGAAATCGGAAGAAAAAAGAGATTCGATTCTTGTTTTTGATTTGGATGATATTATTTGCAGTGGTTGGATTCTTTGGTTTAAAAGTATGAATATCTGCTACAGTATTATATTACCTTGTTCTGGCGTATTCAGAAGAACTTCTAAAAATATGAGCCACTGAAAATGAAGTAAGTAAAACCGATTTTTATTCATCAGATTTATTGTTTTTTTCTATTTTTATAGCGTTAGGATTTAGCATTATTGAAAATCTATTTTATTTATGAAATGAAATGTTTACGGATGGAGAGTGAATATGGTGATTAGTATTTGGTAGATGAATCTTCACTTCATTACTTCATTTTATTGCTACAGGTTTAATTGCTTTATTATTATATAAGTTGTATCAGCAGCAATATTTGAAGAATTTAAACGTATGGCAAAAAATTTGGAGAATTGTATTAGCTATATTGATTTGAGTTTTAATTCATCGATGATATAATTTATCTGTTCAACACATGAATTTGCTGATATATATTGTATTAGTTTTTGGTGGATATTTCTTATTAACATATCTGTTATTCTTGAGCGATTCATTATATAAGCAAAAAAAAGAATAAAAAATCAGACTTTTTATTTGTTATGATTCGGTATATGGATATTTGGGCTACATATTTGTGTATTCTAGCATTAGTAACATTTCTATCTCGATGTTGAATAAAAATTTTCAAGAAATTAAATATTCTCGATAAGCCGTGAAAAGATTTAAAATGAACTAGAAAACCAGTTCCTACAATGCAATGAATCGTAGTTTATTTAATCTTTCTTATTATAATTGCCTTATTTTTCCCAGAAATGTGGACTAATAAGTTATTATTATGATTCCTAGCGTGAGGTACATTAATAGTTATAGTTGAAATAATTACAGAACTGGAATATATTTGAAAAATAAAATTTAAAATTCCTGCTTGGGCTAGATTTTTGGTTCATTTAATTGCTGCATGTTTGGCTTTGTATCTTAGCTGAGTACATGATTTTGAAATTATACTATGATGAAAGGCTATTATCTTACCTCAATGGCTTTTGTATGTGGCTTTTGCTATTTGGTCTGCATTTGTAACTAATGCCGTAAATTGGATAGATTGAATCAATGCTCAGTGAAACTGAATTTTAACAATCTGATTTTTTACTATTTTTGGATTAATTCAGCGAGTCGTACTTCCATCATATACAGAATATACAAATTATGATACACTAATTTTCGTTCAGAATCTATCTCTCGTTTTAGCGATAATTTCATTAGTTTATACTGTGATAGAATTTAAACCTAGCGCATTAATCAGAGATATATGAACAATGTTCCTTGCGTTCGGTTTAGCATATCTCTCAGTTCTTTGATGAACTAAGATATGAACATTAATAGTTGCTCTATCTTTGGTAATATTTGATGCAATATGGATAATTTTTTATAGAATTTTTATCCTTAAAAGGTCTCCAATGCAATGAGATTATAAACATATGCATCATCGTCTATTACGTTTATGATGGACTAGATGAGAAGTGCGCGCATTTGTGTGGATTCGGTCTATCATAATGATGATATTGATGCTTATGCAATGAACAAATAGACTAAACAAAATTATCATTTTCTTAATTATGGCTTTATTATTTTTCTGAGTAAATACATATCTTTTCCTTATAAAAAAACTTCCTTGTTGACAAGATGACAAGAAGGAAGATCATTTCAAATGAGAGAATGATAATTAATCTATAGGTTTGAACATACCCGTTCTTTGCATATTATACATTGAAGATATTGCTTGGTTGTCTGTTAATGTGGTATCATCTTGTAGTAGAGACATAACTCTACCATTTTTTAAATCTACATGTATAGAATATTCAGTTCATTTGAAACGTAAAGTAAGTAATGAATGGAATCATCGCTCATCTACGGAAAAATGACTATGTGGTGTAAATCTTATAATTTTCATGTCTTTCATGTCGTTACTAGTTAAATTTAGAAATTTAACTAGGCATTCTTTAGCGCATCGTTGTAAATAGAAATTTTCTCGTGTAGAATAATTTGAGTGAGGAATTTTTACTTTATGTAGCAACGAATCGTTTCTTTGATTGATATGCTCTATATCAACCGCTATTTTCTTATTGTCTACAGCCATCATTAGTATATCTTCACTGTGTGATGTAGAAAAATACATATCTTCGTATGAGTATACTCCATCTAGAAACATAAAATTTGGTTTTCAATTGTTTCTTAGATATTGAGTTACTAAATAAGCTCATATTAGAGAGTTTGGTTGTTTTATTAGTAAGTCGCTTCTTCATTGTTGCAAAAAAAATCATTTAGCTTCCTGGTATAAAGAGTTGTTACACATAATTAGGGTAAGATACATTACAAGTATATACAATAGAAATAAATTATTTTGTTTGTTTATGTTATGATTTTTTATGGATTGGTAGTAATTTTTTTAAATTAACGTGATCAACTTTTCATGTTCATAGCATTGGAATCTCATTTAATTTTATGATATTACTAATAGAAACAAGGTTTGTAACTCACTGCTCGTGTAAATATGAATTTATTTCTTTCAAATTAAGATTTTCAGTAGTAAATAATGTTAATTTTACTTTTCAGTTGTTCTCCTCGTATTCGATAGCTAAGCATTCAGTTCAGTCAGCGTGCTTCCATTTACGTGCAAGGACATTTTCAATTGCAGGAATAGATATCATCTCTCATGCGATTTTTACAAATCTTTTTAACCTTCAAGATATAGTTAAGTATCAATCATTATCTAAGAATCATAAATCTCAAGTTTTATATCGTTGTTTTCAGTTTATTTCAATAAATGGGGATTCTAGCTTTTTGTCTACATATCAACTGAACATATTTAATCATCTAACGAAAATCATTCATTCTTTTTTAGCCGGCAATTCTTCGTTTGTATCTATATCTAATATTTTAACACTTTCTCATAAAATAGGTAGTCAAACTGTTCATCTTTTTATTTTTGCATTACGTTTAAATGGATTTACAGCAATGATTGGGCTACATTCAGTGATTCCATATCATTCAATTATTGTGGCCTGTGGAGCTTTTTTTGAGAATTTTGTGAATAATTCTTTTGGACATCTTTCTGCTCATACTACTGTAAAACGCAATGATTTTAGCTGATTATCTTGAGCCATTTGTACTATTCAATT
>Ga0310690_10001722_pt1 | contig 37959 bp, 71 predicted proteins | sample AusTroGonzalo_MG_2_FD_207661 | JGI IMG/M metagenome (GOLD analysis project Ga0310690, IMG submission 207661) | Bovine rumen microbial communities from tropical cattle in Woodstock, Queensland, Australia - Gonzalo_04 (v2) (version 2) | ecosystem: Host-associated > Mammals > Digestive system >...
GGCGATAAAGTCATAATGTTAAGTGATGATGACGAAGGCAACGGGTATCATTATTGTTGGTATTTATTTTCAACACCTGATGACGTTATGCTAGAAGATTACTTAATAGATGAAAGAAACGCTAAAAAGGAAGATACTATAATATTGGGGTAGGGATATGAAAGAAGAATTAATTAAAGCATTTAAACAAATCTATAATGAAGAAGAAATAATCAATGTTATGTATGTAGAAAGCAAACAAATTGCATATATAGAATGTAGAAGTGGTTATGCTTATAAAGTAGAATATAACAACGGAAATATAGAAACAACTTATATTAATTATTAGGAGGATATATGAAAGTAGAACAATTTGAAGCTAAAAATCAATTTCACATATATGGAAATGGAACACACGAATTACAAAGTTATGATAGTTTAGTAGTTAAAATAAGTGGAAGTTATAAAGATTTAAAAATAGTTTTAGATAGAGATTGGGACTATTCAAGAACAACAAGTAAATATGTATATATGTTTTTAGAACAATATACTGATATAAACTTTTTTGGTATGCCAAATAAAAGAGATTATGTAAGAAAGTTAATTGAACAAGGCAAGATTATATATGATGATAATATGTATTAGGAGGTAAATATGGAACTATGGATAAGAAGTCAAGATAGAGAAAGATTAACAATATGTCGTGATTTAAGAATATATAAATCTTTAGAAAAAGATGAATGGTGTATAGAAGATTGCGATTGGCTTGGAAGTTATAAAACAAAAGAAAGAGCATTAGAAGTATTAGATGAAATTGAACAAATAATAATTTCAAAAGAAATCTATTTAAACGATAGAGAAGCATTTGATGAAGGTTTAGCGAATTATGATTTAGAAGATAGAAAAGAACTGTTAAAACAAACCTTTATATATGAAATGCCAAATATATAGAAGAGGAGGTAAGGCAATGGCAAAATTAATTAAACAAAAATATTATAATTCAAAAGGGCAAGCAAAAATAAATAACTTTATGTGTAATATAAGTAAACAAGTAGTATATGAAGCAGGGTTTACAGGGAATGAAGAAATAAAAGTATATGCTATGAATGGAAGAATAATAATTGAAAAGGAGAAATAAAATGAGTAAAGAGGAGTTTTTTAATAAATATATTAAAGAAGATGAGTATGATGACCTAGAAGACGCTAAAATGACCGAAATTATCCACAAAAACGCTAGAAAGGTAAAAAGGGTTAATAAAAGACATAACGTTCTTGAAATAGCCGTTTATGTATCTCAAATAGGGGTATGGATAGGAATAGGTATAATGATAGGTGTATTATGGTTAAAATAATTCATAAATTAAAGATGAAAAGAAACACTATAGAAAATACAATAGAAACAATGGAAAGAGAACAATATTGGCTAATGAAACAATTAGTAGAAGTACAAGCTTGTTATATAAGACAATTGGAGGGAAAAAATGTTAGAAGACGCCGAAGAAATATTAACAAAGCTACTGATTAAAGAACATTTTGAAAATAAAGATAAAAAATACGTAATAAGTAAAGAAGAATTAATAAAACTTGTAATTAAATATAATAAAGTATTAATGAACGTGGAGGCATTATGAAAGTATTTTTTTATGATAATAATACCCATATAGAAAACTCTTTTGAATTAACGGGAGAAAGCTTAAAAATAGCCCTTAAAAGAATAATGGAAGAAAGAAATAAAAAAGGACACCCTATTACACGTACTTTTGAAAGCTATGTAAATGAGTGGAAAGGACATAATAGGTTATACAAACTACACCTATTTAGAAAACATACAAAAGATGTTGACCTAGAAGAGCCACAAAGACTTTTCTGGAGAATAGTATGGGGAATTATAGGGAGATGATAAAGAGTGAATAGAACAATAGAAGATATACAAAAAGATATTGAATTATTAGGAATAAAAGGTGGCTATGATATAGAACAATTATTAACACCACAAGATTGTAGAAGATTATCTTATGAAATAGAAAGACTAAATAACATAATAAATGACTATACAAAAGATATGGAAGAATATTTTGAAAGTAACCCATTAGTTTACATTGGAGATTATGATGTAAGATTTGATGATTTAGAACATATAGAAAAGGTAGGACTAGTAGTAGAATTAAAGTTTATAACAACAATTAAAGATAAATTAAAAGAACTAAAGAATTGCACCAAAGAAAGTCAAAATGATGCAATTAAAAGTAATGATGAGGCAATTAAAGGAGGTAAATAATGGATATAGAAGAAATAAAGGGTAAGCCACTAACTAAAGAAGAAAAATTAGTATTGATAAACGGAATTGTAGGTTTAATTGGAAACGAACCTAAAGAGGTAGTATATAAAGAAGATTATGATGAATTACAAGCTAGAATAGATAAAGCAATAGAGTATATAAAAGAACATTACCCTACTTCAACAATTAACTATCAAGAAGATAGAAGCATATTACTAAATATATTAAAAGGAAGTGATAAAGAGTGAATAGAGAAGAAATGTATGAAAAACTTATAGATTTAATAAAAGAAAAAATACAAAAAAAGAGTGATGAATATAAGCATAGTACAGCAAGACCTTTTTGTTTAATAGCACAAGGTATGGAAATGTCTTTAAAAATTATAGATGAAGCAATAGATGAAGCATATAGTTGGGAGTGATAAATAGTGAAGAAAGAAGATATTAAATTATTATTAGAAATGAAAGCAAATTGTTTAAAAGATTATGGAACAATTATAGGAACTTATAGTCCTACTAAAAGTCTTTTAAAAGCAAATGCAATAAGTAATGCTATAAACGAAATAGAAAGATTAAATAACATAATAACTGAATTAGAAAAATGGTTATGTGAAGAATATAAAGAATTAGATAGAAAAGGTAGTACAAATTATCATTATTCTATGGAAGAAATAAGGAAAGTATTAGTTAAATTAAAAGAACTAAAGGAGGATAGCAAATGAAAATAATAGGACTTATTGGAATGATAATATGTAGTGTATTATTATTAATTATTAATATTAGATTTTTAAAGAAAAGATTTAATGGAGAATTAGAAGAATATGACTTTTTAGATAATGCAATGCTTATATGGACTTTTGGGTTATTTATTTTAATACCTGCTTTAATTATAGGAATATTTATTTAAAGGAGAACACTAATGAAAATAATTACGGAAATAAAAGAAGCAATTATATGGTGCTTGGAAAAAATTTTTTTAGGGGAGAACACTAATGGAAAAGATTAAAGTAGGAGATTATGTAAGAACAAAAGAAGGATTTATTGCAAGAGTTCAAAATAAAGAAGATGATTATATAGAGTTTGATAATGTAGTAAGAACAATGTATGGAGATAGTTATTGTGTATTATGGGGAGACCTGTCGAAAGAAATAATAAGTAAAACATCACCTAACATAATAGATTTAATAGAAGTAGGAGATTATGTTAATGGAAGTGTAGTTGATAAGCTAAAAGATAAAATTGTATATTTAGGTTGTGATACACCTTTGTCTAATGAAATGATTGATACAATAGTAACAAAAGAACAATTTGAAGGGATGGAATTTAAAATATGAAAGAACAATATAAATGGAACTATAATATCAAAATAAAAACAAAGCAAGGCACTTATGAATATGAAGACAAATTAGAAAACATTGAAAAAATACTAGAAAATCACAAAGAGGAAGAAGATATAGAAGTAAATGCAATAAAGGAGGAACAATGCAAGAGAAAAGTCTTAAAGAAGCAATAGAAATATGCTTAACAAATATACAAAATTCTAATATTAATGTAGTAGATAAGTACGAATTAATGTTAAACCTAAATCATTTCTTAACACATTATGAAGAACAAACAAAATCTAAAGTATTAAAGTTAGGAGAAAGAAAATGATACAATTTATATTTGGCTATTTATTAGGTATGATTTTAACAACAATTATAGATGTGTTATTTAAAGACTAATTGCGAATAATTAAAAATGTAGTATAATTAAGGTGGTGGTAGAAATATCACCATCCCTTTTTATTCTAGGAAGACAGGTTTTTTCTACCTCCTGTCTTTTTTGTGTTATAATGGAATTAAAAGAGGTGGCTATATGGAAGTTAATGTATTATGGAACTTTACTGATATGATGAAAAAAATACCGACGTTAAAACAAGAATATATAAGAGTTTTAGCGTCTTTTTCTATTTATGAGGGTAAAGAAAAAAGAAATTACATACACGAAACAAGAAGTAAGATATATAGTCTTAATCTCCTAGAAAAACAAAAGGATAAACTTTGGGAGTTTATGAACGGCGATATACCTTACTTTTTATTATATTCGGTAAAATAGACAAAAAAGATTATATTTGGTATAATAAGGGCTATAGGAGGAGAAAAAATGGAAAAGAAACTAGAAATTATTTACAAGAAAGTAGAGGACTTAAAGCCATACGCTAATAACCCACGCTTTAATGATGAAGCAGTAGAATACGTTGCTAACTCAATTAAACAGTTTGGTTTTAAAGTTCCTATCATAATTGATAAGAAAGGGGAAATAGTAGCAGGACACACAAGATATAAAGCAAGCCTAGAATTAGGGCTTAAAGAAGTGCCTTGTGTAATAGCTGATGACTTAACTGAAAATCAAATAAAGGCATTTAGAATAGCCGATAATAAGGTTAGTGATAAAGCTACTTGGAATGATGATTTATTAGGCGATGAAATTAAAGATTTGCTTGAAGATTTTGATATGACTGACTTTGGGTTTGGAGAGTTTGAATTATCAATTCTAACTGATGATATGGAGCCTGATGGATATGATGATGATTTAGTAAATCAATATTCAAGTAATAGCGATGACTTTTTACTAAATAAAAGAGTAATAATTACTTATAAAACTGATGAAGAAACTGAGTTCTTAAAGAATATATTAAAAGAAGACGGGGAACTAGGTGTAGTTTATAAAATAGAAGATATAATGGGTAGATATGATGAATAAAACATTTGAGGGACTATCTTTTGTTTTCGATATAGACGATACAATATGCAATAACAAAAATAGAGATTATGCAAACGCAGTTCCTTATAAAGAGGTAATTGATAAGATTAATTATTTATACGATAACGGGGCAACTATTAAATTATACACTTCAAGAGGTATGGTAAGTTGCAACGGGGATATAGATAAAATAATCAAAAAGAATGAGCCTATCTTAAGAGAATGGCTAAATAAAAACAACGTAAAGTATAATGAATTAATATTTGGCAAGCCTTTAGGCGATTTATATATTGATGATAAAGCTATGAACGTAAGAGATTTTATTAAACAAGACTTTAAACAATTAAACGGGCATTCGGGATACCCTGTTATAAGAATAGGTAATATAGTGCGTAAGGAAATGTCGGAAGAAAATTACGCTAAACTATGTGGTTGGTATGAAGCTTCAAAAGGCATAGCTAATTCTCCTAAAATAATATCTAATTTATATTCAACAATATATATGGAATATATAGAAGGAGAAAGAGGCGATAAAGCATTATCTCAAAAACTTTTAAACAAAATAATAGGACAAATATTAAAGTTTAAAGAAGTTAAATATACCGAGTTTGATAAAGATAAAGTTCTTAATAAAATAGATAAACATAAAAGCAATGACGAAGAATGGAACACTATAGTAGAAGAATGTAAACAAATGGTAGATACAATAAACTTTAAAGAACACGCTAGTTTATCTCATTATGATTTTACTTTAGCTAATATTATAGTTAAAGATGATGAGTTTTATTTATTAGATAGCTTATATGATAAGTATTCTTCAAGTTATTTAATGGACTTTGCAAAATTAAAAATGTCTTTAGACGGATATGAAGAACAGTTTTGCGGTGGAGATAATATAAGCAAAGAATATTCAAAAATGCTAACTAATAGACTTAAAGAGTTAGGAATATATAAAGAGGTATTGATATTAGAGTTTATGTGGGCAGTTAGGCTTTACAATTACAACGAAGATAAAGAAAAGGTAAAAACGTTTGTAAAAGAAAGAAGGAAAGAAATTGATTAAGGGTTTTACTTCCGTAGTAGGAGATTTATTTCACGCAGGGCATATAAGAATGATAGAGGAATGTAAAGAACATTGTGATTATCTTATAGTAGGTGTTATATGTGACCCAAGCGATAGAAAAGAAAAAAATAAGCCTATTGAGAGTGTCTATGAGAGGTATTATAGAATAAAAAGGTGTAAAGGTGTAGATGAAGTAATACCTTTAGAAAATGAAGCCGACTTAAAATTATATTTAGAAATGAGTTCTAATATTGATATAAGATTTGTAGGAGAAGATTATAGAGGAAAAGATTTTACAGGTAAAGACGTATGTGAAAGAAAAGGCATACAAATATATTACAACGATAGGCAACACGGGTTATCTTCTACAAGTTTAAGAGAAAGGGTAATTAATGGAAACAAATAATTTTATATATACAATACCCTCTTATAATAGAGTAAACAAACAAATAACAGTTAACTATTTACACGAAATAGGAATTAAAAAAGATAGAATATACGTATTTGTTCAAACTAAAGAAGATGAGGCTTTATATACTGAAAAAATAGGTGATAAAGCCAACATAGTATTTAAAGAGGCAAAAAGGGGCATAGAAGCGAGAAACAACATTTTGAATACATTGGTAGAAGAAAACAATATTGTAATGCTAGATGACGATATAAGAGCTATTGGAGAGCTTATAAACGGTAAGATAGAAAAAATTGAAACTGCCGAAAAAATGGACGAAGCATTTTCACAATGTTTTGTATCGTGTGAAAAAACTAAAACACAAGTATTTGGCGTATATCCAATATATAATCATTATTTTATGGAAAGAACAATTAGTACAAAATCACCTATAAATACTATATTTGGTTTTGTTAAAGGGTTTAAAGATAGATATAGTGAAAGATATGATACAAAAGAAGACGCCGAATTATGTGCTAGAATATTGTCTACAAAAAGAAATATATTAAGATTTAATTTCTTATGTGTAGACGCTGACCATAGAAAAGATAAAAACGGGTATATAGATGAATGGCACCAAGAAGAAAATATAAGGTGCGTAAAAAGATTGATAATACAATATCCTAGAGTATATCAAATGCAAAAAAATAAGCCTTGGGAGGTAAGATGTACGTTAAAAGATAAGAAAATAATACTTCCGGGGTATAAAAAGAGGGATTAGAATGAAAGAGATAGAAGAAACATACGGCTCTCCTAGATGGACAGGGGAAATAGCCGATTGTAGTTTGCCTTTAACATTAGACACTTATTCAAATTGTAGTTTTGGTTGTGTATATTGTTTTAGTCAATATCAAAGAGGAATAGGTAAAGGTAAAGAAGAATATTTAAACAAGCTAGTAAAATGCATAAATGTAGATAAAGTTAAAAAAATATTAAGCGGTGAAGATAAAGAAAGCCAATTTTATAAATGGGTAAAAGATAAAAGACCAATTCAATATGGCGGGTTATCCGACCAATTTGACGGATATGAACGTAAATATGGGCAAACTTATGAGTTGTTGAAGTATTTAAAAGAAATAGACTATCCAATTTGCTTTAGTACAAAGAGTGCTTGGGTATTTAGTGACCCTAAGTATCAAGAATTATTTAGAGGGGCAGACAATTGGAACGTTAAGTTCTCAATAATAACCTTAGATGAGGAAGATGCCAAAAAAATAGAAGTTGGTGTACCTAGCCCTAGACAAAGACTAGAAGCAATGAAAAAATATAATGAATTAAGTAAAGGTGGAACAACGTTAAGATTAAGACCATTTATTCCGGGAATAAGTGATAAGACGTATTTAGACTTAATTAGAGAAGCAAAGAAAGCGGGTGCTACGGCGGTTACTACTGAGTTCTTTTGTTTAGAGATGAGAGCCGTAAAAACTGCAAAGCAACACTATAAGGCAATAAGTGATGTATGTGGTTTTGATATAGTAGACTTTTATAGGAAACATTCAACAGGTAGTGGTTATTTAAGGCTTAATAGGAAGGTAAAAGAAAAATATATAAAAGAAATGCAAAAACTTTGCAATGAATTAGGTATGAGGTTTTATGTAAGCGATGCTCACTTTAAGGAATGCTCTAACAATTGTTGTTGTTGTGCATTAAACCCAAATTGGAATTATTCAAGAGGAAACTTTGCAAGTGCTTTACAAATAGCCAAAAAGGTTGGTGAAGTGCATTGGGAGGACATTGAAAAGGATATGTATTTTTTAAATACTTCATTAAAAAAGAGTGCGCTAATGCAAAGCTCAGAAGCTAGGGCAAAATACGCGAATATGACAATTAAAGATTATTTACATTATTTATGGAATAACCCTAAAATGGGGCAAAGCCCTTATAAAATATTTGAAAAAGCATTAATTCCTAGTGGGTATGATGAAAACAGGGATATAATATACAAATATAACAACGATGTTACTTTTGAAAAAGAAAAAGGTATAGATAGGAAGGAAATAAATGAATTAAGAGTTTAGGAGGTAGTAAAATGATAGAAAAGGTAAATCCAAGCCACCCTGATAAAGTGGCAGATAGAATTGCAGGAGCAGTTGTTGACCTAGCATACAAGAAGGAAGAAAACCCAAGAATAGCAGTGGAAGTTCTAATAGGACACGGACAATGTAACATAATAATTGAAAGTGATACTGATTTAGACAAAGAAGAAATAACAAAAGCAGTACATAGAATAGCAAAACAAGATTTAGATGTTTATGTACTACAAGATGTACAAGATGAATACCTAGCAAGAAATCAAAAAGAAGAAATAAGATGTGGAGATAACGGAATATTTAAAGGCGTTCCGTTAACTGAAAATGAAAAGCTAATAAGCCAATGGGCTAGAAATATATATAGGAGCTATCCTACTGACGGAAAGTATATATTGACTGATGATAAGTTTATATGTTGTCAATCTAATACTGATGACAGGTTTGAAAGATTTTGCAAACCCGTTGAAACACAATATAATAGAGAATTAATAATAAACCCTTTAGGAAATTGGACGGGCGGAACTGATGTAGATACAGGGACTACAAATAGGAAACTAGGAAGCGATATGGCACAAAGTGTAACAGGTGGAGGACTACACGGGAAAGACTTATCTAAAGCCGATGTAAGTGTAAATATATATGCCTTTAAAAAAGCACAAGAAACAGGTAAGGTTGTTGAATTGTGTTGTGCTATAGGAGATACTGAAATAGACGGGAAACCTTATAGGGAAATAGTAGAAGAAGCAAGAGAATATATAAACTCAATTGGTGGCTTTGAAAAGTTTGCAGAATGGGGACTATATTAGGTGAAATCCTTTAGTTTATTTTACAAAGAAGTAAAAGGCAATGAAGGAAACAAGTGTAAGTATCCAACAAGATTAGACACTTATGGTTGTGGGTGTCAACACGATTGTAAATATTGTTATGCCAAAAGTTTACTTGATTTTAGAGGCTTATGGAATGCTAATAAACCCGTTGTAGGAAATATGAAAGATATACGCAATGCTATAATAAGAGCAAAGAAAAGCCATATTAAGATATTAAGACTAGGTGGTATGACTGATTGTTTTCAACCTCTTGAGCTGAAATATAGAACAACATATCAAACAATTAAGTTATTAAACAAGTATAGAATAGGTTATTTAATAGTAACAAAAAGCCATTTAGTAGCAAATGATGAGTATATTGAAATAATGGATAAAGACCTAGCTCATATACAAATAACAACTACTTGTTTAGATGATGAAATGTATAAGAAGTTAGATTATGAGAAAGCAAGTTTGCCTAGTAAAAGAATAGAGGCTATTAAGAAACTACAAGATAATGGGTTTGACGTTGCAATACGTTTAAGCCCTTTAATACCTGAATATATAGACTTTGATAAGTTAAACTCTTTAGGTATAAATAAAGCAATAGTAGAGTTCTTAAGAGTAAATACGTGGATAAAGAAGTGGTTTGACATAGATTATAGTAAGCATATAATTAAAGAGGGAGGATACAATCATCTTCCTTTAGACTATAAGAAGCAAATACTAAGCAAAGTAAAGATACCAAACATTAGTGTTTGTGAAGACGTAACAAGTCATTATGAGTATTGGAGAGACAATGTTAACCCCAATAAAGAAGACTGTTGCAATTTAAGGATGTGATACTATGTCAAGACAAGATAATTTGATACCACAGTCGCATACTTTAACACTCGATGAACAGAAGATGGGTGGCAAAGCAAGTGGAGAAGCAAGAAGAAAGAAAAGAACAATGTTAGATACCCTAGAAAGTATGCTTGAAGAAACTAACAAAAAAAGTGGTAAGACTTATAAAGAACTGGTAACACTAGGGCTAATGAAAGGTGCTATCAATGGTAGTTCTAAAAACTATGAAATAATACAATCTTTAATAGAAAGAAAAGAACAACAGGAAGAAATAAACAATGTATTTATAACACTTCCTGCTAAAGATATAGCTAGTCCATTTACTGATTTGAATAGAATGATAGATGATAGAGAATATCGAGAATATTATTGTGAGGGTGGACGTGGTTCAACTAAATCATCATTTATAAGTGAAAAGATAATTGAATTACTAGAAAATAACCCACGTATGTGTGCAGTAGTATTAAGAAAAGTTAAAGACACTATGAAAGATAGTGTTTTCTCACAATTAGAATGGGCTATAGATAAATTAAGCGAAACATACCCTCATTTAAAGAATGATTATAAATTAACACGTTCCCCATTAGAAATAACTAAAATAAGTACAGGGCAAAAGATATATTTTAGAGGTGCCGATGATTATGGTAAAATAAAATCATTAAGAACACCAAAAGATATGTATGTAGGAATAACTTGGTATGAAGAGTTTGACCAATTCAACGGAATGGAAGAAATACGTAAGATAAATCAGTCTTTAGTACGTGGTGGTGAAGACTTTATACAATTTTATTCTTATAATACGCCTGCAAGTACACAACATTTTGTAAATATAGAAAAGTTAGTTCCTAAAACAAGCCGATATGTTCATTTAACAGATTATAGAAGTGTGCCAAAGAAATGGCTAGGGCAAGCATTTATAGATGAAGCGGAGTTCTTAAAAGAAACTAATGAGAAACTATATAGAAATGAATATTTAGGGGAAATGACAGGTGTAGGAGGAAATGTATTTGAAAACATCGAGTTAAGAGAAATAACTGATGAAGAAATAAATACATATGAATATACATATCAAGGTTTAGACTTTGGTTGGTTCCCTGACCCTTTAGCTTGGGTTAAATGTTGTTATAATCCATCTCAAAAAGCATTATACATATATGATGAGTTTGTAGTTAATCGAATGAGTAATGCTGATGTATGGAATTATTTAAAGGAAGAGAAAGGTGTTGATGAAGATGATTTAATTATTGCCGATAGTGCGGAGCCAAAATCAATAGGAGATTTTAAAAGTTATGGTGCATTAATAAAGGGTGCCGAGAAAGGACCTGGAAGTGTAGATTATTCTATGAAGTGGTTAGCTAGTCTTTCAAAGATAGTAATTGACCCAAATAGAACACCGACATCGGCTCAAGAGTTTAGCACGTATGAATATGAACAGGATAAAGATGGGAATTATATAAGTGGTTATGTAGACGCTGATAACCATTGCATTGACGCTACAAGATATGCATTAAATAATATATGGAGAAAGAAAGGACAATAAAATATGTTTAGTAAAATATGGACTTGGATACTGAATAAAATATTTCGAGTTCCCACTGAAACAAGACAAAAAGACGTAGAAGATAATTCTAAATATGCTTTAGCTTATGAAAGAATAGATAATATTAACTTTTCTAGTATATTTGCTAACAAATTAGCTAATTATACAATAAGTGATAGTAATATTAATTTTATTGGAGAAAACCCAAGAGTAGATTTGTTAAGTAAAACAGGACAATCTATGTGGAAGAAAGCTAAAAAGATTACTTCAATGTCATTAGGGTATGGTGGTGTATTCCTTATACCATACGTTAAAAAGAACAAATTATTTTATAATGTAGTTCCGCAGTCTAGAGTAACAATAGACGCTACTGAGGGAGATTTAATAACAGGGGCTACAATATTAGCTGAAAGAAAAGAAATATCAAAAGGAATAGGACAAACAAAGACTTACATAAGATGGACTAATTATAAACTAGAAAGAGTAAATGATGAAGCTTATAATTGCGTAATAGAGCAAAAGTTCACTGATGAAACAGGAACGGAAATACCTGCACCTGACTTTTGGAATAATATAATGTTAAAACAAACTATTTCAAACGTAGATAGAGCTTTACTAGGATATATAAAATCACCAATAAATAACCGAAAGACAAATGATAAATATGGTGTACCTATAACTTACGGGTGTGAAGCTACAATACTTGAAATAAAAGAAACAATGAAACAAATGATAAGAGAATATGAACTTAAAGAATGTTTTGTTGGTGTAGATACAACTATGTTTAGAGAAAAGAATGGTAAAGATGTATTGCCTAGAGATGGACTATTTAAAAGAATAGACGCTACTGATGATGACTTCTTTGAAGTATTTGACCCTCAATTTAGAGATTTTACAACAAGATTACAAGAACTTTATAAACGTCTAGAACACGAGGTAGGAACGTCTTATGGAATATTAAGTGAAGTAGAAACAACAAATGCTACTGCTACTGAAATAAAGCGTTCTATGTATGATACATTTACATTAGTAGATGATATAAGAAGCAATCTTGAAAAAGGGTTAGATGACTTCTTCTATGCTTGTAATGTTTTAGCAAATGCTTATAATCTATCACCACAAGGAGATTATGATATTAATTATGAATGGAGCTATTCATTAATAGAAGATACACAAGCTGAATGGAGCCAAATGGTATATGCCAATAATAAAGGTATTATTGCCGATGTAGAAGTAAGACAATGGTTGAAACCTGATGAAACCCTAGAAGAAAGCCAAAAAGCCATTGATGAAATAAAGAAAACTCAACCGACTGTTGAGGAATTAATGGGAGGTAATATAGAATGAGAGTTTTAGTAAACGTAAATAAAGTAACACTTGATGAAAAAGATAAACTAAACGCAGGAGAATATAATATACACGAAGTCGAGTTTGAGTTTAGTGAAGAATATAACGGACTAATTAAGAAAGCTACTTTTAGCACAAAAGAACACGCATATTTAGTCGAAATAACTAATAGTAGTGTAATTATACCTTATGAAGTATTAGAAGAAACAGGTGACTTTGAAATAGGTGCATTTGGTTATGATACTGATGGCGATGAATTAATTTTAAGATATTCACCTAGCCCAACATACGTACACGTTGATTTAGGAAGTTATAGAGATAACTTTGATAATTATAAAGTACCTACTGCCGACGTAGTAGAACAATTAACAAAACGTATAGAAGACGCCGAAGAAACAGTACAGGGTTATGACGGAAGATTAACGGCAACTGAAACTAAACTTGAAACAATAGAAACAGGTGCCGAAGTAAACATAATAGAAGACGTTAAAGTAAATGGAACTTCTTTAACGATTGAAAATAAAAGCGTAAACGTACCTGTACCAACAAAAACAAGTGATTTAAACAATGATAGCGGATATATTACTAAAGACGTAAATGATTTAACAAATTATACAACAACAACTGATATGAATACGGCTATAAATAACACGGTTAACGGGGAAAAAGAATTAAGACAACAAGCCGATACTAACCTACAAAATCAAATAGACGCAATTACAAGTTCTACTGACGTTGTTGACGTAGTAGGTACATATCAAGAATTACAAGACTATGATACTTCAAAATTAACAAATAATGACGTTATTAAAGTATTACAAGACAACACTCATAACAACGCAATAAGCTATTATAGATGGATAATAAACGGAACAGGCAGTTGGAATTATATAGGTAGTGAGGGTCCTTTTTATACAAAAGGAGAAACTGATACATTATTAAATACTAAACAAAATACAATAGACGCTAGTCATAAATTAAACGCCGATTATGTAGATGATACTTCAACAACAAATAAGTTCACAAGCACAAGTGAAAAATCTACTTGGAATGCTAAATATGACAAGCCAAGTGGTGGAATACCTAAAACTGATTTATCAAGTGACGTTCAAACAAGTTTAGGTAAAGCCGATACTGCTATTCAAGATGTAAGCGATAAAGAAGATAAATCAAATAAAGTAACAAGCGTAAGCTCAAGTTCTACTGATACACAATATCCTAGTGCTAAATTACTTTATGATAAATTAACTGATTTAAATAATCAATTATATACCGATAAAGAAGTAAGCTCGTTAAATGTAGAAACTACAACCCTAAACAACACAACACAAGCCCCATTAAAAACAACCTTAAAAGGAAATACAAGCCAAGATAGTACAACAGGGAAGAATAAGTTTGATGGAGTTTTTAGGCAAGGAAGTGCAAGCGAAACAACAAGTGCAGGAGTAATATTTAATCAAAATAATTTCTTATTACAAGCAGGAACATATACATTTAGCAACGATTTAACATCTTCATTTAATTATGCGATATTTGGAAATACAAATGAATATCCAACTTCAAATGAAAATACATATAATAGTGGTTGGAAATCAGGAAACTTAACATTTACTATAAGCCAAGACTTATATTTTGGAATATTAATTAAAAAGACAAGTGGAAATATTGCACCTAGTGATGTTAGTTCTTATAAAATGCAATTAGAAAGTGGAAATCAGGCAACTTCTTGGGAACAATATAGTGGAGGAATTGCAAGTCCAAATCCAACATATCCACAACCTATCAATGTAGTAAGTGGAGATAATGAGATAAAGGTATGTGGAGATAATTTATTAAATATACAAGCATTGGTAAAAGGTAGAATTGATAGTGGTGTTTTAGGATATGCTTATGCAACATCTAATTTAACACTAAATGATGATAGTTTTTCTTTTACAACAACTGAGGGATATAGAGGTGTAGCAACTGATTTTATGTTAGTAGAAGAACTAACTGATTATGTATTATCATATATTTCTACTGATACATTACAAAGATTATGTGATTGTTATGATAGTAATAAAAATTGGTTAGGTAGAGTATGGTTTGAAGATATAAGCATAGATAATCAAAAAATAACAACATTAGCAAATACTAAATATGTAAGAGTTAGTTGGCAATTAAATAATACAGGAACAGGAACGATAACAAGTCCTATCTTTAAAAAATCATCAGTAGCAATAGAATACATACGATATAAAGGACAAACATATCCTATATCACTAGGAACACTAGAACTATGTAAAATAGGAACATATCAAGACTACTTCTATAAAGATAGTGGTAAATGGTATTTACATAAAGAGATAGGAAAAGTTGTTTTAAATGGTAGTGAATATGGATGGGCTAAAACAAATTATACCTTTGCTAACGAAAATATATTCACAGGAAAACCTTTATCATTATGTTCTCACTTTACAAATGCAGGAGATGTATGGGTAAGTAGTAATGAAGCATATAGAGGAAAATATACACTTACAAATGTAGTAAATACTTTTAAATGTATGCCTTTAACCGATATGACAAAAAGTGATTTTACAACGTGGTTAGGCAATAACAATGTAAGTGTTTATTATAACTTATCTACTGCTATTGAAATAGAGATTACTGATAACACATTAATAACTCAACTAGACAACATATTAAATGCTATATCTTATGAAGAACAGACTAATGTATCACAAGAGAATAATGATAAATCATTTATTATAGATATAATTGCATTTAAGAATACTATTGCAGGTAAAATTGCAGGACTACAATATGAAAACGAGTTATTAAAAGAAAAAATTGACGAATTAGAAGAATAATAGTATAATTAGCATTGAGTAGATATATCGCCTTGTAGCGAGGTCAAGTGCGAAAGCGAGAACATATGCTATCGATGGGAAGTTTTATATCTATTCAATTATAGGACTTTTTACAAGTCCTTTTTCTTATGGTATAATTTATTTGGTGATTATATGGACGAACTTATTGAAGAACTAATTACTAAAAATATAAATAAAGCAAATACATATTTCTTAACTAGAATAGGTGAAATAATTAAATCTATTAGAGATATAAAACCTACACAAGCACACCAATTAGTTCAAATGCTTAAATATGGGGGCAAATATGAAGACATTTTAATGGAATTATCTCAATATACAGGAATAGACAAGAAAGAACTAGAGCATATATTCTCTTTATATGCGCAAAAAGACCTCAATTTTGCACGAAAGTTCTATGACTATAGAAATATACCTTTTATACCCTACGAGCAAAATGTGGCTTTAAAAACGCAAACTATGGCATTAGCAAATATAACTGAAAATACATTGAATAATTTTACAAGGCAAAGAGCTTTAGGGTATACGATAAAAGATATAAATGGTAAAGTAAGGTTTTATGGTTTAAGAGAAACGTATGAGAAAGTATTAGATGAAGCTTTATTAAATGTAGGTCAAGGTAAAGAAACTTTTAATAATTCAATGAGTAGAATACTAAAAGAATTAGGTGGTAGTGGTTTAAAGACTTTAGATTATGCTAGTGGGCGTTCTATAAGACTAGATAGTATGGTAAGAATGCACTTAAAAAGTGGTATAAGAGAATTACACAATGAAACGCAAAGACTATTAGGAGAAGAGTTTGGAGCAAATGGTGTTGAAATAAGCGTTCATTTAAACCCTGCTGAAGACCACCAAGACGCTCAAGGTAGACAATTCTCTTATGAAGAATATAATAAATTACAAGACACAGGAATAGCTAAAGATTATACAGGTAAAGAAATAGATATAACTAAAGGCGATTTTCATAGACCAATAAGTGAATATAACTGCTATCATTATGTTTTTGCTATTGTATTAGGGATAAGTGAGCCTCAATATACTGAAGAAGAATTAAATAAGATTATTAAAGATAATAATAAAGGGTTTGAATATGAGGGCAAGCATTATACAAATTATGAGGTAACTCAATTACAAAGAGCTATTGAAAGAGAAATAAGAAAACAAAAAGATATACAAATATTGGCTAAAGAAAGCGATAATCAACAATTAATATTAGAAAGCCAAGATAATATAACAAAATTATCACGTAAATATAAAGAATTATCTAATGTAAGTGGACTTCCTATGAAAAAAGATAGAATGAAAGTGAGTGGATATAAAAGAACTAAAATAAAGTAGTTCTTTTTTCATTTTACACATTCTCCAAAACCATTATAAAATAAGGAAATTAACGAAAACGTAAAATATTTTATAAAAAAAGTAAACTTTTTCTTTACAATTATATAATTATATAATATAATATAGTTGTAAGGAGGTGAAACGATGAAGAAATGGAGATTAAAAAATTGGGTAATATATGCGTTATTCATAATACCTTTTATTGCATACTTAATAACAATAGCAATTACTAAAGATTTTGATACAAGTGTTTTAGTTGGTGTTGTTTTATCAATTATAAGTCTTGCGATAATACATTTAACAGGAAGCATAAATTAATTAAAAGAGTTTGGCAGTTCTCAATAAAAACTGCCGATTAATAAAGGAGAAAATAAAATGGAAAAAGAATTATATTTAAAAGCTTATAGAAGCGAAATTGAAGTTGTATCATTAACAATTGATGTTCCCGAGTATGAGGGAGAAAAGAAAACTTGGTATTATAGATACGAAGATGTATTATTAAAACTATTTAACAACAAAAGAGAAGACAAAGATATTTTAGAAATAATTAATTATTATGGCAGTAATAAGATAACAATAGAAGTTAATCTAACTCACTATTTAGAAGATGGATATAGAAATGATAATAGAGAAGAAACAATAGAGCATTTAAAGACTTGGTTAACTTCTAACCTAGATATATCTAACGAGCAAGTAGAAACTAACTTCTATAAAGGATATATTTATGAAGTAGGAGAATATGACAACAAAATACCGTATGTTGAAAATGACAAATCAGTAAGAACTTATATAAGGTGGGGAGAGTAATAAGCTCTCCCTCTATGAAAGGAATAATTATGAAAAAGATTAGTAAAGAAAAGTTTATTGAGGATAGGTTTATAACTTGTGATAAGTGTGGATATAACAACGAGAAAGATAGGTTTAAAGCATTTGGAACTTGCTTACATTGTGGTAAGGTATTAGATGATAAAGTTCATTTCAAAGCAACGTTAAGTAAAATGGTAATGAGAAGCCCACGTTCAAGACACAAAGGAACAACAAGAGCTGTATTGTATTTTTAATCAAATATGTTATACTTAATACGTAAGAGTATCGAGGAGAGAAATATGGTTGAAACAATTATTAATACAACACTAGGAATAGTGATTAGTGGAATTATAGGCTTCTTATTAGGACAAGTAAGAAGCTTTAAAGCGATAAAGAATGCATTGATGATAATGTTACAGGGGCATTTGACTAATACATATTTCGCTTATGAGAATATTGGCAAAATCCCTGATTATGTATATAAGAATTGGCTTAATGAATTAAAAGAATATGAGGCATTAGGTGGGGATGATTATATACACGCATTAGCTAAAAAGATGGAAGCTTGGTATATAACAAAAACTGATATATTGGAGAAGTAATATGGATAATTTAGAAAAGAAGATAGATGAGAATTATAAGCTTATAATTGAAAACTCTAATAGAATAGAGGATAATTTAACTAAGATACATCAAAATACAGGAGCATTAGGGATATTAAAAGAATTTAAGAGTGATGCTAGAAAATTCTTTATAATGTGGGTGATAACTTTTATAGCTTTTATAGGATTATTAGGATATACGATTTACTTATTAAATGATGTAGGAACAATAGAAACTACTCAAGAGATTACTGATGTTGATACAATAAGTGGTAATGTTGCGAATGGTGATATAAATGGGGAAAGTTAGGCAAACTAGAAAAGTAACTTATCGTAAATCTAAAACTACAAGTAAAAATGGTAGAAAAAGATGTAGAAGCTGTGGAAGGTATATGTAGATGTTTGAATTTACTCGAACTGAATTTGAAGAAATTAGTAAAGAGTGTATGTTAAATGATGAATATAAGAAGCTATTTGAAATGAAGATAATGGGATATAACCGAACTAAAATGGCTTTAGAATTAAATGTAAGTGAAGCAACTTTGGATGTAATGATTAAGAAGCTGAAGAAAAAAATTAAAAAAATAATATAATTTTTATATAAAAACTATATAAGAACTCTATGAAAGGAGTTCTTTTTTTTATGTAATAATTTAGGTGCAAGAAGACCAGGATATGACACATATGGTCGCAATTATGGCGAAGGATATGGTAACTATGGTGAATACAATTATGGAAACTATGGTAACTATGGCAGGAGAGGAAGAGATATGAGATATCGTGGTGAAGATGAAATGGATAGAATGTATAGTGATTATGGAAGATATCAAGAAAGTCGCTCAAGATATGGAGCAGGAGAAGAAACAGATAAGTCTTTTCACTATATGGTAAAATCTCTTGAAGATTTCATTAAAGTCCTATATGAAGAAGCACAAGGACCACAACAACAACAAATGTTAAGAGAAACATTACAAAGAAGTATAATGTAATATGTATAGGTATCACAACAACAATGCTTTAGGACTATTTGAAAACGATTGCACAATAAGAGCAATTTCTACTGCCACAGGTAACACTTGGGATGATACATACAAACATTTAAGCAATATAGCAAGATTACAAGGCACTATGATGGATGATAGAGACTTTATCCGTGATTATTTAGATGAAAGATATGAAAGAACCTATGACATACCAAGATATGTAGGTGAGGTAGCAGGAGCCTATCCTGATAATATTCTATTAATTACAATGAATGGTCATATAACCTGTTCTAAATATGGTGTAATCTATGATAGTTTTGATTGTAGAGACAGGGTAGCCGAGTATTGTTGGATAGTAAAATAAGAAGCTTGTTGCTTCCTTTTTACTATTGTGTTATAATTAATTTGAAGTCAAACGTATAAATGATTTCACCCGTATTGGCACATTAGCCGTATGCTATCTTTATAGGTAGCATTGAGTAGATATAGTGAAGCCTATATATAGGATTAACTAGCAGTTATTAATAGGAACACTCTAGTTTATTATGTAATATACTTCGTATATATAATTTTGCTAAAAACGATTATTCTTGTCGGGATAAAAAGAGCCTTTAATAACAAAAAGTGTATATAAAAAATGGGAGGCTAGTTGCATAACTATTATATCTATTCAATGGTACTTATAAATTAATAGTGCCCCCTTTAAAGAGCGTTTGCTCTTTTTTTCTTTCTATGATAAAATTATCTAAAGAGGTAGAATAATGATAATAGCAGTAGATAAAAACTCATATCAAGTAGCCGAAGATGACGGCAATAGATATATTTATTTATATGAAGATGAAGATTTAGAAGATTTAATGAAGACAAGACTACATTGTATTCAATACAAAGACTTTAAATATGCCGATATAAACTTAACTGACTATAATATAGATTGTCTTAAAAGAGCAAAAATAACTGATAAAGACTGGAAACGCTTAGATAAAAAGAAATATTATAAAATAGGAATTATTATTCCTAACTATAATTACGAACACACAATAGAGAAATGTTTAAACTCGATATTAAATCAAACGTATAGTAATTATGAAATTATATTCGTAGATGACTGTTCTACCGATAATTCGGTAAAAATAGCAGGCTCAATATTTGCTAAATATGTAAAAAAACAATTAAAAGGGCTTGATAGTGTAAACACTCTAAAGAAAATGTCTCCGTATTTCAAGATAGTAAAACTAAAACAAAAACGTCTTAATGGTGGAGCTAGAAATGAAGCTTATTTACATTTGAGTAAAGACGTAGATTACGTTTATTACATAGATAGCGACGATTGGCTATATGATGAATATGCTCTAGAAAAGATAAATAATAAACTACAAAGTAACCCTGACGTATTATTTGTAGGAATAGCCGAATATAAGAACGACAAAACAAAAGTAAGTGATATTCCTACTTATACCGATAAATACGAAGCTATAAGAGGTTGGAGCGGTAGTTGTGGTAAAGTAATCAAAAAAGAATTAGCTACAAGGCAAGAATGTTTATACAATGAGGGTACTTTAAAGGAAGATAAAAACCAACATTGTAAGATATGTATAAATATGAAAACATTTAACTGTTTAAAAGAATTAATCTATGTATGGAATAAAGATAATTTTAAGTCAGTAACAACATTAAGAAGTAATATTCTATGGCAAACTTCTACAATAAGACATTATGCGGATACTAAAGAATTATATTTAACTTATAAAGGGCAAGATGAACGTATAGATGAGATATTAAAACATAGACTAGAATTATGTGAAAAAGAGTTAAAAGAGAACGGAGATAGGCAATGGTAAAGTTAAGTTTAGTAATTCCTTATTATAATGCTTATGAGTTTACTGAAAAACTTTTAGAAACTTTAATACCACAATTAACTGAAGAAGTAGAGGTATATTTAATAGACGACGGGTGTAATGAAACTAGATTAGATAAACATAAGGAAATAAATATAATTCATTTAAAAGAAAATAAAGGACCTGGATATGCTAGTAATACAGGTATAGAAAAATCTAAAGGGGAATATATTGGCTTTATAGATAGTGACGATATGATATCTAATGACTATATTGAAGAATTAATAAAAGCTATAGATAACCATAAAGAAGAGGTAATATTTATGGATTGGGAAGACATAGCAAACGGGTATATAGTAAGAAGACCTAGCAATTACGCACCTTGGAAAGCTATTTATAAAAGAGAAATATGCCCTATGTTCCCTAACGAATGGATGTATCATTATGACGTGCCATTCTTTGACAAGTTAAATAAAATGCAGTATTCAAGGCATTATGTTGATAAAGTATTGTACTATTATAATTCACAAAGACCTGGAAATCTAACCGAAAGGAAAGAAAATGAGCTTAATTAAAGTAGAAGTAATAGAAGATTTTGATTTAAAAGACTTTTCTAAAATAAAAAGCTTAAAAAGAAGATGTATGGAATATCCTAACAAACTATTTAAAGGCGATATGTTCGAATGTTCTAAAGAAACTTGTGAATATTTAAGTGGTAAAAATAAGTATAAAAAGCCTTATATAAAAGTAATTGAAGTTAAACCTTAAAGTGCTATTTGCACTTTTTTTATTTATATGATATACTCTAGGTAGAGTTGTAATTAAACAACTTTATATTAAATCTTTATGGTGGAGTTGACCACTTGAAAAAATCTATGGGAGGAAATATATGAAAGATTTTTTAGAAGCATTAGAATTAGGAGAAGAAAAGTATAAACTATCAAAAGAGGAGATTAAAAGTATTATTGCTAAACACGGAGAATATATAAATACAGAAAAAGCAAAACTAGAAAATGAATACAAGCAACAAATCGAAGATAGTAAAGCTACAATTGAAGATTTAAAAACTCAAATTGAAAAAGCTCCAAAGTCCGATGAAATGGAAAATCTAAAGACTACAATAGCTAATATGGAAGCCAAAGAGCAAGAACGTCTAGCTAAAGAAAAAGCCGAAGAAGATGACAAAGCTCTAACAAACAACATTATTCAAGCAATTGGAGATAAAAAGTTTGTAAATGACTTCACTAAAGAGGCAATTGTAAAACAAATTAAAACCGCTTCAAGTGATGAAGCAAATAGAGGTAAGTCATTTAAAGACTTATTTGACGAAATAACAAAGGATAAGAGCGATATATTTGTAAACCCAAATCAAATGGTCGATATGCCAAGTGTAGATGAGAACGTAGAAACAGTAGTCTCAAAAGATGATTTTGATAAAATGGGCTATATGGATAGAGTAGCTTTAAAAGAAAGTAATCCTGAGTTATTTAACAAATATAATAATATGTAATAATTAAGGAGGAAATTAAAAAATGGCAACAGGAATGACAAAAATGGCAACAATGATTGACCCTGAAGTAATGGCACCAATGATTAGTGGTAAAATTGCAAGTCAAATCGTTGCAACACCATTTGCAAAAATTGACACAACATTAGCAGGAAGACCTGGAGATACAATCACAGTACCTAAATATGAATATATAGGAGACGCTGAAGATTTAGCTGAAGGTGTAACTGCTGATAAAACACAATTAACAACTACAAAAGCTTCATATAAAGTTAAGAAAGCAGTAAAACAAGTAGAATTAACTGATGAAGTAGTATTAAGTGGGTATGGAAACCCTGTGGGAGAAACAAACTCACAATTAGCAAAAGCAATAGCAAGTAAAGTTGATGAGGACGTTATGGACGAGCTAAAAACTGCTCAATTAGTATATACTGCTCCAAGTGACATTTCATACAACAACATTGTTGACGCAATTGATAAATTAAATGAGGAACAAAACGTAGAAAAAGTTATGTTCATTCACCCTAAACAAGTATCAACATTAAGAAAGGACGCTAATTTCATTTCTAATGACAAATATCCAAACAATGTCATTATGAAAGGCGAAATAGGAATGATTGCTAACTGTAGAATAGTAGCAAGCAAAAAGGCAGTAAGTGATGATAAAGCATACTTCCTAAACCCTATTGTAGAATTAAAACCTCAAGATGAAACAGGAGACGAAATCTCCGCAGTAACAATTTATCTTAAGAGAGATACAAACGTTGAAACTCAAAGAGAATTAGGAAACTATACTACATTAATCGGTGCTGATAAGCATTATGTAGTAGCTTTAACTGACAATTCAAAAGTAGTATTAGCTAAGTTTGACGCTAGTGGCGTAAGCTTATAAGATTAGGAGGCATTTATGGAGTTTAGTGGACAATATCTAACCTATCAAGAATATAAAGGGCTAGGTGGCACTTTAGACATAATGCCTTTTAATTTACTTGAATTAGAAGCTAGAAAAACAATAAATAAATATACATTCAATAGATTAATAAGTCTTGAAAGCCAAATACAAGAAGTAAAATTATGTGTTAATGGACTAATAACAATACTAAATATCTACAATACTGATTTAAAACGCAATAGAGCCGTATCTAGCGAGAGTATAGACGGGTATAGTGTAAGTTACTTAGGAACGTCAATTGAGTTAGAAAAGGGTAAAACAAGCGAAATTAAAGGTATAGTAGAAAAATGGTTAAGTGGATGTAAGCTTGAAGACGGAACACCTTATTTATACAGGGGTGTTAAATGAAAACAAACAATAGTTTAACTATATATCATAAGACATTCGATAAGACTACTAGACTAGAAAAATGGACTAGATATAACTATCCGAATGTGTGGTTTTTCGGCAATGAGAGTGCTACTATTAGCGAGGGTTATAACTCAAAAAATAGAGTGGAGATAAGAATACCATTGAATGAAAGTATCAAGAAAGATAACTTTGCAAAGGGTGACATTATAGTAAAAGGCACTCTCGAAACCGATATTAATACACAACAAGATTTAAGTGGTCTTATTTATAATATAACAAGTATAAGTTGGAATGACTTTGGGGAAGAGCCTCACATACATATAGGCGGAAGATAATGTTTGAAGTTAGATTAAAAATGGAGCCTGATGGCGTGATAATGGCTAATCTAGGAATTGAGCCAAACGGAAGAGTACAAAGATTTTTCACAAATACTTGTGCTAGACATATGGATAAATATGTTCCGTATGATACAGGTACTTTAGCTTCTACTGTGGAAGTTGGTAGCGATACAATAACGTATGACCAACCTTATGCAAAAGTTGTTTATTATGGAATTAGAAACGGGAAACCTTTAAACTATTCTACTGATAAACACCCATTAGCCTGTTCTTATTGGGATAGACAAATGGTAAGTGCGGAAATGCAAGATATTGTAAAAGAAGTTCAAGACTATGCTAGAATGGGAGGACTATAATGACAAGAATAGAGGCGTTGCGATTATATTTATTTGACGTTTTAGATACTCTTACGGAAAGCGAATATCAAATAAATGCTAATATGCTTGGTAAGATAGGAGACTATTCATTAGATAAAATACCAACGCAACCTGTAGTAAGAAGTTGGGTAAACGGAACAAAAGTTAAAAGAGATGTTTATTCGTTCCGTAGTAAAAGAACATATTCACAAGACACAATAAATAATTTGAATAATATTGGCTTTTTTGAAAAATTAGAAGATTTAATTGAAAGTAATAATAGAAAAGGTGTATTGCCTAACATTGACGGCATTTTAAAAATAGAATGCTTAAATTGTGGTACGCTTAACGTAGCAGGCACAAATGAGGCAATATTTAATATACAAATACAAATAGAATATTTGATGGAGGTAAATGATGATAAAAATATTAGCGAGTAAAGACTTTTGGTATAAAGGCGAATATATTATTAAAGACGAAGAAATAAAGAACTTATCTTATGAGAATATTGTAGCTTTAAATGAAAAAGGTTTTATTCAACCTCTATCTACTAAAGATTTAGTTATGATAAAGCGAGAACTAAAGAAGGAGGAAAAGAATGGAACAACTATTTAGAGACCAATTTCAACACTTTATAAACACAAACACAATAGTTGGAGAAACTTCTAGCCCTACTTGGACTAGAGAGGGTACAGGTGTAGAAAGCCTTGAGTTAGCATTTAACCCACAAAAGGACACTTATAAAGATATAACTAGAAGAACTTCACAAACTACTTTTAAAAGTTATCAAATAAGTTCATCAGTAAGTGGTAAAAGATGTTTTAAAGGTGATGATATGTATGCTTATTTAAAAAATCTTAAAGATTTAGCAATAAGTGCAAATACACAAGACCTAGAAATAGACACAACTGACACAGTTACTGAGGGTGTTTATAAAGCTATAAGATATGATATCTTAATAACAATAAGTAGTTGGCTAGGAGAAGACGCAGTAATTGCTTATGATATAGATTATACAAATCCTGTGCAAGGAACAGTCACACTTGCAGGAGGAATACCAAGCTTTACACCAACTGCTAGTTTATAAAAGGGCGAAGCGAGTAATCGCTCGTCCTTATTTTTTTTAATAGGAGGTAGCAAAATGGAAGAGAAATTAACATTAAAGAATAAAACAAATATTTTAACAATTAAGATATACAGGGAAAATGGGGAATACACAGGTAATGATTTAATATTTAATTTAAAGGATATTGAATTAATCGGTAGATATGATGAAATGCACCAAAAATTAACAAATAATACAAAATGGTATGATAATCAAAAAATAATCATAAACAAACAACAAGACTTTCAACCTAAAGATAGTTTAATAAGTAACAATCAAAAGAAACTATATGAATTAACAAAAGAATATTTAAAAAAACAAACAAAAGCATTTGAATTATTTTTAGGAGACGGGGCAATTGATAAAGTTCTAGACGGAGGAACATTTGATATTGATAGTATAATGATTATAAGAGAGTACATTGAAGAACAAATAATGCCTCATTTAAAAGTCACTAAAGAAAATATAACAAAAGAAATTAAGGATAAATATAATCTAGACGTTAAAGAAGAAGTGCTAGAATAATGAAATATCCAACAAGTGTTAAAGCTAATGGAAAGATATACCATTTAAATAGCGATTTTAGGACTGCTATTGAATGTAATAGAATATCTATGGATAATTCTATACCAAGTGTAGAAAAGACGCTAGCGGTCATTTATTTGCTTTTTGGAGATGAGGGGTTAAATGATACTGAAAACTATGAAGAATTATTAAGACTTGGCGTTAAGTTCTTAATGTGTGGTAATGAACCTAAAGATACAGGAGAAGAGCCTGATATGGACTATATACAAGATGAAAAATATATAGAAAGTAGTTTTAAGTATGATTATGGATATGACCCTTATAAAATGGAATATCTACATTGGTGGGAGTTCTTTAATGATTTGAATAACCTGTCGAATAGTGAAATGGGCGATTGTTGTATTTTAAATAGAATACGCAATTTAAGAACTTATGATACTTCTAAAATAAAAGATACTAAAGAAAGACAAAAAATAGAAAAAGCAAAAAAAGAAGTAGCATTAAAGAAAAACGTAAATAAAAACTTTACAGAAGAACAAATAAAAAATAATAAAAAGTTTTATGAACTTTTAGAAAGGAGATAGCCTATGGAAAATGCTTTAGTATTAAAGACTAAACTAGATACTAAAGACTTTACTAAACAAATAGAGTATTTAAAAGATGAAGCCGAAGACCTTAATATGATACTAGCAGATAAGAATAAATTAGATGACGCAGACGCTAGAAAATATGAAAAAAGGTTAGAACAAGTAAATAATCAATTAAATACGTTATATAAAAAACAAAATGATATAAATAGTCAAGGCTTTAAAAGAGTTCAAACTACACTTGAAAATGTAAATAAATCGGCTTCTAACGTAGGTAAAAGTATTGTTAGATGGGGTTTAACATTATTAGGTGTAAGAAGTGCTATGGCATTAATACGTGGTTCTATGTCAACATTATCGCAATATGACGAGCAATTAGCTAAAAATATGGAATATATAAGATATGTAATAGCAATGGCTTTAAAACCTTTAATTGAATATATAATTGATTTAGTATTTAAGTTATTACAGTATATAAATTATATTTCGGTAGCTTGGTTTAATGTTAATTTATTCGCAAATGCAAGTGCCGAGAGTATGGAAAAAACAAACAAGTCCATAAAGAACGCAAGCAAGAGTATGAAAGAACTTAATAAAGATATGTATGGGTTTGATAAGATTAATAAACTCACTTCTCAAAAAACTGCAAGTGCAGGAAGTACAGGTACACCATTGCCTAGTACTGATTTATCAAAACTTCTTCCTGACGGAAAAGTCCCTGAATGGTTGAGATGGATAAAAGATAATGGACCTACTTTATTAAGTGTTTTAGCGGGAATAGCAGGAGGGCTAGGTGCTATTAAACTTGGTCTTGGTGGAATTAAAGCACTAGGAATAGGTGCAATAATAACAGGTGTAGTTGATTTAATACAAAGACTTCCTAAATATTTAGAAGATTTAGATAGTTCTCTTGAAAATAACGGAACAACGTGGGAAGATTTTGGAGCTATAATACAAGATGTTGGGCTTATAATTTTAGGTATAGGAATTATTAGTGGTAATGTATATTTAATAATTGCAGGACTTATAATATTATTAATAGGTACAATAGCAAGTCTATATGATAAAATTAAAGAAAAAGTAAATCAAATAAAAACAGTAATAGATATAGGTATTAAAACAATTAGACGAGATACAGGTGTTTTATTTGACGGGATAATAGATAGTGCTGAAACTATGTGGAATACTGTTGAAGATATTTTTGAAGGCTTCTTTAGACCTTTAAAGGACTCGTTTGATGCATTTTTATTATTCTTAAAAGGTGATTTTAAGGGTGCGTTTAAATCGGCTATTAGGGCAATTGTAAATAGTGCTATATCAGTAATAAACTTATTAGTAGATGGTGTAAATGTAATAGCTCTACCAATACGTGGGTTGATTTTAGCTTTAAATAAAATACAAGGTAAAGATGTCCATTTAGATGAAATAAAAATACCAAGAATTAATTATGCATATACAGGAGCTATAATTAACTATCCAGGCAAAGGCGTTCCTGTGGGAATGAATGTTCGTGGAGGAGAACGTGGAGCCGAAGGTATTCTACCTCTTTCGGACGAAACTGCTATGGAAAGAATTGGAGAAAAAATAGGTAAACACGTTAAAGTAAATATTGATTTAACAACTGAATTAGACGGAAGAATATTAAATAGAAGATTACAACAGGTAAATGCTTCAAATACTTTTGCTAGGAACGGAGGGTAATTATGGCTAATATAAAAACAATAAGTCAAACATATCCTATAACTGCTTTTAAAAATACACTAGAGCCTGCTTGGGGAGAAGACGCAGGAAGAAATACAAATAGTGGTAAGTTTAGCGGAACTTTTAAAGGATATTATACTAATCTGCATATAGAAGTTGGACCTTTAACTAAAGCACAAATGAAATCATTTAAAGCTATATTCGAAGTACCAATAATTTCAATGACATATCCCGACGCTCATAATAATGCCGATAAGACTGAAAGCTTTTATGGAACTTCATTAACCGCAGAAACACAATATTGGGACGGTAAATACGAGCCGTTTTCATTCGACTTAATAGCAGTGGAGGCAAGAAATGACGTATGATGAGATAATACAACAAGTAGGAAAAAGAATTAATGTAGCTATTTATTGTACCAAAGACGGCGTAACAACTAGAGTAAGTGATGATAGTATTGAAAAAACAAAATTAATAAATAAAAGTGATTTGTTAGGTACTTATATACATAAATGTGAATTAACTTTAAAAGAAGAAATACAGGGTACAGTATCCGTTCAAATACAAGCAAGATACAATACATATACGCAAACTAAAGCTTATGGACCTTTTTATATTCTTAAGGAACCTGAATATGACGCTAATAAAAAGACGTATGAATATGAATTATATGACGAGTTTGTTAAAGCTATGGTAGATTATGAGCCATTAGAAGTAACATACCCTATAAGCGTTTATAATTACTTTAGTTCATTAGTTACGGAACTAGGTTATACAAACAATGTATCGAGTTTGCCTAACGGAAGTAGAATAATACAAAGTGAATTATATAACGATATAGGATACACATATCGAGATGTACTTGATGATATTGCAGTAGCCAATGGTGTCTTATTTCAAATCAATAACAATACTATAAGCGTAGTTCAACGTGGAACAAATACAATTAATATAGATGATGATATATTAAAAAATGCTAACATAAACTTTGGAGAACATTATGGACCTATTAACTCAATTGTATTAAGTAGGGGTGGAGAAAGTGATAATGTTTTTCAAAAAGATGACGCAAGTATTTCACAAAACGGACTACACGAGTTTAAAATAGTAGATAATCAATTAATGCGTGAAAATGATAGAAGTGATTATTTAAGTGCGTTAGCTACTCAATTATTTGGTATAGAATATGATATATACGATACTGAATTAGTAGGATATGGAGAAATAGACGCACTTGATGAAGTTGTTTTTGAAACAGGAGATAATACGTATACTTCTTATGTGTTTAATGATGAAGTTACGATAACGAGCGGTTATAAACAAGTAATATATTGTGAAACACCTATACAAAGCGAAACTGATTATAAAAGTGCTTCTAAAACTGATAAAACAATAAATCAAGCGTATATCATAACAAGAAAGAATACTGCCGAAATAGAAGAATTGGCTCGTAAGGTTGTAGATGTATCGGCAGAAAAGACAAGCGTAGGTAGTTTGCAACTTGAAAATGCTTATGAGGGTATATTACATAAATTAACAATAAAAGGCTCATTTAGACAATTATTCCCTAAAGATGACGAATACCCAAAAAGTACATTATATCCATTAAGTTCAATATTAATGGTAGATGATACTGAATATGAAATAAGGTTAACACATTTGAATTATTTATCTTCTACTGTATATGACGAGTTTAATTATTTAGATGGGAAAGCTTGGGTAGATAGAAAAGTAGGAATAAATCAAGACGGAACATTATATGAATTGCCTACACCTGTAAAAGAAGATTTAGGGGAAGTTTATTTAGAAGTTAAAAACAACTCAATAATAAAAATGAAGTCATTTAATAATTTAACTTATTATACTGAGTATTTACTCGAAAACAATTATACTTCAACATTTGCTAATCAAGTAGAAGTTAAAAGTAGTTTAGAATTACTAGGAGATAAGATTGAGGCTTCCGTGTCTTCGGTAGCCGATGGAGAAGGAAAAATAACAAGTGCTAGTATAATACTTGCTTTAAATACTGATGAAAGTACTGCCGAGATAAATGCCGACAAAATTAATTTGAATGGCGTAGTAACTGCTAACGAACATTTTAAAATACACGAAGACGGAACAATGGAATGTCAAGACGGAATATTTAACGGAACTATAAAAGGCGGTAAAGTAGAAATAGACGGGGCATATAGTAAAGAAAGCCCTTATATACGTGTTAAAGGTGCAACAACAACTGACCCAACTGATTTACACGAAACAAGAATATGGGGAGAGGGAATTGTTGTATATAATTATCCAGGTATAGAAGACCCTAGTGATAGCTATGCCGAGATAAGAACTGAAATAGACGGAGGATATGCCGAATTAAGAGATGACCAAGTAAATGCATTTGGCTTTAATAACGTATCGTTAGCAAGCAATAAAGAAAATATCGTTAAATATCAAAAAAACGCCCTAGAATTGATAAAAGACATTGATATATATAATTATACCTATAAAGGACAAAGAAGCGAAAAAAGGCGTTTAGGCGTTGTTATAGGAGATGATTATAAGTATTGTGAAGAAATAACTAACGAAAAAAATAATTCAATTGATTTATACTCATTCATAAGTTTATGTTGTAAGGCAATACAAGAGCAACAGGAAGAAATTGAAGAATTAAGAAAGGAAATAGAAAAATGCAAAAAATAACATTTGAAGATTATCCAAGCACAAATACACCAATAGACGCTCAAAACTTAAATCAAGTTCAAACTAACGTTGAAAATGCAATAACTTCATTAGGTAATTCAATAGATGCCACTATAGGTACAATAACAAGCTATTCTACTACTGAAAAAATTGTAGGAACTTGGTTAAATGGAGAAAACGTTTATAGAAAAGTAATCAACACAGGGGAAATATCACAAGCAGATAAATCAGTAGCACACGGAATATCCAATTTAGACAAAATCATAAAAATAGATGGAATGGCAGTTAGTAGTAATGGGTTCTATATGTTGCCTAGAATAACAACAGGAAGCTCGCAAAACTTTGTAGGTATAAAGGTAAGTTCAACCAATGTTGATATAATATGTGGTAGTGCACCAGTATTTAGTGATAGTTGGGTAATATTAGAATATACGAAGAGTTCATAATGAAAGAAGAATATGAGATAGAACGTGAAATAATATTTGCAAGCGAAAATAAAGAAAGATTAAAAGTATTATTTCTTAAAATTAAATTATATAAAATAAGATTTATAAGAAGAAAGTTGAGGAAATAAAATATGAAAGAAAGATTAAAAAGTCCTGTATTTTGGACACAATTAGTATTATTAATTGCCGAAGCATTAAAAATATTCGGCGTATATGAAGTACCAAATGACATTCTAAATAACACTCAAGACGTAATTACATTATTATTTCAAATATTCGCAGGTTTAAATAACCCTACTGATAGGAAGAACTTTTAAATATGGCAAAATATATGACGCCTGACGAGTTTATAAAAGAAACAAACGGAAAAGCTTATGATGTAGACCACGCTTATGGCGTACAATGTGTTGACGGAATAGCCGAGTTTACTGTACTAACAAGTGGTAGCCATAACTTCAATTGTGGTAAAAGTGGTATGGCATACGGGTTATGGACTGATTATGGTAAAAATGGCGTAGAGAAGTATTTTATACAACTTCCTTATAGTGAAGCAAAGCTAGGAGACTGGATAATTTGGAACAAAGGCTCAAAATCGGCACCTAAAAGTCACGTGGCGATGCTATATAAGAAAATATCAAATACAATGGTAAACGCATATGGACAAAATCAAGGCGGAAAAAAAGAGTTTAATTTTAGTAACGCATATACTGACGGAATACTTGGAGTATTAAGACCACGCATATACTTAAGTACATTAAAATATAGAGCATATGTTGAGGGCATTGGATGGCAAGAATGGAAATATAGTGGGGAGATAGCAGGAACACAACACCAAAGTAAGAGATTAGAAGCTATACAAATAGATTATGATAAGGAAGTAGAAGCAAAAGCACATATACAAGAAGATGGATGGGTAGATTATGGAACTATAAACAAAGATACAGTAATAGGTACTCAACACCAAAGTAAAAGACTAGAATGTCTATGTCTTAAAGGAAACTTTAACTTTAGAGTATATATGCAAGATTATGGATGGACTACTTATACAAGAGCTGATGGAATATGCACTTTAGGAAGCGTAGGACAAAGCTTACGAATAGAGGCAATAGAGTTAATTGAGAGGCAATAACGCCTCTTTTTTTAATTTGTAAAAAAATATATTGATTTTATATTAAAATTATATTATAATCTAATTAGAAAGGAGGAAAAATATGGAAACCGAATATATACATATCAATATAAGAAAAGACTTAAAAGAACGTTTAATGCACGAAGCAAAAAAAAGAAACATAAGTTTAAATGCGTACGTTAATTTAATTTTAAGTAAAAGCTTATAGGAGGTAGAAATGAAAAAATTAAGCGAAGAACAACAAACGATATTGCAAGCAATAGATAACTTCATTGAAAAAATGGGTTATAGTCCTAGTGTTAGAGAATTATGTAAGATTACAGGTAGAAATAGTCCTGCAACAATTCAATATCATTTAAGGAACTTAAAACAAATGGGATATATTAATTACAACGAAAAACAAAGTAGAACTATTAGAATTATAAGAAAGGGATAAAAATATGAATGAAAAATTAATAAACATACAACAAACATTAAAAGCACCAAAAAATCAAAGAAATAATTTTGGAGGATACAATTATAGAAGTTGTGAAGATATTTTAGAAGCAGTTAAACCTATTCTAAAAGAAAATAACTTAACATTAAGATTAAATGATGAGTTAGTACAAATTGGAGAAAGATATTATATAAAAGCAACTGCAATACTAACTGACGGGAAAGAACAAATAATCAACACTGCATACGCAAGAGAAGAAGAAACTAAAAAAGGAATGGACGGAAGTCAAATAACAGGAGCTTCAAGTTCTTATGCACGTAAATACGCTTTAAATGGATTATTCTTAATTGATGACGTTAAAGATAGCGACGCTACTAATACAGGAGAAATAACTAAAGCAATGGCTCAAAGTTATGTATTTGAGAGTGGTAAACATAAAGGAGAAAAGTTAATTGATTTAATTAAACAAGAAGATAGTTATATTGATTGGCTTTTATCAACTGAAAAGGGTAAATATGAAACTGAAAAAGAAATGATTTGTTTATTAACAGGACAAACAATACCTACTGAAGAAGAACAAGAAGAAAAAACTCAATTAATGATAGAATTAGATAAATTATTTAGAGAAAAAGATATAGATAGAGATGAGTTCTATTCTAGCCATAATGTAAAAGAAATGCGTAGATTTACTAACCAACAATTAAAAGACGCTATTAAGGAGCTAAAATAATGGATAATGTATATATTAAAAAGGACTATCTTAATGAATGGGTAGCAAAATATTTTGAAAACAAAGATTTAATAAACGTTGAAAATCTATTAAGTTGTATTGAAGATTTAGATAGTGAAGTAAGAGATTTAAAACAACAAATAGATGAGTTAAATAGTAGAATAATCGATTTAAAAAATGAGAAAAAATGGTAGGAGGAAATATGGAAGAAGACAAAAGTATATTAAATGCAATAATTATGTTTATATTCTTAATGTTAATATTATTCGTATCAATAACATTATCAGTAGCGTTAATTAAGTTTTGTATAGAATTATGGAGCAATTATATTTTAGGAGGGATAATATGAAAATAACAAGCGATAAAGAAATTATATTTAGACACGAGAAAGATGGAAAAGTATTTTATTCAATGGGACTTTCTCATAAAACACAAGACGGGAATTATAAAAATGATTATATGCCTGTAAGATTTAGAAAAGGCGTAAGTTTAGAAGATAAAGCTAAAATCAAAATAGAAGAAGCTTGGATAGATTTTTATGAGGGTATGAAGTTTATATTTATAAATAAGTTTGAAGAAATACAACCTAAAGAAGAAAAGAAACAAGATGGCTGGAAAAGTGCTAAAGATATAGAAATAGATGATGACGCTCTACCATTTTATTAGGAGGTAATATGGACTTACAAAATGAAATAGATTATAAGAGTAAATTACTTTATAAAAGTGTAGAAGAATTGGCAAAGACAGGAAAAGAATATGCAAAAGCTTATACTGAATATAGAGTAGCGTTAGCTAAAGAATTAGTCAAGTTAAAAGATGAGGGCTACGCGATTACTTTAGCAGGAGATATAGCTAGAGGAAAACCCGAGATAGCTAAATTAAAGTTTAATGAAATATCAACCGAAGCAATATATAAAGCAAATCAAGAAAGTATAAATGTTCTTAAATTACAAATTAAGATATTAGAAAGTCAAGTTCAAAGAGAATGGGCTAATGAAGAGCAATAGAGCAATAGCAGTTGGTATTTCTCAAGAAACAAAAAAACGTGTGTGGGAACGAGATGGAGGGCGTTGCGTAGTATGTGGTAATTCTTACAACGTAATGCCTAACGCTCACTATATACCACGTTCAAGAGGTGGCTTAGGGATAGAACGTAACATTGTAACCTTATGTACTGAATTAACACCTAACAAGTGCCATAGAAGATTTGATTTTGGTACTAAATTAGAACGTAAATTAATTAAAGAAAAGATACGTGAATATTTAATGAGTAAGTATGATGATTGGGATGAAAGCAAACTTGTATATAGAAAGTGGGATGATTATAAATGATGTATGAAATTAATATGAAGCTTCCTAGCTTAAATGATTATATTAAAGTTTGTAGAACTAATTATAACTACGCAAATAAATATAAGGCTCGTATAGAGCAGGAAATAGGGCTGTTTTTAATGAAAATGCCTAGAATAAGGAAACCTATTAAAATACACTTTACGTGGGTAGAAAGTTCTAAAAAGCGTGATAAAGATAATGTAGCGTTTGCAAAGAAGTTTATACTCGACGCAATGCAACGTTACGGGAAGTTAGAAAATGACAATAATAAGTATATAATAGGGTTTACTGATGATTTTAAATATGAAAAGAAAAATAAAGTTATTTTAGAAATAGAGGAGGTAGAATATGAATAAAATAAGTTTAACTCAAAGAGTATACGAATATATGGAAAGGTACGGAAGTATAAGTTCACTTGAAGCGTTTAGAGATTTAGGTGTTACACGTTTAAGTGCTATTATATTTAATTTAAGAAAATTATACGTTATTGGCGACGAATGGGATGAAGTTCCTAATCGTTGGGGAGATAAAGTAAGATTTAAAAGATATTTCATAAAATAATTTACTAATTTCTTAAAAAGAGGTATAATTAAGGTGTGTAGGGAAAGAAGATTATTTGAAGTGTATTTTAGTCCCTACACACTAAAAGCTAAAGTATACTTCAAATAGTCTTTTTTTAGTTGGAGGTAGAAATGTCAGTAATAAGAGTAATTAAAGACAATAATTATGTCACAATGGGTAAATATCATTTAAAAGAAAGAAAAATGAGTTTAAAAGCAAAAGGTTTATTAAGCCAAATGTTGAGTTTGCCTGACAATTGGGACTATTCAATTGCAGGACTAACAAAAATAAATAAAGAGGGTGCTGACTGCATAAGAAATATTTTAAAAGAACTTGAAACTTTTGGTTATTTAAAAAGAACTCAAATAAAAGATGAAACAGGTAAGTTTGTTGATATTGAATATCTAATATATGAAAAACCGAAAACGGAAACACCGATAACGGAAAACCCGTTGACGGAAAAACCTATGCAATTAAATAATAAAGAATTAAATAATAATAAATTAAATAATAAATATAATATATATGGAACGTTTAAAAGGATAAAGCTAACTCAAGAAGAATATGATAGATTAGTTAAAGAGTTTGGAGAAAGTTTTATAAAAAAGCAAATAGATGAATTAGATAAATATGTAGAAAGCAATAATAATAAAAATAAATATACTAACTTTAATTTGGTATTAAGAAAAGCTATAAGAGAAAATTGGTTTAATAAAAAACAAGAACAAAAGCCTACTTGGTTTAATCAAGAAATACCACAAACTAATATAAATGATGAAGAATGGCAAGGAATGCTAGATAGTTTTAATTAAAGTTTACTATTATGTAAACTTTTTCTTTCTTTAAAAATAAGGGTTTTAATAAAAAATGTAAAAAAATTAAAAAAGTTTTAAAAATAGTATTTACAATTATATAATTATATGATAATATATAATTGTCTTAGGTGAAAGAAGACGGAAATAGGTAGAAAAAATGAAAATAAGCGAATATTTAGAAAGAAAGGGAATTAAAGTTGAATATGATGGAGGGTACTTTTACAAATGTGAATATAAAGGAAATAAAGTTTACTTACAAAGAAACGATGCGTTTAATAGTTGCTTCTCATTATATGTCAATGATGAAATAATTATGACAAAAGCATTATTAAGAACTTGTGTTGGTAGAATAATGAACTTAAAGGAGAGTGAATAGTGTGAAAGTTATTGATGTAGTAAGAGAATATCATTTAGAATTGGTTGAAAAAGAATATAAAGATGTATATGGTGAGATACACAATTTAGTAAATCTTAAAGAATTAGCACATTTAGAAGTTAGAGACTTTTATTATAATCTAAAAACAAATAAAGCAATTATTTGTGTATTAGATATTGAAAAAATAGATAAAAACAAAGGTGTTGAATAATATGTGGACTATAATAGATAAAATAAGTGGGATGAAATGGGAGAGCAAATTATTATTTCAAGTTAGAGAAATATGGCTTGATTTAATAGAAGATTATAAACAACAAGGCATAGAAACTTATGTTACTTATCAAGGTAATGAAACATATTGGCTTGAAGAATACCCAATAAAATAAAATACTACTTTATAAGTAGTATGCTATGTATGTAAAAAATAATTAAGAAAGAAATTATTTTAATCCTTGTAAACGTACATAGCATAGTACCTATAAGGTACTAGAAAAGAGGGATA
>Ga0310690_10001724_pt1 | contig 37926 bp, 49 predicted proteins | sample AusTroGonzalo_MG_2_FD_207661 | JGI IMG/M metagenome (GOLD analysis project Ga0310690, IMG submission 207661) | Bovine rumen microbial communities from tropical cattle in Woodstock, Queensland, Australia - Gonzalo_04 (v2) (version 2) | ecosystem: Host-associated > Mammals > Digestive system >...
GATACGTCCTATAATAGTATTACACGTTTCCTTGTTCTTAATATCAACAGTACAGGTACTGTAAGGCAGATATTCCTGCAACGAGGAGGAGATGGGACTATTCAGGTCTGTTATTACAACGGTAGCAGATATCCAGCACCGTATAAAGTCACAGCTGATAATAATTGGCATAGTTGGGTTATGGTTGCCATTGATGGCGTAATGGCATTCTATATTGATAACACATATATCGGTTCGTTGACTTCAGACTTTACAACGAGAAATTATATGTCATTTGGAGCTAATGGATTTGTGGCAAATGCAGCAACAGATGGTAGTCTTATTCAAGACATCCGCATTTACGACCGTCCTCTCTCCCTTGCTGAAATCAATGAATACAGCAGGGCTATGGTTGTGCATTACCCACTCAACGGCAATGTACTGAATGGTAGTGTATTGAAGGATTGTAGCGGACTTGGGAATGACTACACACCTTCCAATATATCATACCAGCAAGACACACCTCGTTATATGTTGTCCGCTCATACAACTGACACCAATATTGTAGAACAAATGCCTACTATACCAACTTATACGAAGGCATTTTGGATTAAGTACAACGGAAATTGGAAACACCTTGCTATAACATCTACCAACGTAAAATATGTAGATGGCGTTGAAAGTGCAGACTATGACACAATAGTAGCGACAATCACATCTAATGGTTATGACGTGAGCGACTATAGAGTCTACGCGTCAATTCTTTCATCCGCTGACATTCAAGACCTCTACAATTCACCTATTCACCTTGACAACCAACATACGTTGCAATGTAGCGAGGTGGTTGAGAACGCGAAATATCCGTCAAAGTATTGGAGGACACCTACGTATGCAGAGATGAATTATATTCTCACTGGTAGAACAAATGCACGCAATTTGAGGACTTTGGGGAGGATTGATTTAGGAGATGGTATATACAGAAATGGCTTGTTTCTTTTGCCAGATGGATTTGTTGCTCCTGCTGGTATAACCGTTACAATAACAACTGTTTACTATACTACGAATAGTTACACAATTGCCCAATTCAAGCAATTAGAAGATGCAGGTGCTGTATTTTTCCCGTGCGAGGGTGTCAGGTCAGGGACTTCAACGACAATTGATGACATTGTAAGATGTTGGACAGGAACAAATGCATCTTCAACAACCGCTTATCAATTAGCAGCATTACAAAATAGAATTGAATGTAATGCACAAAATAAAGCAAATGGTAGAACTGTTCGTCTAATCCACAACGGCACTCATTTCTCCACCTCTGCAACAACAAAGATAGATTTTGCACCAGCTAACCTACAATATCATTGTACCCAACACATTTGGAGATTTGCCGAACATTCCTACGACATAGTAGGTGCTGCTAACTCAAATATCAGCGACAATTATGATGGTTGGATTGACTTGTTCGGCTATGGCACAAGTGGAGTGAACTACTCACCTACTTTGCACACAACAAACAACGCTGATTACGCAAGTGGCGACATAAGCAATACTGACAACGATTGGGGAGTGAACGAGATAGAAAGTTATGACTACAATGTTGCAAGCAACAAGTTATGCAAAAGTGGTGTCGTAGGTCACAACGAGGTAAGCGAAGGTAGTGCTAACGGATTATATGCAAATAAACTGATTACTAACGAATTAAAAGAAAACTGATATGGCAACACTAAATGATATAGATTGTAAAGGCGATGCTCTATTTGAGGGCGATGTAAAAGTAAATGGATTTATAACTGGAAAATCCATACAAACAAATTCTAAAGCAAAAATAATAGAATTCTGCAAGGACTTGGATTTGTCTGCCGTTAACAATGAGGTACAGATAGACATTCCAAATGGATATTTTGGAACTCTAACGGCAAATGGAAGTGTTGCTTTCGCATTTGACACGAGAGATGGGGAGGCAGAAGATTGGACTACCAATGCATCAGTTGAAGTTACCTATGTAAAGAAAGACGATAGTGTTTACACGGGAAGTTTGGCGTATGGTAATTTGGCACATGATATGTTTAATACTTATACTGTTAGCGGCTTGATAAAATCATATCTTAAATTAAAGGTAACGACCAATGCAGTTGGTACAAATCCAAGAGTTTTGATATACGGGTCAATATATTGTAAAAAGATATGATAATAGAGAAAGGTACACATTACGCTTGTCCGTTACAACTTGTAAAGAAGTTGCTTGGAATTCGCATTTGCAAGAGTCGCAAGATGTCTTGTGAGGTGTCATTCACGGAGTCTTGCCGTTACGATGTAGGTCGTGACCAGAGCGACATAAACAAGCTGTTCGGCTTTTCGCTCGGTATGCATCACAAAAATAGTGTGCGTGTAGGCTGGAGGTACGTTCCAAACGTAGATGCGATAGAGATTGTGACGTATATTTATAGACAAGGCGAAAGATTGAAAGAACATCACGTTGACTGGGTAGGATTCGGCAAGTGTGTAAAATACACAATAGAATTGCGAAAAGACGGAAGCGTTCACTTTTATGCGGGCGAAAGATGGTGTGCTTGCGATATGATGGGTACGCAAGGCAAGATTTTTCTCTCTTATCCGTTATCGCTCTATTTCGGTGGCAACTGCACGGCACCGCACGATATGTTGATTGATTACAATGTTAAATACTAATATGAAACACTTGCTTGACAAATTACAAGACATTCTCTCGCACATTGCAGGCGTGCTTACTTGGATAGCACTATCGGTCGGCTCGTTGCTTGCCGGATACGAGGCAATGTTCATTCTATTGTTTTTCTGCGTATTGGTTGACGCATTTTGGGGAATTTACAACGCAGTACGAGCAGGGAAATTCGTGCTGTCCGACCTTATGCGTGATACTATCGGCAAGATACTATCGTATTGTAGTGTATTTCTTGTAATAATAGGTATAGAGAAGATATTGCACATTGATAGTGCTATCTGCTCGGCAATCGTTGTCGGTGTCATTGCGCTGACGGAGGTATGGAGCATTTGCGGGCATATATTGATAAGATTCCCGAACTTGCTTTTTTTTCGCCTGCTGAAGCCTGCATTGGTTGGCGAAATCGCAAGAAAACTGCACATTGAAGAAACCGAAGTTGAACAAATATTGAACGATAAAAATGGAAATTCTCGTAAGAAGAAAATATCGAAAGACTGAATACACGATAGGAGCAATGTACATTGACGGCGTGTATTTCTGCGACACGGTCGAGGACTGCGATAGAGGACTATTGCAGGGTATGAGCTTTGACGCAATTAAAAAGATAAAGGTGTACGGAAAAACGGCGATACCAATGGGACGCTACAAGATTACACTTACCCATTCGCAAAAATTCAATAAAACATTGCCTCTTATTAATGATGTCAAGGGATTCGCTGGGATTCGCATTCACAACGGCGTAAATGCCGACTCCTCGCTCGGCTGCATAATCGTAGGCGAGAACAAGATAAAAGGCGGTGTTATCAATTCCCGTGTGACGATGGAGAGATTGATGTCGAAACTTCGAGGGCAAACAAATATTTGGTTAACGATAGAATGAAGATGGGAAAAGGAAACTGCAGAAATTGTTTATACTCAAGCCCGAATAATGGCAGAGTGACGAATGAGAAAAACGTTTCTTTGTGTACTTTACGTTGCGAATGGAGAGGCTCAAGATTACTATGCCGTAGTATTTATTCAATAGCCATAAATATTGTTGTAAAAATTATAAAAGATATGATAGACCTTGAGAAAATATTGGTTAAGATTGTTTTGATACTTGTGACGGCATTATTCATAATCTTGCTGTTCAATTCGTGCAAGACAACGAAAAAAGTTATAAAGACCGAAAAGGACAGCACGATAGCACAGGTTGTAGTCGTTGATTCACACACAAGCGACAACAGCAAGACCGAAGAAGATTACACAGAAATTACGTATGTCTTAGACTCGGGGCAAAAAGTCATAGTAAACTTTGGAGATGGTAAAGTTAATTATGGCTCGGAAGAATTAAAGGTTACGCAGATTAAAGTTAAAAACTCGCACGTAACGAAAGAAAATGATATTGATAATAAAATATACGCAACGGAAGAGAAAAAGGCTGAAATCGAAGAAAAAACGGCAGAAAAAACGAAAGAGAAACCAATCACGAGGAAGATTGTCGTATTAAGTATTGTTTCGTTCCTGCTGGGGTTCTTTTTCTTCTTGTTCATTAAATATCGGCACTGATACTTGTTTTTTCATATTTTTCCATTGTTGATTGAGGGCGAGCCGTGACGGTCATCGCTCTTTTTTGTTTTTCAAGGACTTGACAAAAAATGGGGTGCAAAACTTGTACATGAATGTAAAAGTAATTACAACCCATTTGCAGTCAATTTTGCCGTCACACGACAGTGAGTGATTTTCCCATTGCGTGTAGCAACTTCTCTATCGTGTCGTAGCGTGCCGAAAATAGACCTTGCTCAATGCGTGAAATGTGGCTGATTTGCACACCACTTTCTTTGCTTAACCGGTAGATAGACCAACCTTTCTTCGCTCGCTCGGTCTTAATCATTCGTGCCAATACGGATCTGCACGCATCGTTGTCAAAAGGCATCGAAGAGAAATAGTGGTTTACCGCGAGAAACTCTCCGAACTCTCGCATAATTCTCGCAATGTCACTCGCATTCATACCTTTGACTTTTTCCTCGTCAAGAAAGGTGAACTTCTGCGTCTCGTTGTACTCTCCGAAGTCAAAGGTACATACAATCTGGTGTTTTGTATCGGTGCAGACAAGACGGTCTTCTACCGTCTCGCTTCGTTGTAAAATAAATCTTTCCATATTATTTGTAATTTTTCAAAATAAATTCACGTGCGTATGCCTTGAAGCCGTCATTATTGTAAACCTTCAACTCGCCAGCAATGCGGTGAAAGGCTCTTTTTGAAACGTTGATATAGGTCAATTCTCCTTCTCCGTGTCTCACAAATGGTAGGCTGTTGTAGTTTTTGTCACTTTCTTGCAAAGTAAAAGACGCACCAGTCGCAACGAGTTGATTGTAGGTTTCTTCACAATGTCTTGCGTATGCGTCTCTCTTTTCTTGCTCAATTCTTTCTCTTTCCAGTCTCGCAAGTTCTTCTTGTTGCTTCTTTGCATCAATCTCTTCTATTCTTGCCTTCGCCCAATCTGCGACTTGTCTCTTGCCTTTTGCTGTCAATTTGACGAAATCTCCTTCTTTGCCACCTCTCGGTGCATCGTTGCCAAGTTCGTAGTCAATGCCGAGTTTGTCGCAGAAATTAACAGCAGCATAATAACGGCAATCAGACAACGATATGTGTCTGCCGCTTCCTCGCCATTCTTTGCCGTGAAAAATCCCGTTGATTAGCAATCTTTCAAGTACATCAACATTATTGAGAACTCCGTTCTTGCATCTCATTGCATCAATTCTTGCTTGTAATGTTTCTTTTTTCATATCTTTTTCGCCGATTTTAACGACCTGCACGGGTCGGTTAAAAAATTTATATTATCGCTTATTGTTTTAATTTGTTAAGACAAAAATAGTATAAAATTTTATACTATGCAAATTTTTTGACAAAAAAATGCAATCTTTTTTTGTAACTTATTGAAAATCAAGGCAAAAAATTTACATAAAAAAGACGGCTATCATCACGACAGCCGTCCAAACAAACCTCGCAAATCAAAGAAAAAACGAAAGAGAAACCAATCACGAGGAAGATTTGGAACTTCAAATATTTTGAATGATTCTGCAGAGATTGCAAAGGAACACAAAGACGGGTGTGCTTTTTTGTTGTAGGCAAAAATGTAGGCAAAATTGTTTCTTTTTGTGGCGTTTACTTTCTTTTTTTGGAAAATTTACACCGAAGAAAAAACCAACACAAGATTATATTTGTCAGTTATTGTCATATCTTTGTCAAAAACATTTGTATTCCCTACGGGGCTACAACTTACGCTGATTTTCAACAATTTATGAAACTTTGTAGGCAAGATTGTAGGCAAATGCCTATATTTGCACATACTTTCATACAATTTTTTTAAGGTTTTGCATCGAGGTGGCTGGTATTGTTCCGTCACCTTTTTTTTATTTGTTGAATTTTGCCATTTCATTTGCTTTCAATTCTTCCACGAGAGCGACATACGGATTCATTGAACGGCTGTCTGCGTGACCCGTCCAAGAGCGCACCACACGCTCGGGAATACCCAAGTAAAGCGCGTTGACAACGAATGTACGACGACCGCAGTGCGTTGTCAATAGCTCGTACTTCTTGTAGGTGGTTTCGTGCCGTTTTCCACCGCTGTACCATACTTTCGTAATATTCTCGTCAAAACCGACCATTTCGCCGATGATTTTTAAATCCTTGTTCATCTTCTGGTTGCTGATTACCGGCAACGCAAACTCCGACGGGTTGTCCTTGTATCGTTCCAATATCTCACGTGAATAGTCGTTGAGCTCAATCGTCACCAGCTCGCTCGTCTTCTGCGTGACAACGTTTATTTTGTCAGTGATGTTCTTTTTCTTCAACTGTTTGACGTCGGAATAACGCAAAGACGTGAAGCATTGAAAGCAGAACACGTCACGCACGTGTGCGAGGTTGTACTTGGCACCGAAATCAAAGTCGTAAAGTTTCTTCAATTCATCCCACGAAAGATATATCACAACGTTGTCGGCAATCTTAAAACGTGCGTCAAAATTTTCGTACACGTCGCCGTCATAAAACTTGCGCTTCTTGCACCAGCGCAGGAAAGTGAACAAGAACTTTATCTCCCTACGTATCGACGTGTTGTTCATTTCGTCTGCTATCAAATTGCGCACATAGTCCGTCAAGGTTTCCTCGCTGAACTGCGATATATTATCTATGTGCGCCGATGCGAGTCGCTTGCGAATCGTCTTCCACTTTTTAATTGTTCCTGCAGACCACGAATGCAACTGGCTCACTTCAATCATAAATTTCTCGCTCAAGTCCTGCACGTTACTCCCGTCAAAGCGACTGCCCTTTCCTTGCAATTCTGCTACGGCATTTTTCAACGTGTCGATCGTTGCGTCTTGGTGCTTTACGTGTTCCGTAATTGCGTCTTCAAAGGTCATTATTGCCTCGTTTATTTCGGCAGCAGGAACACCGAAATGGTACGTGTTTCTTACGCATCGCTGGGTTTCTGGCGACCACTTTGTCGGATCCGTCTTGTAACCTACGTTGAAGGTCGCCTTTTTTCCGTCAAAACGCACCTGACATCGCAGATAGTTGTTTGCGATATAGAATAGAATGTTGTAGCGCTTTCTCATTATATATTGCGTCTTACGAGTCCTACAACCTTGTATATGTCGTACACGTCGGATGAGAGGATAGGTAATTCAGTAAAACGAGGATTGAATGCTTTTGCTAAAAAATCATCACCATTTCTGTAAAGCATTCGCACGATTACGCCTCCACGAGTGTCAATTACATAAACACGTCCATTTTCTACCTTGAACGGGTGGGGCTGAATTTTTAAGGCAAGCATATCCGATGGTAAAAAATACGGAGCCATTGCGTCGCCCATAACCTCGAAAAAATATGAAAACGGAGCAAATTGCTTGATTGTCGCTGAACTTCGCATATTGCTGATATTCGTTTTCATATATTCATCTATGTCGCAATCCAGCCGTTCATACAAATCCGAAGGAATTATCATCTTAAAATCAAATTGAGACAACGGAATGTTTGGGTGAATTTTGTAATCATAATTTACTTCGTTGTTCAAAGGTTCGTCTTCCAGTAGTAAATTATTTTTACTTATTTCATAAAGTGATTTTGTAAATTCATCGGACAATTTCCTTTTTCCTTTTAATATGCCAGAGACAACAGAAGCATTGTAACCGATTAAATCTGCCAATTGTTTTTGTGAAAGTTGAAGTTCTCCCATAATGAGTTTGTAAACTTTCTTCACTTTTTCCAAATCGTTTGTAAATTTTAATTCTTTCATAATCAATAAGTTATAAAATTTTCTTGGTTTTTGATGAAAAAAAGTAAAGAAAATTGACACAATGTAAACTTTCTTTACTTATATTTGCACAAGTTTAAAAACTAATACAAATATATTTATGAATTTTGAAAAATCAAGAAAACGGACTGAAAAAATGACACAAGAGGCAAAAAGACTCTTGTTGAATGGCAACGGCAAGATGCGTTCGTATGAGCAACTTGCCAAGAAATACAACTTCTCAATTACGTATGTGTGTAGAAAATGTAAGGAGGCAGGACTATGATTATAATGGAAATTACAAAGGACGAATTGAAGCAGATGATTGCCGATGCAGTCGCAGAAGCAGTCAAGAACACGCAACAGCAGACGAAGTTCGTAAAGGGCGCAAAAGCGGCAGCCGAGTTACTTGGAGTGAGTGAGCGTACTATCGCACGCAGGGCGAAACCGAGCAAATTCGGCAGACAAAACTATTACAACGTTGAAACCTTATTGAATTAAGATATGGAAGCAAAAATGCCAATCAAGCAAATGCAGAACACTCTATACAAGTTCTGCAGCCAGTTCGACGAGGAAAGTTTCTCTACAAGGGATAAGGACTACCTATTGTACAACGAAAGCGACCAGAGATGGTGCAACATTTATTTCGAGAAATATACAGAAAATTACCGATTTGAAAGTCCGTCATTTTCGGTTCAGGTGGGCTATTGCGACGGAGGAGAAGATATAAGAATGGCGATTGCCGGAGATGCCGACGAGCTATTTGAACACCTTGAAGCCAATTTCGAGCTGTTGACCGACAACGTAAGAAACCAAGTTGAAGAATACGAAATAATCTATTAAGACTATGGCACGGCAACTCGAACTCTCTCTCAATCTTGAAGGCAAATTCCTGAATATTAAGCTCGACAAGAGCCAGAAAAAATGCCTTATGTGCGGCGAAACGAATTACAGGTATATGTTTCCAACTGACAAGAGAACAAGTGACGGGAAGTCGAGATTTTGCTGGTATTGCACAAAGAAAATCAAGCATATAAACTAATTAAATCATACAACAATGGCAGAGAACAATTTAAAAAAGAACAAACAAGGCTACGGTTATCAATACACCGACCTTTCAGCGATTCACGAATACCTTGAGGGCAAGGGGTGGTCGTATTATCAATTCATTGAAGACAAGAACGGAATCGATTACGTCTTCACGGTAAAAATCAACGAGAAAGGCGAAGAAAGCAAACCTTTGCAAGGTTGCAGAGTGATTCAGGCTTCCTTGAGTGGCAAAAACAACCCAGCGCAGGAGCAAGGTAGCGGACTGACTTACGCAAGACGTTATTCGTTGCTACTCGCCTACGGACTTGCAACGACCGACGACGACGCACAATGCTTCACAAGACCAGCGCAACAACCGAAACAACCTGACAATTCTATGCAGGAAGCAAAAGACCTCGCAATGAGCGATATGCGCACGGCAATATCTCTTGCTGGATTACAAGATGTTTGGGTGAATAACGCTTGGTTGCAGAAAGACCCAGAATTCTTCGCTCTAAAGGAACTACGCAAGAAAGAACTAAAATAAATAGGAAATATGGCAGAAGAAATCAAGATAAACGTAGGCATAAAGGAAGACGGGACAATAACATTTCGTCTTCCAAAGATGACGATAGAATGTAGCCGAGATAAAATGGTTACGACCGTAATGGAGGAGGGAGAATGGATTGAGCGAGTTTCGACGGCAAATTGCGCCACGAGCGACTTCCTCCAGATGATAAGGAACAATTTCAAAGAGTATTAACATAAAATTTTAAAAACAATGGAAAATCAACAAAGTATTAACAGACAGCTCGCTATCCTACGTCTTAAAAACGAGATGCTTACGAGCGAAGCAAGACAAATGATTACGGAGATACACCAGCAAAGGGATGTCGAAATCTGCAACGTACGTAACGAGGCAACAACAAAAAGAATGACGCTAAAAAACAAGCGTTTTGAAATCGACGCACGCCAGCACGACTTCTTCTTGAAGGGAGAGCAACACAAGAGCGACAAACTAAAACTGCAACGCATTGAAATCGACAAACAGCTGTCGCTCATTCAAGACCAGTTAAATCTCGAAATCGGAGCAATAAAAAGAAAACATCTTGACCGAGAGAGTAACATTCTTGAGATGCAAAGAAAGCAAGCAAACGAATACAAGAAGGAGAATGCAATGCTCATTGAGAAACTCGTGGAATTGCAACAAAACAAACAAGAAGTTGAACAACAATAACTTATTACTATGGGAATGCTTGACGCAGAAAGAGTTGACAGCGTTGCCGAATTAAGCAACCCAATTCGCAGAGCAGAGGACACGGCGGTAATACACCGCCCCGTCTTCGCAGAAATCACAATGTTGAGCGGAAGAAAGGACATTATTCCAATCAAGTATTTGGGCGTAAAAGGCGAGTTCTACAACATTGTACGCTACCATATGAACGTGAAGAACGCGAACGCAACGTATGATTGTTGCGTGTCGGCAAAAATCCCGTACAAGGTTAAGAAAGAGAATTTTGACGCCTTCGAGCTTCCGTTCACTATCGAGTACGAACACGCAGAGCCGACGTTCACGAAGTATGACGTGGCGAAGCAAATCTTTGAAAGCCGAATCCCGAGATTGCAGGCGAAACTCGCAGAAGCGAAGGAGTGTTACGAGGCGACGGCAAACCACAGCAGACTGGTAGAGGCGCACGAAAGTTGGGGCGAGGATATAAAAAGATACGAGCGAGAGATTGAGAAACTGACGAAAATATGGTCGCCGTTGTTGCTTGCCGACGATATACAAGAGTGCGCAGAAGAAGATAGACGCTACAAGCAAAAAGAGCAGGCAAATCGAGTAATTTTTAACGTAGGAAAATAAACAAGTATTAACTATAAAATTTTATGACAATGGAAGTAAAAAACATTTGTGTCGGCCACAAGTACAACGACAAATCAGGAGCAGAGAAAACACAGTGGGAAATAATCGGTAAGATGTTCGTAAAAGACGATGGAAAGACATCGATAGTTATTAAGTCTATACCAGTCGGCTGGGATGGAAACGCAATGGTGTTCGAGCAGAAATCAGACAACCAAACGAAAACAAAAGAAAACGTACCATTTTAAAAAAAAAGATTATGAAATACGAACTATTTAAAGAAAAAGAAAGTGACGAACTTTATAGGATTAGAGCATTAAAAGACTTTGCAAACGTAAAAAAGGGTGATGTAGGCGGATTTATAGAGAAAGAAGAGAACTTATCACAATTCGGTGACGCTTGGGTGTACGGTGACGCTGAGGTGTTCGGTGACGCTGAGGTGTGCGATGACGCTAGGGTGTGCGGTAACGCTAGGGTGTACGGTAACGCTAGGGTGTACGGTAACGCTAGGGTGTACGGTAACGCTGAGGTGTTCGATGAAGCTTGGGTGCGCGGTGACGCTTGGGTGTACGGTAACGCTAGGGTGTACGGTGACGCTAGGGTGTACGGTAACGCTATGGTGTACGGTGACGCTAGGGTGTTCGGTGACGCTGAGGTGTGCGGTAACGCTGATTACATCGTTTTCAAGAATTGGTGGTCGAGCGGTCGCTACTTCACGTGGACGAAAAGCAATGATATGTGGCGTGTCGGTTGTTTCTACGGGACTGGCGACGAATTGATTAAAAAAGCATATAAAGATAGCGAGTTGTCTGGTCGTGAATACGAGCGAATTGTCAAATATGTGAACGAAATCAAAAATGGAAAATAACAAGCGTTGTGATTCATTACCATTCTAAAAATCATCTGCGTATGCGTGTAATGGGTAGCACGACACTAAAATCTTGTAACGTGGCGAGTTCGATTCTTGCCCGCAGAACAAAATAAAAGTAATAAAAGTAGATAATATGAGCACGAACGGCTGGATAAAGATACACAGGAAGATGCTCGATTGGGAGTGGTACACGGACACCAACACGACAAGGGTGTTTCTGCACCTTCTTTTGACGGCGAATTTCGAGGATAAGAGATTCCGTGGCAAAGATGTGAAAAGAGGTCAGGTAATAATCGGTCGCAACTCGCTTGCTGACAAACTTGGATTAAGTGAGCGTTCCGTGAGGACTGCCATAAATCACTTAATTTCGACCAACGAAATAGCCATCGAAACGACCAACAAATTTACTATCGTAACTATTTGTAAATACGATAGTTACCAAGTTGTAGAAATCCCGACCGACCAACAAACCGACCAACAAACCGACCAACAACCGACCAACAACCGACCAACAACCGACCAACAACCGACCACAACTAAAGAAATAAATAATAAAGAAATAAAGAAAGAAGAAGTAAGAAAGAGTGTGAGTGACGCACCGACATTACAAGAAGTAATTGACTTTGCAAAATTACTACAGCTTGACGAGGAAGATGCACGTCAATGCTTCCTACACTACGACTCTCAAGACTGGATAACTGGCAACGGTGCAAAGATTCGCAACTGGCAGAGCAAGGTGCAGTCTTGGTGCTGGCAGAACTCTCTAAAGCGTAACAACGATGGAAAGAGCAAGAAGGACATCAACGACGAGGCTTGGAAAAACGAGATGTACGCAAAGTTGGCAGAACAAGATAGACGTAAACAATTAAATCAGCAATAGATATGGTACAATTAAAGGCAGATTATATGACGGTGGTCTCGGCAGCGCAGAAGATTGGCAACGTGTTCAACTTCTCGCACGAGACCGTTGAGGCGTGGGTTGAGGCAATTAACAACGCTGGTATGCCAGCCACACTTCTTGAGGAACGAACAAACCACCTTATCTCTACGTGGGATAACAAGACGAACTACGGAAAACCGAGTCCTGCAGACCTGATACAAGGTTATAGCGACACGCAAGGAACGTACGCGGCACGACAAGTCGGCTGGATTATCGCAACGATGGTGGAAGACCGTCTCGGTGGAGAAGAAAGCGAGTTCGCCGTATTGCGACCAGTTATTCACAATCTCGTTGTGCATAAAATCTTCGACTTTGTGAGCGAAGAGGGAGTGATAAAAAGAGACAAAAACGGAGACGCAATGTTCACCTTGTCGACAAAAGGCAAGGAATATGCGAGCGAGATAAAGCAACGCATAACCAACGCAGAACTGCGGAGAATGGAGCGAGAACTCTACCCGCAGGCTTGGCGTGACGAATGGTCGAAAATGAAATCGTCGGAGGTAGAGGTGTTGCTAAAAAAATGGAGCGACGAAGGGAAGGACTTGCTGTGCAGACCGTTTCAAGTAGTGGATAAATAACGATTAAAATATTACAACTATGGAAAATATCAAAAAACAAAAAAAAGTAAAATGCGAATTGTATAACGATCATTTTCAGAACTTCAAAACGTATTGCATCCCGCACGCACAACTAATCATCGCCGACCCTCCGTATAATCTCGGTGTGAATGCGTATGCAAGCAATCCGATGTGGTACAAGGACGGAGATAATAAGAACGGAGAGAGCGAGTTTGCAGGAAAAGAATTTTTTGACACCGACAAGGATTTTCGTCCAGCAGAGTTAATGCACTTTTGCTCTCAAATGCTTGTAAAAGAGCCGAAAATTGGAGTAAACGACAACGACGAGGAAATAGAGAAAATCGGCAACAAAGTTAAGTCGAAGGCACCAGCAATGATTATCTTTTGCGCTTTTGAGCAGTTGCACTACTATATCGAACTTAGCAATAGATACGGATTCAAGCATTATATACCGCTTGTATTCAGGAAAAAATTCTCGGCGCAAGTATTAAAAGCAAATATGAAAATTGTCGGTAACTGCGAATACGGTCTTGTTCTTTACAAGGACAAATTGCCGAAATTCAACAATGAGGGCAGAATGGTTTTTAATTGCTTTGACTGGTACGATAACGGAGAGTACAAGAAAATACACCCTACGCAAAAACCGATACCACTCTTGCAGCGTCTCATTCAAATTTTCACCGACAAGGGAGACGTTGTGATAGACCCTTGTGCTGGAAGCGGCTCGACACTTTATTCCGCTAAATCGCTCGGAAGAAATTCTTACGGCTTCGAGATAAAAAAGGATTTTTACAACGAGGCGAGAAAAGCACTTGACGGAGGCGTACAAGCAACTATATTTCAAGAACTATAAATACAAAAACTATGGAAAAACAAAGAATTAATATAGAATCGACGTACTGTTACTGGTACGAACAAGAGCAAAAGAAATCACGTCGGCTGATAGCGACAGGCGTGGTGGCAATCCTCGTCGCTCTTGCTGTCGCTATCATTGCGATTGCAGACGCAAAAAGAGAGGAAAGACAATTAACGGAGTACCAGGACAAATTAATGATTGCAAAATTATGAAAGAATTTAATTTAGAAGAAGCAATACAAGGAAAACCTGTTTGCACAAGAGACGGACATAAGGCAAGAATAATATGTTTCGATTGTAAAAATGATTTTCCGATTGTAGCACTGATAGATAATGACGGTAATGAATGTGTGATTAACTACAGCACTGAAGGCAAATTTATGAATGGTGATGACGACAATTTAGACCTTATGGTGGTAGGAGAAAAGAAAGAAGGATGGGTGAACCTTTATAGGTCAGTAAACGGGATTTATTTAGGCAATAATCTTTATGATACTAAAGAGCAGGCAATAAAAGAAGGCACAGGAGGAATAGGAGGAGTAATAGGATATGTATATACGTCTAAAATAGAATGGGAGGAATAGTATGAAAACAAATGAACTTATGATTGGCGATTGGGTGTACGGCACGAAGTTGAAAAGATACGGCAAAGTTGATAGATTAGAACATGACGTAGAAGATGATGCTGTTGAACCTATACCACTAACTGAGGAAATCTTGGAAAAGAACGGATTTGTGTTGAAACGTGACGATAGATTCGGATGGTATGTATGTGACGGAATTACGTTGGAATATACTGGAGATTCAAAACACTATGACGCATATTGGGCTTTTACATGTGGTAATAAAGACTGCGATGTGTGTTTGATTGTGATACGCTACGTCCACGAATTACAGCACGCATTGAGATTATGTAAGATTGATAAGAAGATAGAACTATGAATTTAGAGCAAAAGACAAAACAGTACATTCATGACTACACAAGGCGGTGCAGTAACAAACTTATTTCCGTTGTTGATAGAAACGGAGAGGAAGAACGATGATATAGACTTGCAAAATGCAATGAAACTAATGCAGGGTGTTGACAATGTTGCGTTTAATAAAATGTTGAAACAATAACAAAATAATATGGAAGCAAAAGTAAGAGAAATAGCGAGGAAACATCAGGGAACATTGAACGATGCACAATATCTTTCTTTGATTTATGCTATTGAAGAAGCTATAAAATGGAAAGACGAACAGCATAACAAGAACGTCAAGACTTGGCAGTTGGAATTGGAGAAGAAGCAAATCCTTATCGGCGAACTATACGAACAGATTGGAAAACTTGTAGAAGAATTGCATAAAAAAGATTGATATGACTATGGAAACCCAGAAAAACACAAAAATCTGCTCATGCTGCGGTCGGGAACTCGAACCGAAATACTTCCACCGAACCTATTCTACGTGTAAAATCTGCATCTCGCAAAAGAAACACGAAAAGTACAGGAACCAGAAAGGCACGATGACGAAAAAATACAACTCGTACCGTGAGCACAAGATACGCAAGGCAATAATAGAACGTTTGCGTGAAAGACTCGAGAAACTTGGCAGGCAGATGGAACTGCTATCGAAGAAAAATGCCGTGAACGAGTACATAGATATAAAAAAGCAGTACAGCATGGTATATTATCAACTTGAAAATTTAAATGCGATATGACGGAGAAAGACAAAATCGAACTCTTGCAAACATACACCGACAGCAAGAACTTGGCAGAAGCACTTGAGAAAATCCACTTGAGCGAACACGCATTGAGAAAGGCACGCAAGGAAGACACAGAGTTTAACGCAAAATTCGTTGAAATTGCCAACAAGCACAAGTTCACGCCAGAGGGTCGGGTCATCGACGAGGAAGCGTACAAGATACGAAAAGAGAAATTTCTCGAAGCCTACGCTGGCGGTCTCACGTTTATGGAGGCGATAAAAGTGGCGGGCTTCACTACGCACTCGTTCCAGACGCAAAAGGAAAGAGACAAGGAATTTGCACGACGTTACGCTTCGATTGTGCGTGGTGTCGGCACAAACTCGCTACGGCTCAAGAAACACTACGAGAACTACAACGGCAAGACACTGGTGTGCGTCAAGTGCGGTCGGGAACTTCCCGTAGTGTATTTCAATTACGGACAGCGCAAATCCTGCACGGACTGCTGCCGTTTTCGCCGAGAGACAATGAAGATGCACGTCGAGGAGAAAAAGGAGATGCGAATAATGCGAAAGCGAATCGAGGAAGCCGACAAGGAGTGCGAGCGTCTTGCAATGAAACTCGACACCGAAGGATATATCAAGGCACGAAGACAAGCCGACATTCTCAAGCAAAAATACGAGAGCTTGCTCGTCGGTGCCAAGAACGAATATGCAACCGTGTATCATATCAACGTGTCGAATAAGTGATTTTTAATATACAACTTTATGACAATGAGCAACTTGATGAAAAATTTTGAACTTTTCCGCAAATCGCTTGCGGTTTCAAAAAATTTATTTAAGTTTGCAATGTCTAAATTATCTAGCGATGTAAGAATCGCCGAATCTTCGGCTTTTTTTATATCTGTACATACTGTAAAATTAACAGCACGATGCGTATGGGAGCAATCCCGAAGTTTGCTAGAGAACTTAGACAATACGTATTCGTGCTTTTTTATTAACGTCTAATTCTCTAGTAAAATGAAAGACGAAGTAAAAATTTTTGAAAGTCCCCAATTCGGGGCAATCCGTACCGCTGGTACAAGTGACGAACCGCTATTCTGTCTTGCAGACATTTGCAAGGCTCTTGAATTGCAAACGGCAAAGGTAAAGAGTAGGCTAAACGAAAAGGGTATTACTTCAATTCACACCCTTACGGAAGGTGGCAGTCAATCAATGCTTTACGTGAATGAGCAAAACCTTTACAAGGTGATAATGCGAAGCGACAAACCGCAGGCAGAACCTTTTCAAGACTGGGTATGCGGTGAAGTGTTGCCGTCAATTCGCAAGAACGGCGGCTACATCTCGGCACAGCCCGAAGAAACGCCCGAAATGATTATGGCAAAGGCTCTCAAACTCGCAGACGCAACAATACAGCGCACGCAACAGCAACTCGCAGAGGCTAACGACACAATCAAGGAGCAAAACCAACGCATACAAATTGCACAAGGAACAATCGAAGAGCAGGAAAAGCAACTTTCCAAGATGCAGCCGTTTGCCGAATACGCACAGGACGTACTGCAGTCGGATTCAACCTACACACTAACGGAAATATCCAAAGACCTCGGCTTCCGTTCGGTATATGCGTTCACCGAATGGGCTAACCGTCACGGAATACTCTACCGCCAGTCGGACCGTTGGCTTCCGAACGCAAAATACAGCGGACGGGGATTGTTCGCAACACGCACATGCAAATACGTTAAAGCCGACAACACAATCGGCACGAGCCTCTCAACCGTGATAACCGAGAAAGGGCGCGCGCAACTGCACACAATCATCGTGAACGAGGAAATGAAACAGCAATCTAAAATAGCATAGGAGGACGGTATCATGGAAACTTGGAAAAAAGAAGTAATGCAACGCTCTATCAACGAAATCAAGGGATTGCTCGAAGACACGAAGTTTAACGGTAGCGGAATTGCTGTAGAATATCTCAACGTATGCAACAACTTCAACGTTGCAATAGACTGCATAGAGGACGAGGAGACGAAGAAGTCGCTTCGTGACGAATCCTTCTCAATAAACGCATTGAGCTACGCATCCAATCTCATAAGCCTTGAGACAAAGGTTGCGAGCTTCATGGATTGGCTCGAAAAACACGTCACTGACGAAATGGAACTTGCAAAGACGGCATAATAGGTAGTGATTTTATGACAGGGCGGTCGGTTGCGGGATTCGTTCCGTGACCGATTTTTTTGCTCTATATTTTTCCGACTCATATTTTTGCCTCTAATCGTAATTAGAGGGTAAAATTATGAATGAAAGGATTAAAAATATCAAGGTCTCGCAGATTGAGACGAACAACGGACAGATAGACGGTCTGCCGAAGAATCTACGATTTATTAAATACAACAGATTTAAGGCGCTTGTGAAATCAATCGAAGACGCTCCCGAGATGCTGGACTATCGCACACTGATGGTAGTACCGAACAACAAGAAGTTCGTTGTCATCTGTGGAAATATGCGTTTCCGTGCCTGCAAGGAAATCGGCTACAAGGAACTGCCGTGCTACGTGTTGCCAGAAGACACCGACGCGAAGAAATTGCGTGAGTATGCAATGAAAGACAATCAAGGCTACGGCGAAAACGACTGGGATTTGATTGCCAACGAATGGGACGCCAACGAGCTGAAAGAATGGGGAATTGAGACGCCTGCCGACTGGGGAGGGGAAGAAAGCAACAAGGAAAACGCAGAGATTGAGGAGGTTGACGTTCCCGAAGATGTTGAGACGAAATGCAAGGCTGGCGATATATGGCAACTCGGCAACCATAGACTTATGTGCGGAGACAGCACGAATCCTGGCTCGGTCGCTCTGCTTATGAACGGGGAAAAAGCGGATATCGCATTCACGTCTCCACCTTACAATGCTGCAACAACTCCGACGGAGTTGAAAATGAATAAAAAGTCTAAATATAACGGCAAAGACGATAATAAAACCGAGGCAGAATACACGGAATTTTTAAGCAAGTATCTAAAAAACACACTGCAATTCAGTCAGTATTCCTTTATGAACATTCAGTCGTTGAGTAACAACAAAAAAAGTTTGATTGAATGCTTGTATGATTTTCGCGATGAATTTTGCGACACGATTATATGGGATAAACAGCGAAGTCAGCCAGCAATGGCAAACAATGTGCTAAATAGTGAATTTGAATATATTCATATTTTTGGCGGTAATAATACACGAGCAATCGGAACGATTCCGTTTAGAGGAACTCTTTCTAATATTTTGCACGTGAGCGCACAAGCGAAAAATGAGTATGCAGATACACACAACGCAACATTTAGCGTCGAGTTCGCTTCATTCTTCGTTAAAAACTTTGCAGAGAAATCCGTTTTGGATTTGTTTGGCGGTACGGGAACAACACTAATTGCAGCAGAGCAACTTAACCGCAAGTGCTTTATGATGGAACTTGACGAACACTACTGCGATGTAATTATAGCGCGCTGGGAGAAACTGACAGGAAAGACTGCCGAACTTGTAACAAACGTAAACCAACCAAACGCATAGATTATGAACGAGCAGAATCTTCAAAACGGGAAAGCAACGCAATTCCAAACAGGCGAGGAACAGGTAAAAATCGCACAGCAAGGCGGTATCGCAAGCGGAAAGGCACGCAGGGAGAAAAAAGCAATGCGTGAACTCTTGGAAGACGCCCTCGCAAAGGTCATAAAGTCCAAGTCGGGAGAGGAGGCGACAAAGAAAGAGGTCGCTTCAATCCGTATTGCCGACGGAATGGCGAACGGCGATCCGAAAATGCTCGAAATCGGTCTTAAAATCTTGGGCGACTTCACGCAAAAACAAGAGATTGAAATCAAGGGCGAACAACCGCTATTCAATGTAAAACCAATCAAATAGATGAATGGCATTCGAGGTAACAACGGCACTGAACAAAATGCTCGCACTTTCAAAGCGTGTGCGTGTTATTCAAGGCGGTACGTCTGCGGGCAAGACATACGGCATCGTGCCGATACTTATTGACATTGCAATCGGCTACCCAAAGAGCGAAATATCGGTCGTGAGCGAGACGTTACCGCACTTGAGAAAAGGTGCAATGCGTGACTTTCTCAAAATTATGGAGGAAACGGGGCGTTTCGTTCCCGACCACTGGAACAAATCAACATCCACGTACAACTTTACTAACGGCTCCTACATAGAATTTTTCTCGGCAGACACGCAGGACAAGGTACGTGGTCCGAGACGTGACGTGCTGTATATCAACGAGTGCAACAATATAGACTTTGAGACTTATTCGCAGCTGGCAATCCGTACCCGTGACACAATATTACTTGACTACAACCCCACGCACGAATTCTGGGCAAACACCGAACTGAACGACGAGGACACGGAGCGTCTTATTCTGACGTATAAGGACAACGAGTCACTTTCAGATACGATTATCAAGGAAATCGAAAAAGCACGAGCAAAGGCGTTTTTTGACGAATTCGCCGGCGATTTGTTCAGCGAGAAAAACATAAAGTCATCGTACTGGGCGAACTGGTGGAAGGTTTACGGCTTGGGTCTTGTCGGAAGTGTCGAGGGCGTTATATTCACGAACTGGAAACAAATCCACGAAGTGCCGCACGATGCCGTCTTGCTCGGCTACGGAATGGACTTTGGCTTCACGAATGACCCGACGACGATTGTCGCAATGTACCGATACAATGGGCAGATAATATTCGACGAGGTATGCTACCGCACTGGACTGACAAACAACGAAATCGCAAACGTGATGAAGTCGCACGGAATACGGCAAAATGACTATATCGTTGCAGATTGTGCCGAGCCGAAGTCAATAGCGGAGATAAATCGCTACGGGTTTCATATATTGCCGTGCGACAAGGGTGCCGATTCCGTTCGCTTCGGGATTGACATATTGCGTCAAAGCGATATGCTTGTGACCGATAGAAGCACAAACATCGTGTCGGAGCTGCGACAATACACATGGGAAAAAGACCGCAACGGAAACGAGACGGGCAGACCGATAGACGAATTCAACCACGCAATAGACGCTATGAGATACATTGCGACGAAGAAGCTGGCAAGAATGCACACGCCAGCAAGAGGTATAACGGTAAGAAACTAAATATTGACGATATGGGAATAATAGAATTTTTTCTTGTAAGGAAAGAAAACAAAAAACTGACAAAGGAAATAGAAGCGTTGACAAACGATTTCAAGACGTTGCACCAACTATACGAGGAAAAGCTTGCTATGAGACAAAGTGCGCTTGACGAGATATACAATATACCACGAAGCAGTTGAACGCGAGAGAGTGGCGACGAAAAAAATAAACGATATGCGTAAAAGACTTGATGTTTACGAGCATAGAAACTAAAATTATAGATATATGACAAAAAGTAAGGCGTTGGCAATAATTCGCAAGGCAATCGAAGCGAAAGGAACGGAACAGACTATCGTGCTTTATTACGATGTTTTCAAATACCGTCTTGATATGCTGAAGGACTGGGTAAAGAACAAAAAACGTGTTTCAACATTTCAGGACAAACAAAAATACCTGTGCTTGAAAATGACTTTGCAGTCGTTGCTTGAAGTCGTGGAGAAAGAAGGCGTGTTTGCCAATATCGGCGATGACGAGCATTATTTGACCGCTGGCGTGGCCTGCCGTGAAATTGAAAAGGATATTGAAAAATTCACAAGAATAAACCACCTATACGGTGCGTACATCAAGGAATCAATCAAAGAGTTTGATGATTACTATGCAAAGAACAAGAAGCAAATAGACGAAATACTGAAATAACGTTCGGAAAAAATATAGAACGGAATATGGAGTATATTTGCGTCACTCAATATTCTTTTTTACTTAATTCATAGACTGAGTTCCTGCCGAGACGGTAAGGAACTTTTTTTTGAAAAACTTGTAAAAAATTTTTCCGAGATTTTTTTTTACACATCGAAAACGTCACAAAGGGTAAGTGGCAGAAAAAAGTTTAACGTTTTAAAATTTTAACACTATGGCACTTATCTGCAACTGCCCAGCCAGTACGGCATTGACAACCATTCCTACGGTTGCATGTGCTGAATCGTTCGGGCAAATCCAAAAAGCGGCATTCTGTCGCATCTATTCAACAGGAACAACAAAGAACTCGTTCACGTCGGCAGCAGCTATCACGGCACTTGCTTCTTGGACCACAAAGAAAGCAGCGACAGACGGTACGAAAGTAGTTATTTCACCGTATATCGAGGCTCCGACATCGGAAGCAGGAGCAGCGAGAACTTTTGGTGGTGGAAACGAAACGCTCGGCGGTCAAGAGAGAATCATAGGACGTGAACCGACACCTTTTACTGGTGTGATGCGTTCTGTTCCCCAATCCGTTATCAAAGTGATGAAAGAACTCCAATGCGAGGCAGACGCTGGCAATTTGGGCGTATTCCTTTTTGATGAAAACGGAAACATCGAGGCTCTGCAAGACCCGAACACTGCAACAACGTACTATCCTATTCCTGTTCGTGCTTTCTTCGTCGGAGACAAGACGCACGGAGGTTTGGAAGCACCAGATAGCAACGCAATTCAATGGCAGTTTGCACCGAATTACAGCGACAACCTAAAGATTGTCACTCCTGCCGACTTCAATCCATTGACTGACCTTTAATCGTTGAAATCATGGCAAAGAAAAACAATAATGCAAAAACAACGGAAGTAATGCTCGTATGCCCTAAATGGGGTTACGAGCAGACGCTTTCTGTGGAACATGCAGAAAACTTGCTCAACATGCAGAACAACGGAGGTTGGCAATTGCCAAAGGACAGCGAATATGAATTTGCAAATGGCTCTCTCACTCGAAGAAATACGAAATGAAATCAATAACCCACGTAAGAAGTCGGTTATCAATCGGGCAATTCTGCACCAGAATCGCATAAAGTTCCACGTGCAGACTCGCCTGACTCCGAATTTCTATCAACCAGTATACGATTTCTTTGCGTTTGTCGAGAACTTGCTCACAGAGGACAAGTTCAAGATGTTCACTACCCTATTCCGTTATCCCGTAGCGACTAACGAGGTTACGGCAATATGTTTTGACAAGTTATCAAGAGTATTCGAGGGAAGAAACCCAGTGTTCAATTACCAGTTCATGAACTCTGCACAGCGAGACGACTGGGAATGGTATCGTACCGACGTGCTGAAAGAGCCAGAGGTATGGGCGACACGAGGCTTTGAATTTTTCAAGACCGAAATCAACTCCATACTGATCGTCGATATGTCGAGAGAACAAAATAGCGAGAAACCGATGCCATATTTCTATTGGCTTCCTATTTCGCACGTTATATCGTATGAACTGCACCGTGACGGAGCTTTCGATTGGATAATCTTCAAGCAGGACGACGACAAGATTGTCTGCATTGACGAGCAGTCATACCGTGTCTTCCGTTCGGACAAGTCAAACAAGATTGGCGAGCAGCTTGCCGACAATCCACATGATTTGGGTTATTGCCCGGCACGTTTCTTCTGGTCGGAATCAATAACGATAGAAGAGCCCGATATCAAGGCAAGTCCTATCACGAAACAGCTTGAGGCGCTGGATTGGTATTTGTTCTATATTATATCAAAAAGACATCTTGATCTTTACGGCTCATATCCAATCTACAGCGGTTACGAGCAGGACGACAAATTCAGCAACGAATTACAGGGCGATAAGGACAACGGAGGCTATCTTCTTGACGAGAAGCGCGAATACGTATTTGACACGGCAGGTATCCCAAAAATGGCGCTGCAAAAACAAAAGAAGCGCATAATAGGTGCTGGCTCTTTCGTGGAAGTTCCAATACCAATAGAAGGACAGCCGGACTTGAGAAATCCAGTCCAAATGCTGACCGTTGACCGAAATTCGCTTGACTACAACGTGGCAGAATTGACACGTCTTCGTACTGACATAATTACTGCAGTAGTTGGCACAAATGAGGAAATCACGACACGTGACGCACTGAACGAGCAGCAGATATTGGCCAACTTCGAGAGCCAAAGCACCGTACTAAATAGAGTGAAACGTGGCTTTGAACAGGCTCAAACTTTTGTTGACGAGACTGTTTGCCGTCTGCGCTATGGTAATGACTTCGTATCACTAAACGTGAACTATGGCACTGATTTCTTCCTTTACGATGCGGATGAATTGAGAAAAAGATATAAGACTGCCAAGGAAAGCGGAAGCAGCGAGGCGGAACTTGACGCTTTGCAAAGAAAGATTATTGAAACCGAATACAGGACCGACCCCGTTCAGCTTCAAAGAATGCTTATGATGCAGGACTTGGAGCCGTACCGCCATTTGACGCGTGACGAGGTCATACAACTGTACAAGGATGGAATTATAACAGAGACGGACATGCGCATCAAGCTGAATTTCTCAAACCTTGTTTCACGTTTCGAGCGCGAGAACTTGAATATTACGGAGTTCGGCATCGAGCAGCCGTACCAGAAACGAATAGAAATTATTAACCAAAAATTCAAAGAATATGTTAGTAAAGTTTGAAGGAGGCATAAAGGACGTGCCTGTTACGGAAGTAACGAAAGAAAATTACATTGTGCCGCAAGGCGAGGAACATTTGTTCCACTGCGTAATTGAGATAAAGAAATTCGACAGCGAGACTGGTAAACGTTTGAGTGTTCCTCGTGTGCAAAAATTCGGAGTCAAGGCGTTCAAGAACGTTCAGACCAACCTCGCACTGCAAGGATATTCTGTTGACATTCTTCACGACCCGACCGATTTCATTGCAAACCAAGCAAAGGCAATGGCAACGAGAGTTCGCGTATCTGCTGCACCAGCATCAAAAGGTGTTGAGTTGCAAAAGATGATTGACGAGCAAGCAAAGCAAATAGCAGAGTTGAAGCAACAACTCGCAAAATCAAAAGGCAAAAAATAAAAAACAATTATAAATCAATTCAAAGGGTAGAATTATGCTAACGAAAGAATTATTACAAGCCAATCTGCAAGGCTTAACAGACGAACAAGTAACGAAAATCGTGACGTTGTCGCAAAACGACGAGAACGCCGTAATAGGCTCTCGTTTTGGCGAGGTGTACAGACAACTTGACGCGACCATTGAGAAGGAAACGGGAGTGAAACGAAACGGCGACGAAAAGACCTACAACTATCTTGAACGTGCCGCTCGTGAACTCAAGTCGAAACTCAAGGATGTTGAGCAGTTGAACCAAAAGATTACGGAACTTGAAGCAGAAAAGACTCGCCTTGAAACTGCGCTAAAGGATGGCGCACACAACGAGGAAGCGAAGAAACAACTTGAGCAGGCACAAAAGGACATCGCAAACGTGACGAAGCAATACACCGACCTACGCAAGGAGTTTGACAAGGCGACGGAGAAACATGCGAAGGAACTGCTTGACGTTAAGATTTCGCACGAAATCGGTCTTGCAACGGCAGGGCTGAAATTCAAGTCGGAAATCCCTCAAACGGTGGCCGACGTGATTATGAAGCAAGCTGTTGATAAAGTAAAGGCAATGAAGCCAGAATACGTTGACAACGGACAAGGCGGAAAGTTGCTTGCTTTCAAGGGCGAAGACGGAGCAATTCTGCGCAACAAGGACAACCAGCTGAATCCTTACACGGCACAAGAACTCATCGCACAGGAACTCAAAAATATGGGCGTTCTTGACGAGGGAAGAAAAGCCGCAGGAGCAGGAAGTCAGACACCGACAGGTGGCGGTAAAGGAGGTAGTGCCGTAGTTGACATATCGGGAGCGAAAACACGTACCGAAGCGTATGACATCATAGCGCAAGGTCTTTTCGCACAAGGTTTGACGAACGGCAGCGCAGAATTTGACGCGGCAATGCAGCAGGCTTGGAAGGATAACAACGTGGCAAATCTTCCAATGAATTAACAAAATTAGAAACAACGGGCAAAGGGTGAGCCATAATTATTAACAATATCAAATACTTAAAGTTATGAGTTTAGTAGCAACAAGACTTCAGAACTGGCGAGTTGAAAACCCAGAATTCGACCGTAATATGACTCGCCCAAAAGAGTACGGAGCATTGGATTTCTTCATTGAACAGACCAACGCAGCAAACTCTATCATTTCTCCGAATTTGCGTGAACGTGCGCTTGCTTCTATCGGCAACACGGTGCAAATTCCAGTTATTAACTATGACGGTGACGTAACCGTTGCAAACACGCGCTCTTGTGTCATTGCAGACGACGAGAACACTTCTGCATTATACACATTGGTGTGGGCAACTTACGCAGTCGGCTTCACTATGGTGCCTGCAGCTTACCGCAACAACGAAATCAGTTACGAACACGACTTTATCCGCAAAATGGAAAAGGTGACACGTGCTCTTGCAACTGCATTGGATTCGGGTGCTGTTGCAGCATTGGAGGCTCAAAAGACGCAAGTATTCAAAGACCTTTTGCAATACTCGCAAGTCGGCAACGTTATCCAAGTTCCTAACCAAATGGCTACGGAAATCTTGGGCGACACCAATCCAATCATGCGTGCCAACGACTATCCTTCGATGATTCACATCATCGGTAACGCAGGCGTTGACTCGTTGATTAGAAAATTGGCTGAACACGATGTCTACAACGACGTGAACAAACGTATGGAGTACGACAACAAGGTAATTCACTACACTAACCAAATCGCAAACGAAAGCGGCAAATACGGCACATTCTTCGCCGTTGAAGACGGAAACGTTGGCGTATTGACACGCGTTGACCGTGAGGCTTACACTCGCACTCGTGCGAACTTCCACGAATGGGACATCGTTCGTCTGCCTTACATCGACTTGCCAATCGGCTCTCACTACTACACTGCAGTTGGCGACCAATCGTCAATCGCAGGCGATGCAACAGCAGACTTGACTTGCGCTGTAAAAGAATATTTCGGCTTCTCGGTTGATGTTGCTTTCTTGGTAGCTTACAACAGCAACCCAACAACCGTTGCAAACCCGATTATCAAGGCAGAAATCGCAGCAGCAGCAGGCGGTCAACCAATCGCAACTCCTGTATATGTTGCAAACGCAGCACAAATCGGACAACCGACACCGACAATCACTTTGTCGAAATCGTCAACTTCGATTGTGAAAGACGCGACAGAAACAATCACTGCGACAACAACTCCGAACGCATTCGTTGTAGATTGGTCATCTTCCGATGAAGCAGTTGCAACCGTTGCAGGCGGTGTGATTACTGCTGTGGCAGCAGGAACAGCAAACATCACGGCAAAAATTACAGTTGACGGCTACGAATACTCTGCAATTTGCGCCGTAACGGTAACAGCAAGCTAATAATATTTGCTTGTTTAATCCAAAGGGGGTGGGAAATAAAAGCCCCACCCCTTTTTTTTACAAAAAACAAATTAAAACGATTGTAAAATGTTGCAAATAAATAAGATACAAAACGCATTGTTCAACCTTGTAGGCTGGCGACAATCGTTTGACCCACAATGGGAAATTCCGTCCTCGCTGACGGAGACGGAAAGCGGACTGTACTTCCAAGACGCACACCCGTTACTAACTATTGACAATATCAAGGCTGTAATTCCAGCCGTGACAACATACAACTATCAAGAGTGGAACGCAAACACGGCGTACAAGAAGGGCGACCGTGTAAAGTATTCTTGGACGGAAGGGCAGACAATTCACGAATGCGTTTACGTTGCGATAAAAAACAACACAAACGAAACGCCGAACACTTCGGACAAGTGGGAGATTTACAATTTCATTCAAGACTATTTGACGCAACAAGTTGAGTCGGCAATCGCTACAATGGTGCAAAACTTCATACAAATGAAATCCTTGAAGGAGGAGACAAAGACTCTTCTTGAAAGAAGACCATTTTTTGACGGTGCAGGAAGATTGACGAACCTTGTGCAAAACAACGGCCGTCTTGTCGGCTTCCAAATTATTCCAATTCGTTCTATGGGCGTGACGGCAAAAATAGAACGTGTCGGGTTGCAGTTTGTAGGAGGTACCGGTGTGGTGAAACTTTACTTGTTCCACTCGTCGCAGATAGAACCGATAAAGACATTCGAGGTTGAGTTCACGAAGACAAACGGAGGTTTCCAATGGTTTGCGCTTGAGGACTGCTATCTTCCGTATATATCGGACGAGAACAACACGGGCGGCGCTTGGTTTCTATGCTATAACCAAGACGATTTGCCAGCTGGAATGACGGCAGTAAACGCGAATAAAGATTGGAGCAAGGACCCGTGTGGCACTTGTTCGCGATACGGACTTGAAAGCTGGCGCGAACTGACGAAATACTTGTCGGTAATGCCTTTCCGTATCAAAGCACCTACGACCTTTGCCGAATATCCCGAAATGTGGGACATCGCCAATATTGTGCCAACGAACACGACGAACTACGGACTGAACTGTGAGATAACGGTAGGTTGTGATTTGACGGATTTCATAATCGAGCAGAGACAAATGTTCGCAACGGTGCTGCAAAGACAAGTTGCGGCAAACATGCTCCGCACAATGGCGATGAATCCAGAAACGAGAGTGAACAGAAACCAGACGAATATAGACCGAATGGGAATCTTGTACGAAATAGACGGAAACTCGCAAGGGCGTGAAAGCGGAATCGGTTATGAGTTGAAAAAGGCATACGAGACGTTATCTCTCAACACAAGGGGGATTGACCGCATTTGCCTTGCATGTAATAACAGGGGCGTAAGATATACGACTGCGTAATGGCTGGACTTTCTTCCATATTGCAACTACGTGACAATGCAAGAACGATACGTGAAGGCATTGAGGGCGGATTATGGCTAAAGGAAATCGTCGAAAGGAACGAGGCGCAGATATGCGACATGAACAGCGAGGAACAGCTTTACGAGAAAGGTCAGAATGCACTTGGCGTTGATATTATGGACTATATGCCGTATAGACCGCTGACAATTCGCATAAAGACCGAGAAAGGACAACCGACGGACAGGGTAACGTTGCGCGACACAGGAGATTTCCACGGTTCGTTCTATGTGGAAGCAAACAATGACGGATTCCGAATAGATGCAAAGGACTGGAAGCGAGACGAACTTGTGCGGAAGTACGGCAGTCAGATTTTTGGACTAAACGACGAGAACAAAAATGAACTGGCACACGAAATCATGTTGCCTGATTTGATTAACAAAATAAGACAAACACTATGGCAGTAGTTATTACAGATAGAATCATGAGCCGTGATGTGCTCTATCCGAGTCTTGCAGACAAGGTAATCCTTGACATGCAGAATGGACTTGCCGACAACCTTGATTGGCTGTCAGTTTCGTTCGGACTGACCGAGCGAAGAATAAAGGAGCAGAACGGTAAGAGATATTACTACCCTGCATTTTATGTAGGGCAGGATGAATATCTTTCTTTGCTTCCCGACGATATGCAACGTTCGTATTCATTCTTCTACCTTGAAGACACGCAGGAGGTGACGCATTCGGCAGGACGGCCGTTCTGGGTGAGCATGCCGTTTTCGCTCGTCGTGTGGGTTGACATGCGAAAGGCGGGATATGCCGACAACCGAGATACGGAAGTTATTAAGCGCGACATTCTTCGTGCGTTGCTGAACGGCACGCATTGCAAGGAAGGAAGATTCACAATCAATAGAATATACGAACGCCCGGACAACGTGTTTTCCAATTACACGCTTGACGAGGTTGACAACCAATACCTTATGTCGCCGTTCTGGGGCATACGATTAACTGGAGAATTAACAATTAAAGACGATTGTATATTATGACGCAGTTTGTTCTTATCTCATTCGTGGTCGCTTGTTTTGCGGCTTTCCTACTGACGCTGTTATATAAGTTCGGTGTCATTGAGTATGTGCAGATTCGGGGAAACGATTTTTTTCACAAGATGTTTTCGTGCGATTTCTGTCTATCGTGGTGGACGTCCGTCGTCTTGTGCCTGTTCGCACTGCTGCTGACCTTCAATACGGAATTCCTCGTAGTTCCTTTTGTATCAACCCTAATATGCAAGAAACTATTATGAAAAAGGCAAAGATTGGTAAACATACGGTTGAATTTTACGATACGATAGACGAAATGCCTATCGTTCGCTACCACAAGTTTCAAAAGTTCCTGTTGGTTGACAGCGGTGTCGGTGGTGATATTGCGGATTTCGACATGCACCTCGAAAAGGTCATGCGCTTCGCAACGACGAAGGACCTGGAAAGCGTCATCAAGGAACTGCAGAACATGAGGCAGAATGTTTACCTGATACAGCAGGAACTTTCGCCAAAATACTTGGCTTTTTGTTGTCTTGTGACACGTTTGGACGGAAAGACTATCGGAGACACCGACGAAGATGTAAAAGCCGTTTACGAGGTACTAAAAGACGTTGCAAAACGAGACATTGACAAGGAAACTGCGGACGTAAAAAAAAAAGTAGATGAGGAACTTCGTCTGTATTTTCCTGCGATGTTCGACAACGCAAAGGAGAAGGAATACTACGACATATTGAAGAAACTGACCGTTGCAAGGCTGGCGAAGGTGCAGGGCAAAGAAGCCGACACGGACGGACTGGAGACAAAACTCATAACGATGGCGAAGCCGAGAGTGTTCACGGGCGAACATTCGATGGAGATTGCATACGACAAGGAATTTGAACGGCTTTGTCTTATTATCAGTTCCGAGTTGAACGCAACGGCCAAGACTATGAACGTGCGTGAATACTACACGGCATACGAGATAATTAAGGAACGTAACGAACAACTTAAAAAGCAGAACAATGGCAGAAAATGAACCAATCAAATACAGCGACTTAATCGCACCAGACGATTCGCTTGAAAAGTTAGTGAAGCAACTTGACGAGATTTCTTCGGCATTGCAATTAGTCCAAAAATCGGCGGTTTCCCTCAATGAATCTATGAAGACAATGAGCGGAGCGACGAGCGAGGGACGAGGTGCAATTGCTGCTGCAAGCAAGGAAGCCGAAAAACTTGCAAAGGCACAGGCTGAATTGGCATTTGCCGAAAGCGAAACGGCACGCAAGATAGCGGAACTGAAAGAAGCGACGAGGGAGCAGAACAACCTCAATAAACTGGCTGCAAAAGAAGCAAATTCGGCGGCAGGCTCTTACAACGCATTATCGGCTCAATATTCGCGATTAAAAATGATTTTGAATCAGATGAGCGAAGAAGAGCGGAAAAACACCGCAGAGGGTCGGAAAATGGTCAAGCAGGCAGAGGATTTGTACGCAAAGATGAATGAGTTGCAGAAAGCGACTGGAAAATACACGTTGCAAGTCGGAAACTACGAGCTTGCTGGGAAATCGTTACGGCAAGAGTTGAGACAACTGACGCAGGCATTGACCGCTATGAAACTTGAAGGCAAGGAGAATTCGGAGGAATACGCAGAAATGGTTCAACGTGCAGGAGAACTGAGAGACGCAATGCAAGACGCAGGAGAGGCGATAAATAGAACGGCAAGCGATACGAGCAACCTTGACGCAGTTCTCGGAGGTGCTTCGGCAGTCACTGGCGGCTTCGGTCTTGCTATCGGTGCAATGTCTGTTCTTGGTGTCAATACAGAAAGTGTTGAAAAAGCACAGAAAAAGTTGCAGGAGGCGATTGCACTCGTGAACTCCGTGCAGGCTATAGCGAATGCTTTGAACAAGGATTCGGCACTTATGACGAAATTAAGAGCGGTAGCACAAAAGTTGTTGAACAAAACAATGCAGGAGGGGGCGGTTGCGACTAATGCTGCAACGGCGGCAACGAACAAATGGAAAATTGCGTTGATGACTACTGGTATAGGAGTTTTCCTTGTTGCTCTCGGTGCTCTGGTCGCTTTGATTTACAATTATATTGATGCGACTTCAACGGCGGCACAAAAGCAGATGATATTCAATCAGCAAATGGAGAAAGCCGAAAAACAGCTTGATAAAACGCAAGAGGAATACGCAAGAATGCGTAGTGAAATGTCGGCAAGCGGAGCAACGGCAAAGGAACTTGCAGAGGCTGACTACAACAACGCAAAAGAAGCAGAAGCAAACGCAAAATCAATTGCAGATGCACGTGCAAAAGCATTTGACGAATATAAACACCAATACAACGCCGACATAATGGCTGGCAAAAAACATAACGACGAGGAAAAACAGCAATTTCAAGAACTTCAAAAGGCAAAAGAAGATGCGGAGAAAAAATATCTTGACTTGCGGTCGAAACGAATAGAGAATGCTTTCAAGTTTGTGCAGGAGACTGAAAACGAGGAAAAGAAACTTGCAGAGGAAAAGGCAGAACAAGCAAAGAAAGCGGAAGAAGAACGAAAGAAAGCAGCGGAAAAGGCATTGAACGACAGAATACGACTGCTAAAATCACAGATTGCACTTGAAGACGATTATTCGACAAAATCATTCGACCTTCAAAAGCAACTAATTGAAGCCGAATACAAACAAGCAAAGGTAAATGGCGTAAATGAGACCACTGCAAGCAACGAAAAAACAAAGAAACTAATTGATTTGCGAGAGAAATGGGCAAAGCACGAAAAAGAAATGCAGGAAGAAGCATTAAAGGCAGCAATTGAAGCAAACACAAAGGAAATTGAAGCAAGAACGAAATTAAATAAATTCCTCACAAGCGACATAGACGAGGACAAAGCAAAGAAGATGAGCGTATTTCAAGCTATACTTGACGAGGAACAAGAAGCACTTGACGCACTTGATTCCTTGTATGAGTACGGAACAAAAGAATACGCAGATGCTCTAAAAGAAATAGAAGACACTCGTAAAAACCGAATGAAAAAAGCCCAAAAGGACATCGGCAAAGATGGCGAGAATTCAATTTTTAGCATTCTCGGATTTAACCTTGAAAAAAATGACGAGCAAAAAGCGAAAGACGCATTAAACAAGGCGTTTGACACGGCAATAGCAAACGTAAACTCTTACGTTGATTCACTCGTGCAACTGAAACAGCAGGCTGTTGACACGGCAAACGCACAAGTTGATTCGGCACAAAAGGTTCTTGACGCGGAAATAGAGGCAAGAAACGCAGGTTACGCAAACAACGTCGAAACGGCACAAAAGGAGCTTCAACTTGCGAAGAAACGGCAAAAAGAGGCAGAACAAGAGGCAAAGAAGGCACAGCAGGCACAGCAACGTCTTGACTCGTTGCAACAAGCGAGCAGTCTTGTTACGGCATCAGCAGAGCTTTGGAAATCTCTCGGTGGCATTCCTACCGTAGGACCCGCACTGGCAATGGCGGCAATAGCAACGATGTGGGGAAGTTTCGCGGCGGCGAAGATAAAGGCGAGCCAAGTAACGAAAGAAAAGTACGGCGAGGGTACGGTGGAATTGTTGCAAGGCGGATCACATCAGTCTGGAAACGATATAGACCTCGGCACAAAGGCGGACGGAACAAGAAGACGCGCGGAGGGCGGCGAGTTCTTTGCCGTTATCAACAAGCGCAATTCACGCAAGTATCGCAATGTCATTCCCGATGTCATTCGCTCAATCAACAACGATACGTTTGCAAGTAAATATATGAACGCAAACGGAAAAATGGCGGGTGCGTTGATAAACATTCAGAACACTAATTCAACCGACTTGCGTCAATTGCAGGACGATGTGAGAAATATAAAGACGAGTCTTAATCGACAAACATACGTTGACCAATACGGCAACTTGGTGGAAAAATACAACGGATATACAAGAAAGACAAGGAGGTAGATTATGTTCGTACCAGTATATAAATGGACTTGGAGTTTTGACGATAATGCAACTGAGACACAGATATATCCGTATGTAGCAACGGATATGAAAAAGGAGTATGCAAGGGAGAGCGGTTGTATGTTCTTTCGTCCGAAGCTGAACGGAGAAATCAAGCTCTTCAACGCAGACTTTGACACATTGGAAGCAATGCCTATTGACACGAAGGTGTGTATCAACTTATACATATCTTATGACAAGGCACAGACTTGGGAGCTGTATCATCGTGCTTTCTTCTACAAGACGGATGCGACTTGGAACTACGATGACAAGATTGTTTCAACGAACTTGACAACGAACGACGAGTACACGAAGATACTTGATAACTATGACAAGGAAAAGAACTTGATTGAACTTGCACCGAACATCGAGACACTGACCTATCGGAAAAGGTCTTGTATGCAGATTTATTACACCAACAGCGAGTTTTCTGGAAATTTCATAGACACTATTTATTGGGAATCTCCGTCGGAAATGATTGAAGCTGCCGACGTCATTCAGTACGGCTTCACTTATATAACATCGTGCGCTAAAATGACAATCACTGGCTGGGACAGCGAACACAACGGCGACTATTACTGCTGGTATAACAAGGAGTTGGAAAGCTCCGTGCCGATGCCGTATCTTTTATTTAAGGGTGTTTTCAGGAAAACAATACCCGTCTATACGTTCGGACTCGGTTACGAAAACGGATATTTTCTGACATACCAGCAGACGAAGATTTGTCAGCTTGGAAGCGGTCAGCCGTCTTCGTTCGAGATGAACCTTACGAGCCGATATTTCCCGATACCTCAAGGGGCAAAGGCGAAGTTCGAGATTTGTTTCATTGTGGGACGTGTGCTAACCGATGTGAATACGGGCGTGGCTGTACAAGATAGCGACCCGATAGGTGCGGGAAACTACAAATATATTTATCGTCCTGTCAGTGTGTTGCCTCCGATTGAGTTGAGCATCAAAACCTCTGCAAATGCAACGGAATACGGGAAGAGAAGTGATGGAAGATATTGGGTACGCCCTAACTTGCAAGACATACCGATTGCTCGCACATCGTGGTCTTGGGTGTCGGTTTGGTGTAATATATGGAATCTTGACAGCAGACTGATACACAACAAGACAATGACATTGAGAGACGCATACACGTTGGATTCGTGTATCAACGTTCTACTGAAAGAAGCAGATTCTACATTGTCTTTCCAACCGACTTCTGCATATTCACAATTCCTGTATGGAACAACAACGATAAGACGAGATGAATTTGATTTGTTCGTGACGCAGAAGACGAACATACTTGTGGCTGAATATGACAAGCCAGCACAAAAGGCAATGACCACTTTGAAGCAATTGCTTGACATGCTTGCGAACACTTTCCGACTATTTTGGTTTGTTGATGGAGACAAGCTTCGCATTGAGCACGAGTATTTTTTCTTGAACGGATTTTCGTATGACGTGATTCCTGAGATAGGGATAGACCTGACACGGCAACGGAGCATAAAGAATAATAAGCCGTATGATTTCGGGCAGAACACCGTGAAATTCAACAAGGCACAAATGCCCGAACAATATCAGTTCAAGTGGATGGACGATGCGACGGAAGCTTTCAACGGACTGCCAATCGTCGTGCGGTCGAATTATGCGCAGAAGGGACTGATAGAAAATGTTAACGTGGCAAATTTCTCTGCCGATATAGACTACGCAATGGTGAACAGCGAGAACATAAGCAACGACGGTTTCTTTATCTTGTGCGCCGTAGGCGGTGTCGTCCCGATAGTCACAAGGGAGGTGAAAAACGTGTCTTATCGTCTCCAGAACGGATATTGCGCATTCTGCGACTTGCAACCGAACTATTGGCTCTACAATATGCCCGCAAAGAAATTGGTTGTCAACGGCAACAATACCGATGCCATAATGGTTGCGAGAAACAAGGAGCAACAAGTTAAATTTCCAGCGGTTGAAGATGTTAATGTACATAAATTGATAAAAACAGCGCTCGGAAACGGAAACGTTGAAAAATTAGTCATAAATTTGGAAAGTCGCGCAGCAACGGCGATACTTAATTACGAGACAGAGTAATGATAGCAGATAACAACATATTGACACCGCTTGCCTTCTACACCGATAAGAAATATCAGGATAGATACAAGTCTTACGGCTACGGGGAGATTTACCCGCTATTCGCACCGAATAATAAGATTCTGCCATTCCAGTTCGAGGTAGGGTTCATATATGAGGTAGGTGTAAGCTACAGCAACAAACTAATATATGTGAGACCAGACGGCACCGAGACGACATCGGTGGAAAACTTGGCAATAAATATTGATTTTATCACGCTCGGCGGAAGGAGTTATGCTGTATATAACGGAATATACACGGGGCAGGGTTTTTCGACGATAAACGAGGGGAGATATTACATAGAAGCGACATACAATAAGAATGATGTTTCTTACAAGTATTATTCCGAGATATTCACCGTTGTAAATACGTTGCAACCGTATTTGTGCCTGAAATGGTGGGATGAGGAGAATATGGTGATGGACGGAGGCGTTCTTATCTATGAGGGAACAAGTTATAATTCGCGCGACTACAAGAATCAGCTATACCTTCCTACCGAGGTAGGAAAGCCAGCATACGAATTTGAGGAGGAAGGGGAGGAGAGAAACGGATATTTCTTCGCAGAGAAGCAAATCAGCAAGAAACGTTACCAATTCAATTTTCTTGCTCCCGAGTATGTTTGCGACGCGTTGCGACTTATGCGTATGCACGACTACATAACGATAGAATGTAACGGAATAACGTACTATGCAGACCAAGCCAACGTTGAGGTAAATTGGCAGACACAAGGCAACTTGGCGAGCGTGACTGTGACATTCTATTGCTCTACAGTTGCGAAGAAAGTTGGCAAGATGACTCCGTACCTTACGGGAGGCGACTACAATGATGATTACAACGATGACTATAATAACGAAGAACCATGAGCAGCATAGAAAGTAATAACATAAAGGCGTTGATTGACGCAAACGTCAAGCAGAACGGAAACAACGAGATAACGGGACAAGTTATGAATGCGGTGCTGACGGCAATGAATGCGGCGGCACTGAAAGGTTATCATTTTCAGGGTCTTCTCGCCTCGGGTACAACATTGCCTACCAATTCTCCCTATTTCTATATTGTAATCGGTCCGCTTACTTATGGCTCGTGGAGTTGGGTTGACGGAGAAATCGGAGCATTGTTCTACACTAACGAGACGGGCGCGACTCCGCAGCGCGTAACGATATGCGACGTGAATACGTACATCGCAGCACATAACGGTGATAGCACGGCACATCAGTATATCCTTGACGAGCTAAATTCAATCGACGAGAAGATACCCGCACAGGCAAGTTCTACTAACCAGCTTGCAGACAAGGATTTCGTCAATTCCTCAATCAATTCGAGTGCCGCATTCTTTCGAGGAACGTATGCCGACCAACTCGCTCTGCTCGCAGTCGCTTGGCAGACAACCGACCCTGACGCACAATACTACGTGAGCAACAACGACTACGCATACGTTGAGGAAATTGTTTCAGGTTCTGCAATCGGAAACTGGAATCCTGCCGACCATTTGGGTGAGGCATGGAGGTTTATTTACGTCGAAGGCAACGGATGGGAGCCGCAGTTCAAGGTTAACGATACGCCTTTCACGGCTGCTCAACTTGCTGCTATAAATTCGGGTATTACGGCAACTCTCGTTGGAGAGATAACAACACTCGGCAACACAAAGGCAGATAAGGTTACGGGTGCGACCAACGGAGACCTTGCAGGACTTGACGCAAGCGGAAACTTGACCGACAGTGGAATAGCTGCAAACAAAGTTATGCAGAAAGTAACGGGAGCAACAGCAGGAGATGTGGCTGCATTGGACGCAAGTGGCAATGTCGGAGACAGCGGTGTACAATTGTCTTCACTCGCACGAGACAACGAAGTCGTTCATCTTACACAAGCGGAGACCGTTAGTGGTGTGAAGAATTTTTCCAACGGCTTGCAGATAGGTGGTCAATCAATAGTATGGGATTCAACTAATCAATGTCTAAAAGTAATTTTCTCTTAATTCTATGTTACTATATCATTTTCCATTGACCAAAGACTTGAAGAATTACGGTTTTGCTAATCTGTATAAAGACTCGTCATTAACAAAACCTACGGATAGTTTATCAACTAATACGGCATTGCTTGTTGATGGTGGAATGGTTTCGCAAAAGGCAAAAGGTCAAGGTAATGTCATCGGAAATCTATATACGAAATCAATCTCGACTTTCTCTATAGCATTTAGATTCAAAGCTGATACGTCCTATAATAGTATTACACGTTTCCTTGTTCTTAATATCAACAGTACAGGTACTGTAAGGCAGATATTCCTGCAACGAGGAGGAGATGGGACTATTCAGGTCTGTTATTACAACGGTAGCCGC
>Ga0310690_10001726_pt1 | contig 37916 bp, 57 predicted proteins | sample AusTroGonzalo_MG_2_FD_207661 | JGI IMG/M metagenome (GOLD analysis project Ga0310690, IMG submission 207661) | Bovine rumen microbial communities from tropical cattle in Woodstock, Queensland, Australia - Gonzalo_04 (v2) (version 2) | ecosystem: Host-associated > Mammals > Digestive system >...
CTGTTTCTGTAGGGCTTCCTGCTGCTGCCGGGCATTGATCTGGTTTTGATACTCAGCCCTTGCATACTGCGTTGCCACCTCATCGGAAACATCAGGATTCTTTTCTTTGAATGCGTTAGCGATGCGGGTAATGTCTGATTCCGTCTGGAATCTCTGCAACCGGTCCACATACTCCTCAGTAGTCATGTTGGCCCGCCGTGCCTGCTCTGCGATTACAGCCCTCACAGGGTCATTCTGGAGAGCATTCAAGCGTTCCATCATCTTGTCATAATTCCTGCCCTTCTGGGCGTACTCTATGGCCTGCTCTTTGGTCAGGGATTCGGTTGCACCGTTGTACTTGATATCGAGTTTCCAATCGTCTACAGGTTCTGCGGCAGGCTCTTCGGTTGATTCTGCCGGTTCCGCTGCAGTATCCGTGGATTCATCGGTATCAGTAGAAGTAATGACCTCATCAAAGGTGAGATCGTCCTCAGCAATGGATTCATTCTGGTTGGTAATTTCGTCCATTCTTTCTCCTTGCGCTATGGTTGGCGCATATAAAAAGCCGGTGATATGGCCCGGCCTTCTATACAATTAGTTTCACGTTATTGTTCTTTTCAAATTCTCTGATCTTAGCCAGCCTTGCCGGGGTAACTCCCCAGACTTCACCGGCCTGCGGAACGTGTTTCAGTTCCACATCCGTCAGTTTCAGCCGCACCCACTCGCCGGTAGCCATGACCAGGGAGTGATCGTCCTCATATTCTGACGGTTCATGGGACAGATATTCATCCCATTTATCCTCAGGGGCTTTCCACTTTGGCTTCTTCTTCATAAGCCCCACGATCTTGTCATACGGTATGTCTTCCATATCGAACGGAAGCCTTACCGAGTTGGTATCATTCAGCCCAAGTTCCTTGAAAACCGGCAGATCCGTAGTGATAACCGGCACTCCGCAGAGCAGAGCCTCTGCTACCGTCAGGCAGAATCCTTCATTGTCAGACAACTGCACAACGGCATCGAACATCGGCAGGATCTCAGTAATATCCAGACGGGCTGGCAGGAAAACCATGCCCGGAACATCTTCCTTCTTGATGGAATTGGTGAACACCATCCAGATAAATGAGATGCCTTCCGCAGCCATGCCGGTGGCAAGCCGCTTCATCCGTTCCCATCCCTTTTCAGGTGACAGCCTGGTAGCACTGCACAGCAGCATCGGCTTCTTTGGCTTCGGTACGATGACCGGTTCTCCGATATATTCAGCATGAATCCCGGTCAGCCGTTCCCAGGAATCACATACATGCTGGGAAACGCCGAGATACTTGTCAATCCGTGGATCAATCGGGAGATTCTTCATGAAACCCTGCTCACGCCGCACGATATCCTCATAGTCACCGTGCAGAACAAGGTACTTGTGATTGGCCTCGCACTGATCCAGGATCTCCCGGTTGAAACAGCAGAACAGATTATCACAGATAACCGTATCACCCGGCTTCAACTCCACCACCCTGACATATTGCCTGAGTCTGTGAAGCTGGCGTTGGTCTATCTCATGGCAGAATACCGTAATGTCATACTTGCCATACTTCTTGGCAATGTAATACAGGTGGGTTTGAATGCCGCCTATATGCGTAATTGTCCGAAAGTAGTAGGCGTTATTTGTGATGTATTCCATGCGTAGCCTCCCAGAACATTGATCCTTCACGGGGGTAGTTGTAGTGATACACAACAGTGGTCAGAAATCGTTCAGTGTGTGGGATGGCCTGCAACTGCTGATTAAAAAACCAATCTTCATTCCAGACATCTTCACGGGTGCGGTTATTGCCGAGAAATTCCCGTCTGATGAACCGGGTGAATCCTGCTACAAGTTCATCTTTTGTCTGCTTCGATACCCTGCCGGTTGTGCCGTCATTGGTGCGGTATGACACATACACCATGTCAGTGCCGTCAAGCACAACCATTGCCTGCTCAAACTCCTTCGTGTACAGGTAGTCATCATTGTCAAGTTCGTAGATGTATTCTCCCCTGGCAATGGAATAAGCAATGTTCTTTGCCCTGCCCAGGCCCTGATTGTCCTGATGGACGATTGTCATGTTCATGTCATGGGAATCTTTCCATTCCTTGACCGCTTTAAGCGAACCATCCGAAGAACCATCGTCAATCACAATCACTTCAATGTCTTCCCTTTTCGGGATGGAATCCAATGCTCTGATAACAAGTTCTTCCTGATTGTACAGGGCAATGAAGATTGTCAGCTTAATCGGCATCGTCATCATCCGCAGTCTGAATCACAACTTCCTCTTCTTTAGGAGTTGTCACCTTCTGCTCTACGATCTGGGGCTTGCCAATGGATGTGCCGCAGTGATCGCATTCAAAATAATAAATATTGCCATAGTTCTTACGAACCATGTTCCTTCTGCACTTAGGACATTTCATCAGTTCTGATACAACTCCTTACTCTCGGCATACACTTCATTCAACTGCTCGTCACCGTACATACCGGCTGGCGCACGGTTGTCCTGCCCATCACGCATTCCCCAGGTCACCCCTTCCGGGACTTCCTCGCCGGGTGCGGCAGGCATTCCCTGCTGCTGCATCATCTGCATCTGCTCCATCCTCTGGGCTTCAGCCTGCTGTTCCTTGATCTTGTCAATCAGTTTGGCTTTACCCGGAATGTACTTCTCCGGGATCAGGTCAAGGTACATCAGCGGATCAGTGATGATGCCACGGTCAAACATGGAATCAGCAGTCTGCACCTGGGTGGTTTCACTCCAATAGGAAGACTGACCGACTTCCACTGACATGTCATAGTTCATGTTGTGGAAGATGGAGAAATCCATCATCATGCTTGTCGGATAATGCTCAACGCCTTCCTCATCGTAAGTGGGAGCATTTCCCAATGCCTTTGACTGGATCTCCGTCATCTTGACCAGCCGCCTGCCGTAGTCGGTTGCCATGATATCAATGGTGATCCTGACCACATCCTCATAGAACTGCTGGAAGTCCAGTTTCTGAATTTCCAGAGGCACGGAGGAAGCCTGCTGAACAGCCACGATAGCCGATGTATTGTTCGGATTGGTCAATTCACCCAAGGCACTGTCAGAAGCACCCATCAGTTCCTTGGTGTACTGAATGGTGGAATCAATCAACTGGATAACCTGGTTGGAGAAGTCCGGTGCTTTGACCGCATCCATGACCTTGCCAGCCAGATCCATGTTGGTGATAGCCGTTGCCTTGGTGACATCGTTGGTCATCGAAGCAACCTTGTTCTGATCGTAGAACACCCTGGGGAAACCCATGTTGGTCATGTAGACCATACACATGGCATAAATCTTGTTGATGAATATCTGGTTGGGAATCAGGCCGGTGATCGGTGACTGCCCATGATAGGAGTTCTTGATCTTCTCCCAACTCATATGAGCCACAGGATACAGATGGTAGCCGAGTTTTGTCGGTTCTTTCAGAACGGTGTTTGCGGTCACCTTGGTGAAATACACATCCGTATGGCTGACTTCCTTCTTGCCGAACTCATCTTCAACAATTTCAGTCTTCTTCTCTTTCCAGAACTTTGTAATGACAGTAACCAGTTTGGAATCGCCTGATGTATTGATGAACTCAGCCTGATAATCCTCATCGGCAACAATCGCATCCGGGTTCTTTGCCATATCCTTGACGGTATCCACATACATTCTCTGGATAACCAGGATATACGGCTGCTTCTGCACCTCACAGGAATACGGATTGCCGAATATCACATGGGTATTGTCAACAATCTCAATCTCAATGTCACCCTGGGCAGACTGATTCGTTTCGATATCAGGGTCGAACATGACATAGGCATCCGTGTCACCGTCAATGCAGGCATTCCTGACGAATGTCCTTGTCTTGGCATTCATCTTTGTCCGCTCCAAAACCCGGTTCACCTCGTTTGCCATGATTTCAGCCATAGCCAGGTTCTGGTCATCCTCATCAAACGGAGTTATATGCACCCCTACGTTGTTGCTCACGATGGTCGCAACAAAGTAAGAAGTGACTCTCTTAATAACATTGAAGACAGGCTTGACCATATTCGGGGCATTTACGCCGTGCCACTGGTCACCGATCTCAAACCGCCGGTTCTTCTCGACATTCTCATACAGGTCATGGTTCTGATTCCATTCCTGACCGGCTTCATACTCGGAGAATATCTCTTCCGGTTTTGTTTTAATTCTCATGAATATCACCATCCCATGCCATAACATTCAGAATCTGGCGAAGCTGGTTGGTTTCAGCCTTGGTAAATCCTTTTGCCTCTGGTTCTTTCCGAACAATCGACAGGATATACAGGGAAACCGCCAGTGACATCAGCGATGCAATCAGACTGACAACAACCATATCAATTTCAACCCCCGTAGTTAATAAAATCCATATACTCAAACGGCTCATCTTCCGTATAGGTTTCCTCTATCGGAGCCTGGGCCTGGGACAGGATGTAGTACGCAATCGCCATAGCCATAATGCAGTCATCATGCTCCCCGGACGGGGCTTCTGGCTTGCCTCTGTCATTCTTGGCAAACGCAATCGCCTCATGGAAAAAATCCGGGTCTTCAATCAAACCCGGTTCTTCATTCACAATCGCCTTCAATCCGTCAAGGATCAATGGCCTTGTCATACTCGTTGTTCTGAAACCGAACTTCCGCAGTGTCCGATGGGTGAACGTATCGACAATTTCTCTCACGTACATGTTCAGATAGCCTGCATCTTCCAAAGACTGCACCACATACGTTGAGAAGTTGATTTCCACCCCGATCATAGCCGTATTGTAGAGGTAGCCAAGTGACATTATTTGCCTAACGAAACTCCGCTCATCCGTCAAACCACGATATTTGGCAACCTGCCGTCTTGTAGCCTTATCAATCACATAAGCCACAAAGTAGTCAGAGCCGTCACCGGCAGTATCTGCGCCGATTGCGTATACATGCCCAGGTTCCGGTTCACACCAGATCTCAATCGCGCCGTGGATATCGTCATACCATCTGCCGTACTCGGTGAACTCGCCTTTCAGCAGCGGTTCAGTGCAGTTTCCCATGCGGTTGAGAATGCTCTCCGTATTGAAGAAAGGCGTACCTGACAGGACAAACGCTTCTTCCGGGGTAGCGGGATATTCCTGTCGGAACTTTGTAACATCATTTCCGCACAGATCAGATATAGCGTACCTTCGCCACATGATCTGTTCATTGTCGAGGTTGAACTGAGCCTTCAGATCCAGCTCTTCCTGCGTCAGTTTCTGCTTCTTATACGGCCTTCTGTACTCAGGATGCTCATACCAGGGGAAGAACATCGGTATATAACCATTTACCCCGGACACCGCATCATCCCAGAGTTTCTTGAAGTAGTTATAGCCATTGGCAGTAGACTCAATCACCAACAGACTCGATCCTGTCTGAGGCAGTGTCTGAAGCAGACCAAGCAACTGATCCTGTACGGTCTTGCCATCCTGTTCCTTCCAGAACGCAACTTCCGACAGATGCATATACTGATACGTTGAACCACGCCCGACAGCGAACTGCCCTGCCGTAGCCACTGTAATCTTGCTCCGCAAACCCGGATTGTCATGCTTCTCCTGCGGATCATTGCTCGGATTCTGGAAATCCAATGTCCGCAATGAGTTATACTTCGTCATCGGTTTCAACTGCGGCGGCAGATTATCGTAATACCTCTTCGTCATGTCAAAGATATTACTTGTTGACTGCGGATCATGCGCCATAATCAGTGCGCTCTTGTCCGTCTGCATCATCGTACACGCAGCCAGGATACCCTCCGTTACCGTGGATATACCCAACTGCCGGGCTTTCAGCACAATAATCTTCAGCGGCTCTTCAGCATTATGCGCTCTGGCAAACTCATCATACAAACGCTCCTGCGCCCAATTCAGATGGAAGTCAACCAGTTCGCCTTCCTTCGTTCGGATCTTGAAAAACCGCTCGATATACTCCCGCATCGTAATGCTCAGAGTAGAATCATACCCCGTAGGCTGTATCTTCCGGGGCCTGCCTCTCTTCTTCTGCGGTTTAGGGGTTTCGCTCACGCTTTCACCTTCGCCCCGGCCAACATCTGCTCAATACTGATCTTGCCCTCCAATGTAGCCTTCACATCTTTCCGGTCCGCATAATCAAACTGATTCTTCAATGCGAATATCGCACCGGTCGGATTCTTACTATTCAGATCGTGCAGGTACTTCGCCTCCACATGGTCCAGCATGTAATCAATGACCTTCCTATAGTCAGGGTCTTTCTTCATGCTCTCCCACTGACTCCTCGATATTCCGCAGTACAGCTTCACCGCAGCCATGTTCCATTCCGTAATCTCATGACTGTCAAAGAACTCGTCCAGCATCTTTCCAAATTCCCTTGCCGTTGGAATCTTTATCCCATATTCCTCATATCCCATATACTATTCCCTTTCCAGGTACCATCAAATACAGTACCTTAAAACACCCCCTCATTTTGACACCGGGGGTGTACATCCAATATAGTCATTCGTCAGTTCAATATAGTCATTTCAGATATGTATGACTGTTATCTGTTAGCGAGAGAGATGAAACACTTATCTGTTAGCGAGAGAGACGCAACTGATGTTTCCTAGAGAGAGACATGCAAGAAGATTTCGCGATATATGGAGTCCCTGGCTGACGGGTACGTTTTGCCCTGTACCGGGTATACCTGCACTGCATATGCTCTATACTGCTCTGCTCTGTATAGGCTTACTGTATCTGCTAGCTGAAATGACAATCGGTTTTCCTATCTGGAATCCATATTGTGCATATTCATCATACATGCGTGATGTTTCATACTATTTCATGCCATTGCTGCGGCCGGTCCCGGAATGCATCCGGCCCGGCCTGGTACTGTATTATTTCGGTACCTTTGGAAACCAGAATTAGTTTTTTGGTTTCCGTACCAGATCGGGTAGTTTGTTTGACATTGTTCTATCGCTGTTCTATCGCTGTTCTGTCGCTGTTCTATTGCTGAACTGTTCTATTCTCACACATGTATATTATATAGATCATATCTATAGCAATTGAATTCTGAAGACATGCCCGCCTCCGCCATTATGCCTACGATGCCATATTAGCATCTTGACAGCGGTGTTTTTCTATCCTCTTTGCTGCCGGTCCGGGCCTTTTTACTCTTTTTGCACATTTTTCTGTTTTGTGCAGATTATGTGAAATTATGTGAAAATGAAATTTCCTATTGCAATATGCATAGGCTAGCCTTAAGATGTAATCGAACAAAGGAAGTGATGAAAAACTGAAAGCCTACGAACCACAAAAACCAGATACGGGAACGTATAGCGGAACTGATAGAGTGAAAACTGCAGCCGCGAAACCGGGAAACCGGATAGCCAGTAAATGCGCGCGCTTCCTACTTAGTACCGTATCGCTTGCCAGCCTCCAAAAGCTTACAGCCAGCATTATTCTATTAGCTACATCTTGACGTATTCGGGCTCCGTCATTCCTAAAAACCATAGCCAGTGCATACGGCCGGGCGGCCGTTCCCCTACAAGCCATTGCCCGAAACATGGCATCTAAAAGCTAAATTATTTCAGCATTACTTGTTTTTTTAGACAAAAGGCTAGCCTAACAAAACAGGTAATGCGGGAACAATTCCCGGAAATCTGAAAAGCGAAATGGAGGAAAAAATCAGATGAAAAAAGAACAGGCAAAGCAAAGCAAAACCATTAAGAGCTTTGCAAAGAAAAAGCACGAAACATTCCTTTTCTATAAGGATTTCGTAGAGAAGTACGGCATTGAATGCCTGGAATTGTGCATCAGCAAAGGCAATTCTAAAATCGGGAAAGTGATGAACGTTTCATTACTTCCGATTGATACATGTGGCGGCTGCATTTCCGGCCGGTGTGAATGCTGGAAAATCTGCTATGATATCCGGTCCTGCGTACAGTATGACAATGTCATCAAGGCCCGTGTTCGTAACACAATCATTGCAATGAATGACCGGGACCGGTTCTTTGATGACATCGATAAAGCAATGTCCAGGCGGAAGAAAAACAAGATGCTCAGATGGCATGTTGGCGGTGAAATCCCCGATTTCGATTACTTCTGCCGCATGGTTGACATCGCAAAGAAACATCCGGATTTCTATTGCTGGACATACACAAAATGCTATTGGATAGTCAATCAGTACTGCGATCAGTTCGGGCGGGATGCCATCCCGGAAAACTTCACAATCATGTTCAGTGAATGGCGCGGCTATGACATGGACAACCCGTATAACTTCCCCGAATTCCGGGTAGTATTCAAAGACGATCCGCTGCCGCATCCGGTTGGTTTCTACTGCCCGGGCAATTGCGATGTATGCAAAGCACTTCATAAGGGATGCATCGCAGCCATGACAACATACGCAAACGAACACTAATCAACAGGGGTATTCATTCCCCTATTTGAGAGTCTGACATGATCAGGCTTTCAAATACCGGAATGAACCGGAACGGAGGTAAAACAGCATGAAAGTAAGTTACAGAGTCAATGCCTGGTACACGTGCGGATGCATTGAAAGCGAAAACGAAAAACAGTTTGAACAGCTTTCAGCAGTCCGGTACGGCCTGGAAAACATCGGTTACAAATACTTGCAAACCAACGGTAACGGCCTGTATTGGGAACACTATTTCATCGTCAAGGACCGGACAGAATATGAACAGTTCAAGGCCGATTACAAAGCACTGAAACATCAGTACAGGTACATGATCGAAAGATAACGGAATGGAGGATAACAGATCATGAAAAGAACAGCAGCAGAACTTACAGCAACGATAGCCGATTACTACAACGAAAAAGACCCGTACAGCGGCCTGACCTATTCTGAAACGATCCTGGCAGTGATCGATATGTACGAATGGTTCAGAACCAACGATACGGAACAGATTACCGGGATCATCGAAAGCCTGAATGATGACATCCGTAATCTGGATGAGGGTGACGAGGACGAGCGGCACGAGATCGAAAACATCCGGGAGATCATCACCGATATCCGGGATACGTTCGGGATCATCGAACCACGCCTGACGGAAACAATGATCCGGGAATTCATGGCAGATATGCCATACGGAAAGATCATCCATATCCACATCTACGGAGAGAATGACCGGCAGGCCAATGTCATCACGATGGAAACGAACGAACACGGCGCAATCCTTTGGGAAACGGTCCTGACAAGATGGCCGAAAGAAGATTACATCCGCATCCATTCATGCGAGATCATGCACAGCGTCCGGGGCAAGTGACATCAAACAGGGTGATCGTTCCCCTGTTCAAGTCATCGAAACATCGATGGTTTGAAGATCGGAATGATCAACAGAGGAGGAAAAGAACAATGCGGTACAGCGTGACAGTCAAGTATGAAACACAGCGTAGAATCGTAGCATCAACAGTAACAATCGAAACCACAAGCAAAGAGGCAGCGGAACTGCTCATGTTCCGGGCCGTGCATCAGACGGAAAAGCGGTACATCCGCAACCTCAAGATTGATGTAACAGAATGGAGGAGAACGGCATGAAGCCAAACATCTATGCAGTAATTGCAGACAAGGCAACCGTGACAAAAGGATTCCTGCGGGAATACCTGGACTATCAGATCGATGAGATCGAACAGGCCGAAACAGCCGAGGAATTCGAGGAGGCAGTGTCTTACGCATCAACATCAATTGACATGCTCATCTGGAATCTTACCAAGGCAAAGAACGCTATCAACCGGCTGAACCGGAACGAATACGAATAAAAGGAGGCCATCATGCGCATTGAAAGAGATTGCACATACTACGTGACACATTGGATTCACGGCGAACCATGCTACACGATCAGCCAAAGCCACAAGCGCAAAGGCATCATCGACATTGACGGTACGTTCAGTACTGAAGAGATCGCAAAACAGGCCCTGGCAAAGCTGAACCGCATGTATCACATGCCACTGAGAGCGGACGATACCTGGGCCGTTGAAGACGATCAGGAAACCATCCGCAAAGAACAGGAACACGAACGGCAACTGGAAGAATGGCGCAAAGGGAGGAAATCATGAACGCAATGAGGCGCAAGCAGATCGCAAGAGCGATCCAGATGATCTACGATGCACAAGAGATCATCGAGATGGTCAAGGAAGAAGAACAGGAAGCATTCGACAACATGCCGGAATCGCTCCAGGAATCCGAACGGGGCGAAACCATGTATGACAACATCGATACACTCAGTGAGATTAGTGACAACCTGATCGACATGACAACAGAATTGGAGGAAATGTAAAATGGCAAAACTGAATCAGACAGAGATCAACGAGATCGAGGAACTCTACAACAACTACCAAGGCAGGTACGCTGACCGGGTACATGACCGCAATTGGGAAGGCGCAGAACTGATGGAACAATCCATGTACACATCCAGGCTGATCCTCAGCACACTCGGATACAAGATCGTCAAAGAACGCATTGGCGATACCGTCGCCTTCCACATCGAGCCAAAGAAAGGACGGTAGGATAATGACTGAGATCATCAAATCCGTGGTAGAATCTACCTATAACGAGGTGAAAAGTATCATGGCTGGAAAGCAAAGGAAAGTAACCGGGGATCAGCTTGACCGGATCAAAGCGTATGACAAAGAGAACCGGCGCATCGTGGGCTGCAGACTGAACAAGGTGTACGATGCCGAACTAATCGAATTCTGGGATTCACTGCCGAACAAGGCACAGTGGTTGAAACAGCATCTCAGGAATGACCTGGAAGCATCGAAGAAGGCAGGCAAATAAGCCTGCCTTTCTTATGGAAAGGAAGGATAACAACATGGAAGGATATTGGATGGCAAGAGCAATTTACGAGGACGGCTTCGAGGTCGATCGGATGTTCGAGGATAACCCGGAGGAAGCAGCAAACAGTCAGATATACCGCATGGAATGCTGGCTGCTGGAACGGCATGAAGGATGCGTGTGGTACAGCGTAAACTGGGTACCGGAATACGATCCGGCCACAGATTACTAATCGCAACGAAAAAAGGCGCATCTGCTGCACCCTTCTTCGGAAAGTATCATCATGCCAGAAACAGAGGATCGGCCCACAATGGACAAGATCATCGTACAACAACATCAACAACAGAAAAAGACTATTAAGCCCAACCGTTATGGTTGGGCCTTTTTTTCGTTTTCCAGGTACTCCAGGTCCTCGTACATCCGCATCGCCTGCCTGATGGACCGGTCAATGATCTTCCGGGCATAGGATGGTGAGTAATGGTACTTTTCGGCAATGGAATCAACCGTGTTCCTGCCGGTGTAACTTTCGATAAACATCGATCTGACAGGCTCATCCACAAGGCTCAGAATGCCCTGTATTCGCTTCATTTGCAGTTCCATGCGGTCTATATCATCCTGTAACTTTTCTCGCTTCTGTAGCCATGTAGTGAGCCTCTGATCGTTGGTCATCCCTGCATAGTGCAGTTCACCCCATCGTGGAGAATGATACCCCATCATCTGGTCAAGTTCTTCCAGCTTCAACCGCAGTTCCCGGATATGCTCAGGATAGTGCAATGAAGCGTAATACTCATTCCTAAATTCCTTAGCAATGTTCCTTGTCATCAGGATCAGTATACCATGCAGGCATGATCGTTATTGTACCCTTTCTTTTGCCCATGAACAGAAGGAATCATCCTCAGAGAATGTTCTGTGCAGTTCGCAATACTGCGGCTTGTACCGTCTGTCTGGTGTATCATCATTTTTAATGCGGATGTTAATATACCAGAAACAGTCCTTGCACCGCACAATCTCAGTGTCAGTCGGAATGTAGTGCGCTTCGTGATCTGTTTTCACAAGACGGCATATGTATTCACGCTCGTGTTCGGCCATTCTTCTCCCCTATCTTGCAACAAACTTGCAATCAACTTGCAACTGACTTGCAACATCATTCTTCTTTCCTCACATCATCCTCGTATCTAAACGTGTAGTATCTGCCTTTAGATTTTCTTCGGCAACATGTGTATATTGTCCCCGGCGAGATATCATAGAACCTGCTTGCGCTCATCACGCCGTTAAACACTTTCCCGTCATCTAAACAAACGACTCGTTTTATATAGCCAGTGCTTGTTTTTCTTTGAAGCCCACTTTCAACAGCGTGTATCATGTTTTCGCTTTTTGTTACCCATTCAAGGTTGGCCGCCCTGTTGTCGGTTTTATCTCCGTTAATATGATTCACATCTGTCTTTTCTGGGCTTCTATGGCAGAACGCCTCCGCAACCAGCCTATGCACTCTCTTTGTTTTGGCTTCGTAGTCTTTGCAGAGCTTTACATACATATAGCCGCCGTTTATCCACTGCCCAAGGACATTCCCTGTAATATCATTTCTAATGCTGCCCGTATCACTCACTGAATAGCGGCCTTCATATCCGCTTATCGGCTTCCAGATCATCTGCCCTCCTTTCTGCCCTGCTACAGTAATCATCCGGGTCGATGCAAGCCAATCCGTCCGGGTGGTCGCAGAATGGCACTCCGTCAGAATAATGCCCAAGCAACTTGCAGTCCTTGCACCTGACCACTGGCACTGCGTCTATTGTGGGCATGATCAGCATTGCGTTTCTCGCCGTTTCTGTGGCGTATTCGTCAATCGTGCCGTCATCGTTGATTATTGCATCGAACGCATCCGCATCAATCAGTCTTGTCATTCTTCCACCCCAGCCTTGCCATGTCAGCAAACATCTCCGTCTGGACGATTCTGCACCACTGACTGAGATTGTCTGCTTCAATCTGCGCACTGATCTCCTTCGGGTTGATATCCCAGATCAGCCCCTGCAAATGATGCTCAGGCCGCAGTCCGTTTCCCCGGTAGCATTTCTCTCTCAGTTCCTGTTCAACGTACTCCACATCGTCTTCATCCAGGTCTACCGCAAAGTCTTCCTGCATGATCCGCACTGCAATCTGAACTGCATCTTCAAACCTTATCAGCAACATTCTTCTTCCTCCTTCCTCTGCCCTTGTACACTCCCAGTTTCAAGCGCAGGTTCTTCACTGTTGTTTCGGCATAGTGCAAGTGTTCAGCAATCTGCTTGTCAGTGTATCCTTCCGCTGTCATTCGCAGCATGGTTTCAATGTCCTTCTGCCTCATATCCGATTTCAACCTCAACCTTGTGCAACAGCGACAGAAGCCTACACTGCACCGTTCTCTCTTCGGCGATAAGATGCTCAAGCAACTCTTCTACCGTTGCGATGTGCGCCTCTGTCGCCGTGCTCCGGCCTCTGTCGGCGTAATACTCTATCGCCTTTCTCCGGCATCTGTCAGCGTAATACCATGTCAGTGCTTTCTTGGCTGATGGGAAATAGCCCATCCACTTGACATTTTCAACTCCGTCCTTGCGGTAATCTCCATCCCATTTTGCGATAGCCCAACCCAGGTCTTCCGGGATGAGGTAGTAGTTATCTTCAATCAGATACTTTACTGCTGTTGCCATTGTTTACTCCTTCCATCCTTGCAGTTTCCGCACTGCTGTTTCCAGATCGTGCAGATTCCGGGCATTGCTCTCAGTCCGCAGCACTGCTCTCTCAGCATGATTCCAGGTTTCAATCAGGTTCAGCTTGTCTGCTTCCTGCAGTTTCCTGATGTTCTTGATCTCAGCCTCTGCCTTGAGCAGTTTGTGCAGCAGGTGGTCTATCTCTGAGTACAGTGTCAGTCCCAGGATGCCCAGCCCGATTGTCATGAGCAGGTTCAGTACGATGATGGCTGTCATTTCTTCTCCCTTCTGTATCCGTCAATGTCCGGCGCAGGAATGTTCTCCATTACCTTGCCGACTAACTGCGCCATGTCCCAGAAATCCTTTGCGCTCTCCCGGCTGTGATCCACCGGGTCTGTCTTCGGAATGAACACGCTGTCCTTGCCGTCACCGATCTTCTCAAACTCAGCGAACTTCCACGGATATGCCGGGTAAGGTCTGCGCTCTTCATAGACCGGCGGCTTCTTCGGATCAGGCTCAACATTCACCCAGACATTGCTGATGGGATTGTCCCGGTATCCTATGGCTGGTTCATATGCCAGTTCAAAGTTGCCTTCCTTGACACGTTCCCTGGTAAGCCGCTTGACTTCCACCGGCTCATACTTCCGTGCCAGGTTCTTCAGTTCTGCGATAGACGGTGGGAATTTTGTGGTGTCATTGTCGATGTATTCTGTAATGGCAGTATTCAGTGCTGAGTAGGAATTATCCTTAAACGCTCTAAGCCATTCTGTGATTCCTTCGTCAGTGTCAAACTGTCCTGACTTTGGGTATACCCCGGCAAGCCGGGTGAGGCAGGCAATTAACTGTTGCCGTTCCATTCGATCTCCTTTCTGCTTTCATCTCCATAAAACTTATCTGCAAGTTCCAAGAGCCTGTTGGTTGTTCCCCTACGGGCAGGCATTACATTCTCCTGGTTCAGATAGTCTTGGAAATGCTTTGCTGCAAACAGTGTTGTTGGTCTGAGGTACTTTGACATCTCAGGATCGTTTGCCCATTCCACACACTTCTTCTCAATCACTGTCTTGCACTGCTCTGCTGTGAATCCTTCACTCAACCGAGCTTTGATATCTTTCAGCGATGATTCCACAGGTTTGTAATGTTTCCCTGTCAATTCATTCAAGTAACGCAGGATTTCTTCAGCAATATATGTATTACTTTGTTCCTTTGTTACTTTGTTTATTTGTTTATTTGTTCTGTTGTGTGTAGTAGGTTCTGCACTAGGTGATGCAGTTACTGCTGTAGTTGGTGATGTAGTCACTGCTGTACTGCAGGGGAGATAATCTTGATATTTTGCGTAATTTATCACGATAATCTTGGTTCTTTGGTGATTCACTTCTAAGCGTATCTGACCATCTTTCTGGAACAGTTCCAGGTACCTGTTCAATGTCCTTGGATTCATGCCGAATTTCTCTGCCAATTTACGCTGAGAGATAATCAATTCTCCCCTTCCAACGAGTTCAGAACCGCTGTCTGTCCACTTGTCTTTCCAGTTCGCTGTGACCAGGATATACAGCCAGAGGCCCATGGCAGTGATGTTATTCCACCACCGCCAGTCCTCTATCTTCCGGTCTATAGTGATGAAGCCCCGGTCACTCATTGATCAGATTTCTCAAACCATGCACAAGGCCGTCATTCAGATGCGACTGCCCACGCTTTGCCAGCGCACCATCAATGGCACTGAACAGCATGTACTGCACTCTGTCATGGAGTTCTCCGACAGACAGCTCGGCTACCACCTTTTCAAACATTGCATCCATCCGTGCCTGCTGTGCATCCTGTTCCTGCTTCTGGATAATCAGCCAGGCATCCACTACTCCGTTGCAGACTGCCTTGCGGATTTCATCCCACCCGGTCACACTGGTTGCTGCCGGTGCCGGTTCGCTGACAGGCTCAGGTTCTGCCGTGTATTCCGGTTCCGGGTCAGGGATGGCAATCATCTTGGCAGGATCAGCACCCAGTTCAACCAGTTTGTTGACATACTCTTCGGGCAATGCGCCTGCGTAGAGTGATCCAGACAGGTAATGGTCACTGCACTTCGGGGCAATAACTTTGCTCAGGCTCTGCAACTGAATACCCAGTTTGTCTGTGATACGGTCTACTTCTTCTTTGGCAGTGGGCGCAAGCTGAATGCGCTTCAGATTCTTTCTTGTCATTGTGTTCCTCTCCTCTCTCTTAGAACGGCAGATCGTCCGATGTCATTGCCAGCGGATTGTCCTGCTCACCGTCCAGCGATACCGCCAGTACGTTGATGCTCAGGCTGTAGTCTTTGCTTCCATCACGCCGGTCATACTGCTTGGAAAGCAGTGTCCCGGAAGCGCAGATGGTCATGCCAGGTCTTGCCTGCATCAGTTTGTCCATTGCCTTGATGCCGAAAGCAATCAGCGGAAAGTACGCTGTCTTGGTATGCTCCTGACCGTCCTTGCCTGTGTAAGTGTCGGTCTGAGCCATGAGTGCTTTGATGTACGGTGTGTTGTTGCCAGATGTCAGCAGCCTCTCAGGTGTCTTGACTACTGTTCCGATGAGCTTAACTTCATTCAAGATAATCATTCTTCAATCTCCTCTATGATTACGGTTACTCCCCAGTTGCCCTTGTCCACGGTCACTGTGTGGTGGAGTTCCTTGATATACTTTTGAGAGTCATCCGGGAAGATGCCTGCTGTAACCAGCGCATCCTGGATGAACTTGACTGCAAATGCGATGTTATCCAGATCACGCCTGCTGTTGCCCTCCGTCCAATGAAAGGTCAGTTTCACCGGCTTATCATGTGGATGGAGGGACTTTTTTATTCGGGCGTTGTGGATGAAGACGAGTATGTCCTTCTGCGTGTCCTGCTTCACCTTGTTGGCTTTGAAGCGGTTGCCACGTTCATCCTTGATCCACTCATTCAGCCCCGGCAGACGGAATGGAATCTCTAATCTATCTTCCAAGTGTCCAGGATCGCCTCCCTTGCTTTCCTGATCTCAGGCAGGAGTTCTTCCGGCCTTCTCAGGTCTACTTCCAGGAACGCACCCAGAGCCTTCTTGGGAAGCCAGAGGCAGTACGCTCTGTCAATGTGAAGACCCTTCTGCTGCAGTGCCATGCGGTACATGCTCAACTGGATCTCCAGATAATCCCTGTCATACTTGGATGTTGTCTTGATGTCGATGACTGCCCATTCACCTCTGACAGTGCCTACCATGTCATACCGCCCAGCAAACAGCGGCTCGTTGTTGTCGATGTAAGCCACCGGCTGCTCAGCGGATATGATGTCAATCTCGTGGTAAGCCTTCAGATGACGGAATCTGCGGATGGCAATCCCTTCATAGGATTTCTCCCGGAAGAGGATGTCCCTGCCCTGCCCGATTTCCTCCACTGCCTCGTGAACAATGTCACCGTATGCGGCAGCCGATTTCAGCACTGCCTTGGGAATGCCCTTGTACTTGTCAGGTTTCAGCTGGTGGATGATCTGAGTAACGCTTGGAGTAACCACGCCTTCCACGAGGTATGTGTGGGTATCAGGCAGGTATTCGATGTTCATCTCCATTTGATCCTGACCTGCGGTTTGGTGACGGATTCCTTGGTGTACGCATCGTACAGTCCGTCAGCCTTGAGTGCGTTTGTGTCCACGGTCTTCCTGACCTGGGCTTCAACGTAGGTGACTACTGCGGATACTTCGTCCGTGTCAATCTCCCACTTCTTATTGCCGGTCTTCTCCATTGCATCCATCAATGCGGACCGGAACTCTTCCATGATGTTCTTGCGTTCCTGGGCTTCTACTTCCCATTCCTGGAACTGCTTCATCAGGTCGATTGCCTTCTGCCCGATCACCAACTGACCGGCACGGTTCTCAATATCGTATGCCATCACTTAACTCCCTTCTGCTTCTTGGCTGATTCAATCCATTTGGATGCCTGCATAAGTTCCAGGTCCTCCAGCCGTGTCAGCCCTTTTGCCTTGAGTACCTTGTCGATATCGTCAGGTGTTACCAGACTGCGGATCATGCTGATCTGGATGTCTGTAGCAGGTTTTCCTTCCGGGATGGACTCTTTATCGTCCTTGCCCTTTTTCGTGCCTACAGGGGCTTTCATGGGCTTGCTCACCGGCATTCCTGCGGTCTGGTCAATCTCATCGCCTTCCGCTACATCCAGGGCATCAATCCAGAGGTATCTCCGCAGATATGTGTGGACACCGCCTGCTGCCTGGATCGGATTGCCGCCTGCATTGTTCACTGCTGTCGGGCAAGCGTATGTCATGCGTTCTGACATGTCACAGTTTGAGATTGTCAGCACTGCCATTTCCGGGGAAAGGAACACTCCGTTCTCGGAATTTACTAACGGCGGCTTGATCTCAAAGTGGGCAAACATGTCCAGTTCAAACATCTTGCGGTTGACCAGGGGCAGGAAGTCAGGAAGCTGGAAGTATTCAAACTTGTTGAATGTGTTGATTCCGGTCTTCTTGAGGTTCTGCTCCTGTAACCAGACTTTCAGGTACTGGATCTTCTTCGGAAGAGGCCATGCCTTCATTCCGTCTTCCTGCTTCTTTGCTTCGTCAGCCTTCTTGTCTTCCACGTTCTGGCTGAAGATTGTAGATTCATGTGGGTTTTCAACTTTTGGCATTGTGTTTTCCTCTTACTTTCATCAGCAGGTCAAGTTCCTTCATGCACTCCCCAAACAGATCGTCCAGAGTGTTCTCCTCAACCTGCGCTTCGTAGTTGTCAAGATGGTTCAGTGCTTTCGCAAGATGCTCCGGGAAATGTTCCTTGAAGACAGCCAGGATTCCTGCAAGTTCCTCTGCAATGTCTTCCTCGTTCTCAATAACGAGGTGCATTTCACCGTGGTCAGTCTGTGTTTCGATGTGGATCATACGAATCTGAACATGTGCAGGAAGATGTAGGCTGCGAGTACGAGCGGTGTGCCGTAGATGGCGAGTTCTTCAATTTTTCCGAGCATGTCTGCCCCTCCTTTTTTCAATGGTGATTACGGATGCACGGATGGCTTCACGGTTGCTCATGTCCAATCCGATCCATTCATTGAGGAACTGCTCAATCTCCGCATGTGTGAAGATATAGCCGTTCCCTTTCTTGATCCCGGTCAGTGCGCCTTCCTGTCTAAGGATGTCCACCAGGTTCCGGGTAGTGTTCAGTTCAGCCGCCAGTTGAGCGGTGGTGTAGGTTAATGGCATCTGCATCTGCCTCCTTTCTTTTCAATCAGGGAAGAGTTCTTCCGCTTTGCAGTTCAGAGCTTCCGTCAGCAGTTTGAGCGTGAACAGGCTGGGTTCGGTATCACCCCTTGTCCAGTGATAGATCGTCCAGTAGTTCAGCCCTGTGGCACATGCGATGTCGGCTTTGGTCATCTGCCGGTCCTGCATCAGTGCCTGCAACTTCTCAGCGAAACTCATACGTTGTCTGGGAACAGGTCTTCGGCCTTGCACCCAAGTGTTCTGGTCAGCAGGATCAGGTTGCGCATCCCAGGTTCGGATCTCCCCTGTATCCATGCATGAATGGTCTTCACAGGGATTCCTGATTTCCGGGACAGGGCTACCGCAGTGATGTCCTGCCTCCCCAGCCGGTGTAGTAATTTGTCTTTGAATGTCATGCGCCTACCCTTCTTTCTGTTTCACTTCTGCAACTTGTTTTTCAAAAAAAATACTCATGGTTGCCCTGTTGGAAAGCCGCATGGCGTTGGAAATCTTGGCGGCAGTAGCCACAGTGCAGATTGCATCGCCGCTAAGGATGCGACTAATGGTAGATTTGTCTACTTCAGCGATTCTAGCGAGGTCTGCGGCAGTCATATTCCGCTTTTCCATTTCTTCCTTAAGCAGTGCCTGGTTCATTGCCTCCTCCTTTCTGTTGCTGTATTGCAACTCTGCCATCATAATACACTTGTGGTTGCGGTCTGTCAACATAATTATTGCGTTTGTTCAACCGTGGGTGTAAAATGTGATTGCGGAGGCGCAAGGATGAAAAACGCAGAAAAGAAAAGAGAAGGATTTATTGAGGTTCGGCCCGGGGTCTGGCACAGAGAAGAGTTCACTGATGACCCATTCGATAATGTCCAAATAGATGTCGCTAAGATATTAAAGGACAGAAGGAAACAGGTCGGTATGACGATGGAGCAGTTAGCAGATAAGATTGGTGTGAACAAGTCCACCATATCCCGGTTGGAGGCCGGGCATATCGAGAAACTGTCTTCAGACAAATTAACTCCAATCGCTGAAGCCTTGAGATGTTCCCCTCTGTATCTCATTGGCACGATCGACACGCCTTACCCTGAGGATGAGTTCAAAGATATTGAAGCCCACAGTACGGTAGACCGGAAGCTCGCACTGCTGACAGAAGAGCAGTACGAAATGGTGATGACGATGATAGATGCGTTCATCGCCAAGAACCAAACAAAATAAAAAAGCCGGGGATGCAGCCCCGACTCAGAACCTCCAAACCAGATCCCGACTAGAAAGGAGATCATAATTATTATGACAAAGAAAAAGAACAGCCGCAAGTTCCGCAAGGAAAAGTACATCAAAGTTTCATCCTACAAGGATTCCACCTACTTCATCGTATCCTTCCAGTATGACACTCCCACCGGCAAGCAGACCTATACCAAGCAGTTCAATTCCTCTGACTATGCAAGCCCTGTGGAAGCCCTCAATGCCGCCTGTGCGCACCGTGATAAGAAGAGAGCGGAGATGGCTGCCGGTACTCTCGTAGGACGATCCACACGCACGGTAGCAGATGTCTGGGAAGCGTACTGCCGTACTCATCCAATGCCCGAATCCACCTACAAGGCAGAATCATCCAGGTACAGGAAGATTGAAGCCGAGTTCGGCAACCGCCCCATGCAGTCAATCACTTCTCTGGATATCACCCGGCAGTTGGAATCCATCAAGTCAGACTGCACGGATGAAATCATCAGACGGATGGCAGGGCTGTGGAAGAAGATCATCCAGCAGGCAAAGCTGGAAGGACTCATCACCCGTGATCCGATGGACATGGTAATCCTTCCTGCCTCAACCAAGCGCACCAAGGTCAGAGAGAAAGTCTGTGATGATCTGACGGTTGACAGGGCAATCGATGCGCTCAGAACACAGGGAACTTACTTCCCTTCTCAGCGTTATCTGTATGACACTCTGATCAGGGTGATCCAGGTCATGCGGAACACCGGCATGCGCCCCGGAGAGGTCTATGCCCTGACTGAGGAATCACTTGACTTCTATCACAAACTGATCCACGTTGACTCCCGGCTGGGTGTAGACGAGAAAGGTCGGACCGTGGTGAAGAAGGCAAAGACAGAATCTTCCATCCGGGCAGTGCCGATGAATGCAGACTGTGAACATGTACTGAAGGAGGCAGTAAAAGAAAAAAGAGGACAGTTCATATTCTCATATGCCAACGGCAAACCGCTGGATACACATGAGATATCAACCATCCTCAACACAGTAATGCGCATTCACGGAGTTAAATTCAACCTGTACATGCTGCGCCACAATGTAGCCTCAGAACTGATTACGAACCACGTTGATCCCCGGACCGTCATGGAGATCCTGGGGCATAAATCAGCAGGCATGACATTGGAAGTCTACTCCAGATCCACCGCTCAGAACCGGCAGGAAGCACTGGATTTGGTAGGAATTGGTAGGAAAATGTCATAATTCCGCATAACTATCACACATTAGGATTTCTATTCAGACTTCTTAGTAGAACCCCTATTCTTTGCATAAACTTGCAGATTTCTGCATAAATAAGCACAGGATCGGGGTTTTCACTTTTTCTCGCCCTGCACAGTTCTGCACACTCCTGCACACTTCTGCACAGCAAATTGGTAGGAAATTGGTAAGAAAAAAAGCCCCGAATTAACGGGGCTTCTTGTTCTGTGATGCAACCATCTTTTCAAGTTCACTCAGCAGTGTTTCGTGGTTAGTCTTCTCAGCCTTCGGACCGTAGTTAGCCTGAGCCTGCTTACTCAACTGGGAAGCCAGATCACCGATACTGTTCAGTGTTCCGCTCATAGCCATGCTGTACAGTTTCTCGTACAACTTATCCATGTCAGTCTTGCCAGAGGATCTTCCACTTCCTCCACCGCTTCCACGCCGTCTGCCTTTACCGCCAGAACCTGACCGCTTGGATGATGTTGTGCCGGTGAATGAACCGTCTTCCAGCATATCCAGGTAGTTAATCAGTTCGCTCTCAGACATGCCGACCACAGTCTTGTTCAGACCGAAATCAGCAGGATCAGCCTGCCCGGAGTTAATCAGTTTGAGGATATCGTCATACGTTCCTTCCTGCCGATAGAACTGAGCAGTCTTCAGTGCCTTGGAGTTTTTGATCGTTTCTCCGTTGGCATCCTTGTCAGACTTGATGCCCTGAGCCATGTACCAACCGGACAGCGAACCGCCCAGGTTCTGATACAGTTCAGATGCTTTATAGGCATCAGTCTTCAGTTTATCGGCTGGCAGTCCCATATCCTTGTAATACTGCATCCGGGCTTCCAATGTAGCGTGATCCTGGAGTTTCTGCATGATCTCAATGCGCTCTGCATCCGTCATGTTCTGATACATGCCGGTCTTCATGAAATCGCCTGCATACTTGTGGAATGCCTGCGCATATGTCTGATTGATCTTGGTGTATTCCTGCGGCTTCAGCTTCTGGGTTTCGCCATCCACTGAGAACTTATTGAAAGTGGTTGGGAGCAGTTTGTTCTCAATCTGGCCGTTCTCATCGAACAGCCGTTTCAGTTCCTTGTCGATATCATCTGCCGAAGAGATGCTCAGTTTGCCGGGTGACATTGAGTAGATTGCTCTGCCTGCAATACCCATGCCCAGGTCCTGGTTCTTCTCAACCTCACCACGCTCATTGATTGCCGGTTCCAGCAGGTATGATCCGAATGGGATCTTGTTCAACGCCTGCCTGCCCATCCTTCCAAGCATGGAATCCGAGTAGGTTGTCCTCTTGGTTTCGTCTACGATCTTATTGAATGTAGAGCCGAATGTCGGGAAGAACTGATTCACATAAGACTGAGCAGCGTTCATGATGATGCCGCCGATCTTGTTATCCTGGTACGAACTGAGCGCGCTGTTCAGCGATGACAGGTATGTTGTTACGAAGATCGGATCAAGGATAGCCGTTGATGTTTCGATCATGTCTGACAGTGACAGGTTGCGATCCTTGTCCATTGCCGCAGCCAACTGCGCACCAAGAAGGACAACAGCCGCTGCCGGTGCCGCCCAATCCACTGTGTAGGTAGCATCCCTATCACCGACTTTGAACTTGATTGCGTAATCCTGACTGCCAAACACGCCTTCCTCGTAATACTTTTCCTTATCCGGGTTTTCGTTGCCGACTGCCAGAAGCCCCATGTTATAGAGCATCATACCAATCAGCATGTTGCCGGTTCCGGTAACGCCACGAGAGAGATCATTTATATATTGATCAGCAGTGATTTCACCTGTTCCGATTTTCTTGTATTCCAATGCAGCCTTCGCAATTCCTATCGGAGTAAACTCAGCAGTTCTGCGCAGGATGTTCATCGGAGTAGTAGTGAACGGCATGACCGCATCAAGCAGAAGCCCTGCCATACCGCCATCCTTTTTAATATCGTTGATCCGCTTTGCAAGCTGGTTGAAATCGTGATAGGTGGCCTTCCGGGCATCATCAATCGCATAGTCAGACATCTCTGCCATAACCGCTTCAGACTGCTGCCTGGTAAGCTTCTTCCCATCTTTCACAAGGATTCCGTTATCGCCTAAAGTGTATCCCTGAGCATTCATCTGCTGTGCCATGACTTCAACATATCTGCTCTTGATGAACAGATCGTCTTCATACTCAAGCGCACCGCTTGTAAAATCGGCTACAGCCTCAAGCCCAAGGCCAAGAGAGGATGTGCCGAACAGATGCTGATGTTCTGTGATCTCATTACGGATCGCATACTTGGCATCCTTTGGCGTATGTTCGTTGACCTTGTTCTTTTCAAAATAGTCGCTGGCGAACTTCCGCATTTCGGATGTGGCAGTGTCAAACCCCGGAGTCAGGCTGTGCCGCATGTCAGCGTTTGAGAACACCTGCGATTTTGCCTGCCGGTATGCTCTGCTTTCAATGTCCGCAAGATTGATCTGCTGACCGTTCTTGCCCATGATTGCGCCGCTTTCCGTGACTGTAGCACCCGCCTGTTTCAGCAGATTCGCATAAGCCATGTTGAACCGTGCCTGGAGTTTTGGATCTCTTCTCAGGGATGCGTCTTCTCCCTGCTGTTCTGCAAGGAAATCAAGATAATCCCCGGTGTATCCTTTTCTTGCAAAGTATCCTCTGCGCTGGTCCAGGGTTGTTCCCTTACCGAGTTCATCAACCATCTGAGCGTATACATCGTTAGCACTCTGACCGAGCCGCCGTGCATAGGAATACAGTTTCTGGTCTTCTTCGTTGTTCAGATCCAGCTGATTCTCAAACACTTTCCCGGATGCCCGAAGAGCCTTCTCAATGAAGAATGCAACAGAGTCCGCTTCCTTGAACATCAGGTTGGTCATCGCATTACCGACAATGTTCCTGATGTGGGTAGCCGGGTTGCAAAGCATCATGGTGTAGCGGAAGGAATTGATGGCAGTTTTTGCAGAGAACGGAATCTGATCCGCTATGCTCTGCTCAATCTGCTTCATGACTTCCTGCCGTGCTTCATCGGTTTCTGCTGCAAGGTAAGCATCACGCAGTTCCTGGCTGAGTTGAATCATGCCCTCGGAGTGCGTTCTTGCCCATTCCTTACCCTTCCTTGTCTTCTCAATGTCAGAGTTCAGCCCTGCAATCATACGGTCAATGACACGCATTCTGCCTTCCGGTGACATGTTCTGAAGGAACTGTGCCGCACGGAGCGCATAGGCATGTTCAGAGAAATTCTTGTAAGCAATCTCAGAAATCTGCTGGACCTGTTTCAACACATCCCGGTTCAGTTCAAGGCTGTCCTTGATTGCCTGCTCTGCCTGCTGATATTCCTCACTGCCTTCCGTCATTTCCTTCATGGCCTTGCGGATGTTTTCCCGCTCTTTTGCCATTTCAGACAGGGCAGTGTCCGTTTTGTTAATGAGGTAGGAAGCGTTCATCGCCGCCTGCCCCTTCTGCCGTTCGGTGTATCCACCCATGCCGTTGGCATCAAGATCCTGCATCTCTTTCAACGCGTCACTGATTGTCATCCCGGCAAAGTGATCGGCTGCGCTCTGGAGCATTTCCGAGTCATGCAGGGTTGTCCGCATCACAGTGTCACTGCCCTTCACCACTTCCCGCTTCAGCCAATCTCTGACTGCTTTGGATGTGTACTTGCTGTTCATCAGCCGTTCAGCAGTGCCTCTTACATGACGGTCATGTTCAGTTTCTTCGGCCTGCTCCTGAGTAGATTCCTGCGCCGTTTCCTGTGCCGCCTGAGTCTGCTCCTGAGCCTGTTCCTGAGTGTTCTGAGCGGTTTCTTCAGCAGTCTGGGTGTTTGCCTGTTCCTGCTGAGTTTCGCTCTGTGTGGCTTCCTGCGTGGCTTCTGTGGTGGTCTGCCGATTCCTGAGCATTGTTCTTGCTTCATCTTCGGATATGCCGAGAAGGTCTTGCAGGTATTTTACAGCGGTATCATCGGTGGTCTGCTGGGTTGTCTTGGCAGTTTTCTTCCGGGGTTTCTTTGCCGGTTCGGCCTTGGCTTCCTGAGCAGTTTCAGCCTGTGCAGTAGTAGCCTGTTCTGCCTTGGCTGTCTTTGCCTTACGAGTCTTCCGCTTTTTGGTTTCCTTCTTGATGGTTTCCTCTTCAGTAGCCATCGTGACAGCAACCGTATTCAGATAGTCATTCTCAGACATGCCGACTTTCCAATCAGCGTATTCTGCAATCTGCTTCAGACTGTTGGACAATTCAGCCGCCCTGGTAGCCGTTGTATCGGAAGCACCGAGTTCTTTCAGCATCTTGATGAATGCATCTTCCTGCACTGCTGTGGATGCCATGTTCGGTGTTTGCCGCCACTGCTGACCAGCCCTGCGATCCTGTTCCTGTTTCAAGATACTGTCAAGCGCACCGTTGGCGTTCAGATCATAGTACGGATTGAATGCGTTCTGCATCTGCTCCTGAGCCTGGTTCTGCAACTGATCGGCAAGCCTGCGGTTCTCGTTGATCCCGGTCTGCCTGTCTGCTTCAAACTGAGTGCGTTCAAGCAATCCTGGTGCGCCAAGATCAATGCGGCTGTCACTGCCGTTCTGCATCATCTTCAGCATGAAATCCTGCATCGGCTGACTGCCTACAGTGTTCCGCAACTGTTCTTCTGCTGTCGGCTGGTATTCATCATTCGGAATCCGCTCAACCGGCTCAATCCGTTCAATGTCTTCATCCTCATTGATGATGTCCATGTCCCGGAGCAGTCTGTCTGTATCCTGTTGGGCATACCCTTCAGATTCCCTGGCACTGTCAATGCGCCGGTTCAGTTCATTTTCAAGCCTGCCATATCTATACTGAGTATCATCAACCTGCTGATCAAATGTCCGCTCGTCAAGGCGTTCGATCTGTTCCGGGGCTTCAGCTTCCAGATCGCCGTTCTCATCAATGATAGTCGGCTCTTGCCGTGTTCTCTGCCCAACCGCTTCTTCAACGGTACGGAAACTCTTGTCCTTTACGATATCCACAAGCAGGTCAGTTTCATTCGGGTTGATAATCAGCCTGCCATCATCAGTACGGATTGCTCTCGCCGGGTTGCCGTTGCCGTCTGTAATCCGTTCAGAGAACTCAAGCCTGACACCCTCTGTATTTGCAACTTTTGCAATATCAGATGCCATATTCTCAGAGATTCCCATCCGGGTTGCCTGCATCTTAATCAGGTCTTCATTCGCAGCTCTGGCAGTCTGCCGTTCAAGCGGTGAATCGGATTCCAGGCCCTTTGACCATTCACGAGCCATGTCAGCAATACGGTCAAACTGATTCCGTGCAGACATCTTTGCCATCTCATCGCCGGTTTCATTTGCAATCTGTTCATCAAATGCTGCCTGCTCTTTGAAACCACGCATGAATCGCTCATAGTCATTCGTGTTATCAAGCGAGTTCCTTACAAGCTGAATATCCTCCCTTGCTGTTCTGATAGTGTTCACCGGGTTTGTAGCCATCGCATTGATGCCTGCACCGAGTGCGCCCATCTTAGCCGCTTCAACCGCTGCCTGGATGTTCTGATCTGTAACAGACTGATACAACTGCTGACCGAGTGCGTTGGCAAAATCGCCCACGCCGTTGTAATCTCTCAGAGCAAGATCCATCAGAGGAGTAACCAACTGACCTGCGCCTTCCTGTACCGCTTCACCGAGCATGTTCTGGAATGTCATCGGCATACCGAAGGTGGTATGGAACGGGTCGATTGCTTCCTGGAACAGCGTTTCGTTAATGGCGTTCAGTGCCGCATATCTACGAGCCTGGTCAAGTGTATACCCTTCATCCAGCTTCTCCTTCAGAGCAGAGCCTGATGCGCCTACTGCCATCGGGAGCATGTTGCCCATTGCCGCAATCTGCGGTGCTGCGCCTGCTCCACCGAGAAGCATAGACACAGATGCCGCCGGGATGTTATAGCCCAGGTTCTGCATCAACTGTCCCCACTGAGTATTTGCCATCTCGTTATTGCCCAGTTCAGCAGATTCATTCATCACCCGGTTATACAGGTCAGAATCACGCCACTGATCGTACAGAGCCGCCTCGTTAGGAGTGTTGTACCTGCCGTCAGTGTTGAATCCCATCTGCCGTGCAAACTCGTTGCCTTCGATGATGCTCTGAGCCTGGGTATCCCCAAGTTCATACAGCACATCCCCGGCAAACCGGTCCATACCAGAACCGATGTTTGCGCCGGTGTCATTGATGAACTGCCCAGCCCGGTTTACATACGGACTCTGAGCGTACGGATTCATGTAATCAGCAGAAGGATCAATGTTCTTTGTCTGTTCCGGGGTGATGTTCCGCATGAATGCCGCAAAGTCTGCAGCATTGTCACGCACCTGCTGACGGTGCTGTTGCGGAGTCATCGGGTTCGGTGACAGGTAGTCATAGGCATCCAGCTTCGGTTCTTGCGGTGCTTCAGTAAAGAACTTCGGCACCGCTGCCGCCGCCGCTCTCAGGTGTTCGCCTGTGGATTCCGGGATGGAGAAATTCGGCGATGTGTAATCACCGGTATCCCCAATGTCAGGTTCTCTCCGCTTTGTCGGGCTCCATGAATTGTTCCCATAATCCTTGTCCACATTGGTTGTTCCAACCTGCGGATTCCTTCTCCGGGTCTTGTTCTGGATGGACTGCTTCTGCGGCTGGGATACATTCATGGTGGTCTTCTTGGCAGTCTTTGCCTTCTTGACCTGGTTCGCTACATTCTGAATTGTGGAATTGGAGGCAGTATTATTCCGCTTCCGTTTGTTCTGTTCATCATCCCACCACGCCATATTACTGCCTCACCTTTCTCTTACCACTTACTCGGATCGTTGTACGGATTGTACCTGTTTGCGAGTTCGTTCCAATACTGTGCTTTCGCAGCCGAGGATGCGCCGTTTACATTCTGGGCATTGCCCACGTTGGATGTGAATGTAGACTTCGGCACACTATTAACATAATTGGATGCCGCATCATAGTAGTCTGATGTGGTCGGGCTGTAGGAATATCCACCGCCACCGCCGCCGATGCTGCTCTGGAACATGGACGGATCAAGCTGGGAAAGAATGTTGCCCATCATGTCCAGACCGCTCATCTGGTTCGCCACCTTCTGCATGGCAATCTGCGCCCACATTTCCTGGATCGCCTGATCTCTCTCAGCATCTTCACGCTTCTGCTGAAGGCTGATCTTGTTCAGAGCATTGTCATAGTTGTTTGCCAGATTGACATACGCCTGTCTACCGATACCGGAATCCATTGCACCACGGTCAGCCAGGGACTGCCGCAGTGTTCCACGGGCCTTGTACCGATTGACTTCAGACTGATTTCTCAGATCCTGATAGTCCTGATCGGATGCTTCCTTCTGGAGTGCGTACCGATTCTCAGCCAGCCTGCCCTGTTCATCCAGAGCCGCATTTGCCTGAGCAATCAGTGAATCACGTTGAGCCTGGAGTGCGCTCAGGTAATCGGAGTAAGTATTGCCACTGTACGCTTCGGACGATGTGCCGCTTCCACCGCCACCGCCATAGCCGCCCTTTCCTGTGTTTGTCCCACCGCCTGCCAGCCGTGCGTTCAGTGCCGCCTTAGTGTCACCCTTGGCGGTTACTGTTCTCGCCTGATCCGCAGCAGATGAAATCCCTGATGTCATCGGTTTTAATGCCATATTCATGCCCTCCTTTGCAGTTCTCTGATCTGCTCTTCCACTACTGGCATTCGTTTAGCGTAGTTGTTATGCTCCTTGACTTCTGCTGTCAAGGATTGGATCTTCTGCTCAATCAGAGCAAGTTTCTTGTCGAACTCAGCCATCATCAGCCGCTGGCTGCTTCTATTTGCGATCAAAACACCCAGCACCGTTGCAATCGCTGAGATGATCGACACCCAGATTGTTTCAGTCATTTCTCTCAGCCCTCACATTGTTGTACTGCACAGTGCTTACGCCGATCAGCGAACCAAGGAAGATGTGAATCGCCTCAATCCACTTTGCAATCAGTTCGTACTGTGGGCTGAGATCAGATCCCATGAACAGTACGAAAGCACAGCAGGCCGGGAGGAAGATCAAGCAGATCCATTTCAAAATATCGTACACCCGGTCTGGGAGTAATGTTTTTGCCATATCGCTTTCCTCCTCATCTTCATCCGCAGGCAGGGCAGGAGTATCAGGCTCTGTAATAGGTTCATCGTCTGTTGGGTCTGGAATAACCGGCCCTGGCTCAGGGGTTGCAGGGCTTAATTCTTTCGCCAAGACAAGAACGTTCGGAATCATCCGGGATGTATGACGTATACTCCTGCGCTTGCCTGTGGTTGCGCACTCAAACATCTGGGTAGATCCTCCGCTGTCCATAAGTGCCAATTCATTAGCGTTGATTTCGTTAGCAAACGCAAGAACATCTGAGGGGTAGCACTCGGAGAATATTGCCAGACACCAGTCATCCTCGATCCGAAGGACGGCTGTCTGAGTGTTGCGTGTAAGATCCTTGTTACCGAAACTTTCAGAGCGCATGTTCACATTCTGCCCTTGGTGGATCAGAACGGAGTAAGGAGCGAAAGCCACCTGTACCTGATCCTGCCCCAGCCAATAGTCGGACTGGTCATGCGCCCCGATTTTCTGCGTATCGGTAATGTAGTAAGTAAGTATTCCTGCTTTTTTCGGAGCTTGTGTATAGCCTTTAACCCATCCATCTGCCTCAACTCCCAAGTGCATCCCGGTAGACATTTCAAAGTAGTTCGCATTTACTGCCGCCACGATTCCCAAATTGTCTGAATCGAACCCCATCAGGTCCTTCAGTGCGAAGGCATCACCTGCTGAAATCAGATGCAGATCGTAATCCGGGAATGTGGCACGAACAATGTCCACGTTAATGCCCTTGTAAGTCAGATGATGGTAGCCTTTGCCTATCTCCATCTTTGAATATCCTTTCCATCTGAGCGCACCGAGCGCATCAGAGAAATCGGTAGTCTTCAGCGTGAAGCCGCCGTTGCCTCCCTGGTTCTCGCCAAACTCATAAGCAATGCCGTCAAATTCCATGTACATTGCAATGTGACTTGATGGATGGCTTGCTGATCCACCCGGCATGTCCTTTCTGCCCCAGATAACCCAGTCACCTGTTTTGAACTGGCTCGGATCGGTAATGTAATCAAAAAACTGAGCATAGCCCAGTTCATCTTTTGAATACCAATATCCATCAGCCCAGTTATTGGGAGTGGGTTTTACAGGTACGCCTATCTCCCGGCAGAATACCCTCCATCCATCAACACACTGACAGCCATATGCTCCATCGTCATCGATCACCTTGTTGAGATACTTGGCATAAAACTGTGATGGTGTCATTTTTCGCCTCAGTTCATCTTCACAAAATACACTTCGTAGATGTCAACCGTGCCGACAATACTGAGCAGGAAATGCTTTGCTGTAGCCTGATGGTTCAGCCCTCGCATACTGTATGTAAACCACTCATAATCGCCGGGTGTCAGTTCGGTAACCATCACTGAGTGGTCTACGCTTTGCCATGCGCCGCTTTGTGTTCCGTTGAGCATACCCATTCTGAATTTATATGAGTCATTGCTCAGGAACTGTGAGATTTTCACTTTCAGTAGCACAAAATCAAACTGACCGGGAGAGATCGTTTCGGATGTGCCGACATTTGTGCCACCACCGTCAGACCCTGTTGAGTACAGCCGGACATATCCGTCCGTGGCCGCAGTCGCTGAATTGTTATGCCCCTTCGCTCCCTTTGTCCACACCGGAGTGAAATTAGAAAAAACACCGTTCACAATCCACGGTGTAACTTCAGCATCCAATCCACCCTTGCCGCCCATCGGCAACATGTTAAACACTGCCATGTCATCACCTCACAACCAGGATGATATCCAGATCATGCACAGGCACTGTACCGAGTGCTGTCAGTTCCAGAGAACCTGACGATACATCAGTCACCCTGATCTGCGCAGCCTGCAATTCCGCATAGTCATCCGAATCCATGTCTGGATCATAGGTCAGGAAAATGTCACGAGCAGGATCAATGGCTGCATCGGTGATAGTCTGCACACCGCCTGACCATGATGCCGCCGCAAGTGTTGCAGTCACCTCTGCACGGTATGCAGTATTGTATTCCTGATGCCCTTTCATTCTGCCGGTTCCTCAATCTCTTTCTGGAAGAACTTGATATTCGGATCGGCAAGCAGTTTCTGAAGATTGTTGACTGTCTGCCCGGCAAGGTCGATGTAGGTCATCTTTTCAAAGTTGACTGCATCCACATCCTTGCCTGCACCCAGCCGCTGAAAAACGTACTCAGGATATACTTCTGAGATTTTAAGTTTTACTGCCATAAGTCCTCCTTATTCTGCTTCATGCCACGGTGCGCCTGTTGTTCCCGGCTCCCACACGTTTCCGTCAACATCGCTGATCCAGTGCTTTTCATTGTGGCTGACCTTTGCGCCCATTCTGTAAGCATCCGTACTGCCCTGTGGCTGTTTCCATTCCGGCCATTCAATCGCCGGATCATCAATGCGTGTCCACAGACTGTGTGCCGTGTCCGGTGTCCATGTGCTTTGTGAAACGTGCGCCTGTTCGCATTTGTACAACTCTGAACCGTACCGCACCCTGTCACCCGTGTTGTATTCGGTGTCCGTCTTCCATGCGGCAAAGAAATATGGTGTATCCCATGCCTGTGCATCGGTAGCCTTTCCACGCATTGCAAGAACCGCTTCGATGAACATTTCAAGTTCTTCTCGTGTCACAGTATCGCCTCCAATGCTTCGGCAATTTCTTCGGGTGTCGGGTCTGGCTCTGGCACGGGTTCAAGCGTGTACGCTTCCCATGTCAGATTTTCTTTCAGCATGTAATCTGTGGTTGCGGTTGCCTGTGGCTTGTTCCGTATCACGTTCAGAATCTCGTTGTATTCCTGTTCCGTGATTTCTTCGCCGCCTGTGCCTGTGCCGATTGCGGTTATATAGCCGCCTGTGATTATCTTGTAAAATCTCACCATGCCACCCACCTGTATGTATGACCGCTGTGAAACGGTGTGTAATTGTCATTGGAATTAAATGCGCACGTTACAAACAACTTCCCGTTTGTCACTTCAAATGCGTTTACTCTTATAAGAAAACCCCGGTTAGCCCCGTTAGAGTTGGCATAGTATGACAGCGATGAAGTCGCACGGGTAAAGGCATAATCTCCCGTGGTTGTTCCCGGATTGAAGATGACCGCGAAAAGTGTATTATCTGGCGTTGTTCCCGTGTTCAATGCGTCCTGTGATTCATCCGCAATGAAAATTCCGTGAACCGTTGTCAGCCCGGTATCAAACACTTCCGTTGATGTGTTTGGAAACGCTGATGCCGGGGTAAACTGCCCCGTTGCCGCCGTTCCGTTCTCCAATGCATAGAACATATTAAGGATGTTCGGGATTGGCGTATTCTGTACGCCGATCTGAATACCCCCGCCCCCGCCCCCGGTCACATCTGTCAAGGTGAAATCATCTTCAACCCATGTTCCTGCCGTATCAAGCGTTACCGTGGCATTGTTGACCGTGGTCAGGGTTGCGCCTTTATACGTTACCGTGGTAGCCATCAGGAAACACCCCCGTTGTAAACAGGAAGCGTAACCGTGCTTGTGCTAGAATCTGAGCCGGTCAGGGTGATGACATTGGAACTGATGCTGATGCTGTACGTTGTGTTCGGTGTGGTGACTGCGCCGGTGTTGCCGTTGACGGATGTGACAGGAGCGGAATAAGTAACCGCCCCGGACAAACCGTTGAAACTGGATACATACGATGTCGAACTTGACAGTGCGCCGACATCGGAAGCCGTCAGCGTGACAGCCCCGGTCTTGGAATTGACCGATGTAACAGGAGCAGTATAGGTATCAGGCAGTGCGCCGACATCATCCGCATCCAGAACCACAACCCCGGTCTGACCGTTAACGGAATCGACTGCTCCACCACCGCTGACAGTCTTCCACTCAGTGTCATAGTTCGTATTTGACTTCTTTGCCAGGACCTGACCTGTAGTACCGCCTGTAGGCATGAGCCTTGACTGAGCCGTACTGTTCAGATGGGAAACAGGGATACCGCCTGACGGTTTTTCATATTTACCGTCCCAGGCTGTGATATCGTCTGAATCAATTCCAGCTGCGGCAGATGCCGAGAACACAGGATCAGTTTCAGCAGTCAATGCGCCAAGGTCAGATGCCGTGATAACCACCGCACCTGTCTGACCGTTAACACTTGCCACACCACCGTCATCACCATTAGTCACTTCAAAGGTAGAAGTAGCACCATTGGTGAAATAGATTGTGTAGGTGTCAACCAGCCCTGCTGTGGCAGTCTTCTCAATCCGGGCAATGCCGTTGCCGGTATCACCTTTCGGGCCTTGCGGACCTGACTTATCGGTTGTGACTGAAATCTCAGTTACCGTGTTATCAATCGTAATTTCTGCCATCAGATCACCTTCTCATACAGGACATCATTCACATCCTCAGTCCAGATCGTGGATGCCACTGCATAACCGTTATTGTCGATTGCCCTGACCTGGATCTTCACCTCGCTGGGTCTGAACTTCAGCGTGTCCTCCTGAGATAACCGGAAGGAAACATTGTCCGCTCCCCATGTCAGATCAGATCCGTGCTTGGTTATTTCAATGCCCTGCTTGGTCTGTTCAAATGTCACATACACATCAGACAGTTCATCAAAATCCAGATCGGGAAATGATACCGTATAGAACGGTGTAGTGCCTCTTGTGAATGCCATGATTACACCGCCTGAGTTCCGAACAGCACCATGCGGATAGCCAGCCCTGTCGGATCAAATTCAAAGTAGATGTTCAGTGTTCCGTCTGTGGCAGGCGGCACTGCATCCAGCGTTTCCCATGTCACCCTGCCGGTGTAGTCATCATTCGGGAACTGAATGAATACTTCCGTGGCAGATGTGATAACCTCATCGGTATAGGTCATCAGGTAGCCATCGTCATACACTGATGTATCGGCTGTCGGTGAAGCAATCGTATCTGTCATGTAGAACGGAGATACCGCATCAATGGCATCCAGAATGTTCTGAATGGCAGTCGGATCGCCCTGTACGGCAGGAATCAGATCAATCTCATCCTGCATGTCATCCATTGCCTTAATCAGCGTGTTGTTAATGAAATCCCTGGTCTGTGCATGGAGGCTCATCAACTGAGTTCTTGCCTCCGTGCCGGATGTAGGATCAGTGTATACTCCTGTATCTAAAAAACCCTGTTCCGGGCTGAAAACAAAATCCGTCATTACTTGACCTCCTTGACCACGGTGTACTCGCACTTCATGCCTGACAGGTTCATGTCCTTGTTCAGTTCAGCGTTGTCCATCAGCACACCGAAAAGCACCACCTTCTTGACAGAACACTTCCGGGTGAAGGTCTTGGCAAACTGCACAAAACTCCAAGCAAAACCTGTCCAATCGAATCCATCCCACAGTCTGACCGGGATGATGATCGGCTCTGGGTCTGCTTCACCCATCGCATCTTCATCGGTGATGTAAGTGATATTGATGACTGCCGGGGTATCGCCTCGTACTTCAAAAAACACCTTCTTGATAGTCTTCAGTGCTTCAAACGCATTGAAATCCATCATCGGAGTCTGATAGTACGCAGTGATCGCATTCCCGAAATCATTCAGCTCATTTGTAAAAGTACAGAGATCCGCACCTTTGCCGTAGTAAAGTTTTCGATTCAGAACCTTGTAGCAGGAAATCTCGATGTTATCCCACCTGAACCAGGCAATGTTCTTCGCAGCATCATCCGGGGAAATCCGATCAGAGGAACTGTACGGTTTGTTCGTATAGTCCCACATGTACACATTGCCGTTCAGAGCAACCATGTACTTGCCTTCAAAGTTCATTGCTATCGCTTTGTCCAGGTCCTTCTCAGCCAGCAGGCCAGATTCTCTGTAGCCACCGTTGATGTTCCGGGAAATGACCCTGACATTGCGTTCATCCTCGATTACAGTTGAACACAGCGTACAGATGCCCCACTGCGTAGATCCCCATGTCAGACGGTTATCCACGTAGTGTATCGTGTCAGGCATGTCACACCCCATATCAGCGTTAATCTGAGCGGAATAGAACTGCGCTCCATACACACCGTTCTCATCAGGCACGAATTGGTAGTCGAGGGCATACATCTCCGTTGGTTTGAAAACAACCAGAATCTTATACTGCGCACCGAAGCCGGTGATGTCCTCTTCAGCATTCCCGATCACAGCGTAATTGTTTTCCGGGAAGTAGGAAGCATCCATCGCATCAGAGAAGAAATAGGTACTCGTGCCGTTGCCTGCCAGGAACAGCCGGGAGTTCTGCTGACCGCCGTAGGTTGCCCAATACTTGCAGGACTTTACGCTTTCCTCATACTTGGCGAAGGTCTTGTACGCAGTGATGACAACATTGTTCTGGGCATTGCTCGGCGGTGTCAGGAACACAACTTCACCTGTATCCCGGTCAACGGAAACGATCATTCCGCTTGCATCGCCTTCTTCGTACTCAGTAGTATCAATGATTGCCTTGATCGGGGTGTTATCCAGACCGGTAGTGTCATCGTCATCTTCTTTCGGGATCAGCACAAAGTAGGATGTGGATGTTCCGTCACCGTTGAACGTGCAGTTATAGCCTGCGCCCAGCCGGTTGAAATCATCAATCGGATCGCCGTAATCACCTGCCGGTGTACGGTTGATGACAACATCCGGGCAGTACGGTTCTACTTCCTTTGCGGTAGTTCCGTCATACTCAAAGAAATGACCGTTGCACATGTAGTACAAGGTCTTGTTATAGTTTATGAATGTTCCCTTCTTTGTCAGGGAAGCATCCGTCAGGATCACTGTTTCCGTACCGTCATCATCGTATCTGATGATGCTCGTGCCGACATGCACATACAGTTTGCCTTTGTACTTGGCAATGTTGATGATGTTACCCGAAAACGTATGGACAACAGACTGACCGTACCGCTTGCCGAATGCGCCGTTCTTCACCATCATGTTGAGCATATGCGGTGACTGATCCAGCGGCAGTGTATAGTCAAGATCCTGTATATTCAGACCACCATAGCCTGGTTCAGCAATGTTCAGTAACTTGTATGCGGCAGGCGAGTGAGTCTTCTGCGCCTTCCAAACCATTACCAAACACTCCCATACACATCAGTGACTTCAACCTCAACGCCCCACATGTACTTGCTCATGGCATTCTCATAGTAGGTATGCAGGATATCGTATTTTGACAGGTCATCGTCAATGAAGAAGTTCTGAGCCAGACCGTACGGCAGAATTTCGTAACACATCTCCCTTTCGTAAGGAATCGTGTCAGTGTCTGCTGATACTGTCGGGCATTTTTCAAGTTCATCCTTGTCATGCTTCAGCCGCAGGTGGTTGTTCAGATCAAAATTTTCGCTGAGAAGCACATTGATCCAAGGGATGTAATACTGGTCATACACCTTACTTGTCGGCTTCTCAAACATTACAGCCTTGGCAAGCTCATAGAGTTCTTTAACTGTCATGGCTTCTCCTTTCAAAAAAAGAGGGGGCAAGGATATACCCCACCCCCATATAGCCGATTACAGAGTCGGACCGGCAGCGCAGGCAATAACGCCCTTTTCGAGGGCTTTCAGAACGAAGGCATCACCGTAGTAACGGCCTTCAATCAGAGTACCCGAAATGCCCGGAGCATCCGTATGGATCTTCAGTTCAGAGATCTTGGTCGGAGCGAGGACAGAACGCTTGTGTGCGAAGATTGCCTGATAGCCTGTCATATAGGCATCCGGGACCTCGACAACCAGGATGTTCATGCACTTACCAACAACGCCGTTGGACAGCACCTTTTCACCCAGCTTCTCAACAGAGATGAATTCCGGGTTGCGGAGCAGTTTGGCATATGTGGTCGAAGACACATACGCATACAGGTCCTTATTGAAGTTGTAGTTGAAGAACTTGCTGTGGGCATCGATGAACATGTCAAGAACAGTGTCCTTGTCCACATCAGTGCCGGAAATGGTAGATGTCTGACCTGCATTTGCAGCCCACTGAGCCAGAGCATAAGCATCGAAGAACGGAGTAACCTGTTCACCGATCTGAGCCTTGACAACAGTACCTGCCTTCTTTGCCATCATCTGGTCTTCCAGGTTGCCACGGTCAATGACCAGAGCGAAGGACTTATCCTGGGAGAGGGTCAGTGTCTGCTTGGTGTCCTGCACTTCAGCCGGTGTACCGTAACGGTTGGCAGATGCAGTTCTGTCATAGGTGTTCAGAGCCTGCGTTGTAGCAGTCAGGATGTTGATGGACTGAACGCCAGCGAAGGAATACTCAGTATTGACCTTGCCGGTGAGGATGGAAGCCTTTGTATAGGCCTGGAGCAGCTTGGACTCATATTTTGTCGCAAGATTAACAGTCATGGATTAACCTCCAAGTAATCCCTGTAAGAAGGGATCGCCTCCGTCATCACTGCCAGCATTCTCCGATAAAGCACCGGTAGCCTTTGCCTTGTTCGCCTGGTTTGTCCGGGCGGCTTCAAGTTCAGAGCGCAATCTCTTGTTCTCATACGCTCTGTAAGCACTCAGCAGGGTTTCGCCTCGCAGGTTGATATCATCTATGACTTCCTGAGGCAATGCTCTGATATCCACATCTGGATAAGTGTTGAGGAATGCCTCCACCTGGTCACGGGCTTTCTGCTGCCGTACCGAGTCTGCCTGCTGTCGCTGAAGGGCTTCCTGCTGCTGCCGGGCATTGATCTGGTTTTGATACTCAGCCCTTGCATACTGCGTTGCCACCTCATCGGAAACATCAGGATTCTTTTCTTTGAATGCGTTAGCGATGCGGGTAATGTCT
>Ga0310690_10001728_pt1 | contig 37899 bp, 25 predicted proteins | sample AusTroGonzalo_MG_2_FD_207661 | JGI IMG/M metagenome (GOLD analysis project Ga0310690, IMG submission 207661) | Bovine rumen microbial communities from tropical cattle in Woodstock, Queensland, Australia - Gonzalo_04 (v2) (version 2) | ecosystem: Host-associated > Mammals > Digestive system >...
AAGCGCAACGGGTGCGGGTCGAGGTCTTTTCGAAAATCAGGGCGATGTTCTTGCCCGTGAGGTGAGGTTGTTCGGTACCTGCATACTTGGCGGCCTTAAGGTCGGCAGCGAGTTTCAGGAAAAAGCGAATTTCTTCCGGAGTGAAGTCCAAAAGCTTCAGGAAATTTCTGTTTCTGAGGTTAAAAGCCATTACTTTAATGATTTAAAGATTAAAACTCAAAGATTCAAATTCGCGGCAAAATTAGTCTTTTTTCTTGTATCTTTCTACAAATAAATCAGATTCCGTATTTTTGCAGCCTAAAAATGAAAAAACAACGCATTTAAACCTACGAAAATGAAAGAAGTAAGAGTAAGATTTGCCCCCAGCCCGACAGGCCCTTTGCACATCGGGGGCGTGCGTACAGCATTATATAACTATCTGTTTGCCAAGAAGAACGGCGGCAAGATGATTCTCCGTATCGAGGATACCGACCAGACTCGCTTCGTGCCAGGTGCCGAACAATACATTGTGGAATCCTTGGATTGGTGCGGCATCAAGTTTGACGAGAGCGACTATGTGGGTGGTGAATACGGCCCCTACAAACAGAGCAACCGCAAGCACCTTTACAAACAATACAGCGACGAGCTGCTGGCAAAAGGCTGCGCTTACATCGCCTTCGACACCGCTGAGGAACTGGAGAAATACCGCAAAGAGGCTGAAGCCAACAAACAAACCTTTATCTACAATTGCCAGAGCCGCAAGCACCTGCGCAATAGCTTGACGATGAGCAAGGAAGAGGTTGATAAACTGATTGCCGATGGAGAGCCTTACACGGTTCGTTTCATGATTCCCGAAGATAGGGAAATCGTGATGCACGACTTGATTCGTGGCGAGGTGAAAGTGCAGACCAACACCCTTGACGATAAAGTCCTGTTCAAGTCGGACGGAATGCCCACTTATCATCTGGCCAACATCGTTGACGACCATCTGATGAAGATCAGTCACGTCATCCGTGGTGAGGAGTGGCTGCCTTCGATGCCGCTTCACGTGATGCTGTACGAGGCCTTCGGTTGGGAGGCACCTCAGTTTGCCCACCTGCCTTTGCTGCTGAAACCCGACGGTAATGGAAAACTCAGCAAACGCGATGGTGACCGCCTTGGTTTCCCTGTATTCCCGTTGTATTGGGTCGACCCGAAGACCGGAGAAACAGCCATGGGCTACAAGCAGTCAGGCTACTATCCCGAGGCATTTATTAATATGTTGGCCTTGCTGGGCTGGAATCCTGGTACTGAGCAGGAAATCTTCACGATGGACGAACTCGTTCAGGCCTTCTCCTTGGAGCGTTGCAGCAAGAGCGGCGCCAAGTTTAATGTGGAGAAGACCAAATGGTTCAACCACGAGTGGCTCATGCGCAAGTCCAACGAGGAAGTCGGTAAGGACTACCAGGAATGGCTGAAGACCGAAAAGGGCATTGAGACTCCGCTTGACTTTGCTGTGAAAGTGGCTGGCTTGGTGAAGGATCGCGTCAACTTCGTGAAAGAAATCTGGGACCAGAGCTTCTTCTTCTTTGAAGCGCCAACTGAATACGACCCTGTAACGGTGAAGAAACGTTGGAAGGAAAACAGTGCCGAGACGATGCTGAAAGCGAAGGAAGTCATCAAGGACATCGAGCCTTTCACTTTGGCGAATATCGACGAGACCTTGAACAACTGGATTACTTCCAACGAGCTGAATACGGGCCTCGTGATGAACGGTTTACGCCTCATGGTGGTGGGAGCCGGAAAGGGACCCCACATGGGCGAGATACTTGAGCTTTTGGGCAAAGAAGAAACCCTCAAGCGCATCGACGCCGGTGTGAAGGTCTTAGGGTAAGAAGATAACGAATCCGATACCATAGCCTAAGCTGATGAAAAAAGGCGTCAAAATAGCACTCATCGTTGTTGGAAGTATCATGGGACTGCTTCTTGTGGCGTTGCTTTTGGTGTCGCCTGTCGCGAAGCATTACATTGAGAAACACGACAAGGAGCTGATAGGTCGCGAGGTAAGCATCGGGAAGCTGCGCGTCAACCCGCTTTATGGTGCGGTTCAGATTCGTGACTTCACGCTTTACGAGGACGATGGGGCCACTCCCTTTGTCAGTTTTGGCTGTTTCAAAACGAGTGTCAAGCTGCGTGAGCTGTTGAACCACCGTTTGTGGGTGCGGCGCGTGTTGCTCTCAGGACTGAACGTCCACGTGGAACAGGACAGAACATGGTTCAATTTCAACAGTATGGTGGACCATTTCGCTACCGATACGCCAAAAAGGGAAAAGAAAGAGTCCTCTCCGTTTGGCTTGGTTTTCAACAATATCAATATCGAAAGAAGCTATATCCGCTACTCGGATTTGGATATCGGCAGCGAGTTCAATCTGCACAGTATCGACATTAGGATACCTTATATCGACCTGTCAGATATGAAGACCCATGTGGGACTCGACCTGTGTCTGGCAGACAGCGCCACGCTCCACACCGACTTGCATCTGTCGGAGAACGCGGACTCCTATTTTATCAACCTGCAACTCAAGGATTTGGGTATCGATATCATCGAGCCTTACTTGAAACAGTCGTTGGCAGTGGACTCGCTGAAGGGAAAGCTGTCGCTCGATTTTGAGGCAGAGGGAAAAACGGAACACATTCTTGATTTCGACCTGACGGGTAACATGCTGCTCAGCGACCTCTCGCTGCGTGACACCTTAGGCACTCGTCTGGGGCATGTGGATTCAATCTTTGCGAAGATTGGACGTTTTAATCTGAACGAGAACGTTTTAAACTTCCAAAACTTTACCCTTTCAGGCTTCAGTACGGCTTATATCATCCATCCCGACAACAGCTCGAACTTCGATTTGTTCCTGGGTCGGAAGCAGCACTCCGACACCACGATATTTGAGAAAGCCATCGATACCATTGCCGCTGAGATTGAAAGGGTACAGCAAAAGAAGAGCTTGAAAATCAATATTGACGAGCTGAGGTTGGCGAACAACCGGATTCATTTTGAAGACCGATCCTTGCCTGATACCTTCCGTTACGAGATTACGGACTTCGGCTTGGTTTCCGAACACTTTAACTTGAATGGCACCAACACAGCCCGAATGCAAGGCCGACTCAATCAGATGGGGCACATGTACGTCAATTGGCAAGGCGACGTACACAGCTTAAATAACCAAGACTTGACGTTGATGCTGAGCAATATCAAACTGGCGGATTTTTCGCCTTACGTGTTGCGCCTTTTCGGTTATCCTCTTGAAAACGGCACCCTCTCGTTCCGAAGTCAGAATATCGTGAAGAACGGCAACTTGGAGGGTATTAACCAACTGCAGATTGCGTCTCCGAAAGTGGGCGACAAACAGAAAAACATCACCCCGCAAGTCCCCCATATCCCGCTGAAACTTGGTGTTTACCTGCTTACCGACAGGAACAACAACTTCAGTGCCGACTTACCTGTGAGCGGCAACATCAACGACCCAGAGTTCTCATACTTCAAGACTTTATTGAAGGTGTTCGGCAACCTTATGGTAAAGGTGGCCACAGCGCCTTTCCGCCTGTTGGCCGGTGACGGCGAGACGCAGTATATTCCTTTCGATTTGCTGCAGCCCGACTTCTCTGCCGATCAATATGCCTTAATAGATGGTGTCATCAACATGTTGGGTGAGAAACCCGAGTTGGGTTTGGTGTGGGAGGCTCGCATCAATGTGCAGCAAACGGTGCAAGAGCTTTGCAATCTTCAGTTGCAGCGTGATTATTACCTTTCGCTTCATCCCGAGATGGAAGCCAAGAGCATCGATTTCCTGACCAATGAGACCATACGTTCCATCAAGCTGAACGACAAGGGGCTGTGTGACTATGCCGCACAGTATTCGGAAAAAGAGCAGTTGCGTTCCAAGCAGGATGTGGCTTCGGTAGCCTACGAGGTGTATCACCAGCGTTCCGAGCAGATGCTCCCCGGTTTGATAGAACGCCGCAACGCAAGACTTGCGCATTATTTGAAGACCATCAAAGGCTTGTCGCCCGAACAGTCTTCTGTATCAACATTGGACCCAAGCCTTTGGGACTCCTACAACAAGCCGACCCGTTATGAGCTGCATGTCAGCATCTACGGAGACGAGTAAGCTCAGCGTTTTTTCTTGAAGAAATCCGTCAGGAGTTGCAGACAAGCGTCATGCATGACTCCTGTTTCAGTTTTAGTCTTGGGATGCAGCATCTTGCCGAAACGTGAGAAACCATTTTTGGGGTCGTCGGCTGCCCAGACGATTTTGCCGATATGGGAATGACATAGGGCTCCGGCACACATGGGGCAGGGCTCCAAGGTGACGTAGAGCGTACATTCATCCAAATACTTCGCCCCAAGGGCGTTGGCTGCTGCGGTGATAGCCAGCATCTCGGCATGAGCGGTAACATCGTTGAGGGTCTCGGTTTGGTTATGGGCACGAGCGATAATCTTATTATTGCACACCACCACCGCCCCGATGGGGATTTCATCTGCCTCAAGTGCCAATTGGGCTTCTTGATAGGCCTGCTTCATATAGGATTCGTCGGAGAAAACGGAGAGCATTGTTTTAGTTTAGAGTTGAGAGTGTAGAGTTTAGAGTCAGTTGAAAGTGTAGAGTGGATAGTTTGCAGTTGTCAGTTTGCAGTTGAGGGACAGAGTGCCGCTTTGCGTCATTGACTATCGTCGAATCTGACGATTTGCGAGGAACGAAGCAATCTAGACATGAAGTATCAAATAACAATCTCATATTTATCCCAATCGGGACCTAAGGGGAATTTCGTGCGGAAACGCAGCAGCGGCTCAGCTTCAAGGGTGCAATGCAACACAACCTCCTGATAGGGCTCAGCGTGAGAAATAACCCAGCCTCGGGAATTTATCACTTGTGACTCACCACTATAGTGCAGGCCATTGGCGTCCTCGCCAACGCGATTCACGCCAATCCAGTAGGACTGGTTCTCGATGGCGCGAGCTTGTAGCAACGTGTGCCATACGTTCATCCGTGAGTCAGGGAAGTTGGCGAGATAGAAGGCCAAGTCGTATTCATATTGTCCGTCCTTGTAGCGGTTTCGGGCCCATACGGGGAAACGGATATCGTAACAGACCATAGGCCTGATGCGCCAGCCGTTCAGTTCTACAATCAGTTGTTTCTGGCCGCGTTCCACCAGCTTGTCTTCGCCGCCCATCGTGAAAGTGTGCCGCTTGAAATACAGCTCATAGCTGCCGTCGGGTCGCATCCACACGAGGCTGTTGTAGTAATGTCCGTCTTTTTCCAAGGGGAAGGTGGTGCAAATCACGGCGTTTTTATCTCTTGCCTGCTGTTGCAGCCATCGCATCGTGACCCCGTCTTCTTTCTCTGCAAAGATTTTGGGGTCGACGGGAAAAGCCGTCGTGAAGGTTTCGGGCAGGAGTATGAGGTCGGTACCAGATTGCACTTGTTTTAGCAACTCGTTGAAATGTTGCAAGTTGGCTTCTTTGTCCTCCCACTTGAGGTCGGCTTGGATATAGGCGATGTTCAGGTTGTTCATAGTGTCGAGTTTAGGTGATACGTTCCGCTGCCGTAGGTCTTCACTTCGTAGCCGTTTTCGGTAGGCAAACAGACCTCAGCGGTAGTGTTGGCAGGGATGGTGAAATCCCAAATAAATTGGTTTCCTTCGCGTCTCCAGTGGCTCTCGATACGGCCTGAGACGGATTCGTAGTCGCAGTTTACAAAGTCCAGTCCTTCGATAGGATAGGGCTTCAGCTGTATCTTGCTGTAGCCGGGTTCCAAGGCACGGATGCCCCCGAGGTATTCGTATTCCCAGAGGATGAGGTCGCCTAAAAGCATCACGTGGTTGCCCGAGTTCATTGAGGGGTCAGCGGTATTACCGTTCCAGAGCTCCCAGATGGTGGTGGCCCCGTTGCGGACCATATAGCCCCAGCTGGGGTAGGTGTCATTGGCGGCAATCTTCAGGGCCAAGTCGCCGCGACCGTATTCCGTAAGGGTGCGCATCAACTGCTGTATACCCACCACTCCTGTGGAGACATGGCCTCCGCATTCGTTCTCTGTCTTGTCGACGATGCTGGCGAAGACCTTGTTCTCGACCTCTTTGGGCACCATACCGAACCACAAGGGTAGGATATTGGCAGTAACGGTGTTGTTGGCGTAACGACCTGTTACGCGATCCAGGTATTTGTCGTTGAAGGCGATGGTGGAAGTGAGGATCTCCTGCTTGAAGTATGCCGCATCCTTTTCATATCCCAGGACTTCAGCGAATTTGGCCATCTTGCCGCAGAGGTAGCAGTAGAAGGGGGTGGAAATCACCGAGGACTCGGTAATACGGTTGCGGTCGTTGGAATGAATCATCTCTAACGACTCGGGAGGCATACACCAGTCGCCATAGGTGTCGCGAGGCATAATCCCGCCCCTCATATATTCGTTTTTCATGTGAAACATCCAACGTTTTAAGGCATCAAAGTGCTGAGCCACAGCCGTTAAGTCACCGAAGCGGGTGTAGAGCATATCGGCAACGGTGACGACGGCACCTGGCCAGGTCATATTGTCGGTATAGCCTCTCCAGTAAGGGGGAATCACATTGGGCAGCGAGCCGTTTTCCCATTGGCTGTCCTCGGCATCGGTGAGCCACTTGGCATAAAGCTGGTGGTTGTTGAAGATATACGATTCACCGTAATTTCCTGTGGTGCGGTCTCCAGTCCAGCCCATGCGTTCATCCCGTTGCGGACAGTCGGTAGGCATCGAGCGGTAATTGCCTCGGATGCCCCAGTAGGCGTTGTGATACACCGCATTAATGATTTCATTGGAGGTCTCAAACGAGCCTGTGACGGGCATCTCGTCGTAAATGACCCAGCCCTCGAAGTCGTCTAAAGATGGCTGTTGGCGCAGGCCTGAGAGTTCCACATAGCGGAAGCCGTGATAGACGAACATGGGGTGCCATTTCAGTTGAGAGTTGAGAGTTGAGAGTTGAGAGTCAGTTGAGGGTGTAGAGTTGTTAGTTACGATGTAGCGGTCGGTGTTTTCCGAGCTGCGGAGGTTGGCGGTATAGAGGGTGCTGTCAGGGGTGAGGAGTTCGGCAAAACGCAACACGATTTCATCGCCAGTTTGCTGTCCGTTTATCTTCATATTAATGAAGCCGACCATATTCTGACCCATGTCGAGATACCATTTGTTGTCTTTTTGGAAGATACTAACGGGCTTCAGCTTCTCCATCACGGTGATGTTGGGGTTGGGTTGGGGGCTGAGTTGTCCTTCTGGGGCTTCTACAAGTTCGGCTGGGAGCCAAGCGGAGGCATCATAGCCGGCTTGGTTCCATTCGCCCAGTTCATAGTTCTCGTCGTAGGTCTCGCCGTCCCATTCGTTGGCGGTGCGGATAGGTCCCCGGTTGGTGATGCGCCAGGTCTCATCGCTGACAATCATGTCTTTGGAGCCGTCTTTGTAGGTCACTTCCAATTGCAGCAGCAGGCGTGGTGTGCCGAATCCAAACACGTGCTCTGTCCCGTCCCAGTTGGGGTTGGCTGCATTATAGCGGATGGAGGTAAAGCGGCCTCCTTCAAGGATGATGCCTAAGGCATTGTCACCGCTGTTGAGCATTGAGGTTACATCGTAAGTGTTGAAATACACACGTTTGGAGTACCACGAAAGGGTAGGCTTCAGCAGTTCCTCAGGGGCGATTTCCTGTCCGTTGAGATAGGCACTATAGACACCCATACCGCTGACGTAGAGTCTTGCTTCGCTGATGTTGTCTTTAAGGTCAAAGTCCTTGCGCAGATATCGTGCCGCTATGCGGGTGTGTCCCACTAGCACATCGTCATCAAACTCATGCCCAATCCATTTCGCTTGCCAATCCTTTTGTTCCAGCAGGCTGATTTCAAAGTATTGGACTTCGCTTTCCACTTTGGTTTTCCTGCCTCCGTTGGCTTTCACCGTCGTGATGACTTTCCAATAGGCTTTGTCGCGGCTTCGTAGCGGCTCAAAGGTGTAAGGGAATAGCATAGGGATATTCAGCATCTGGTTGGAAGCCACCGTTTTAGAGTCCCAAAGGTCGCCGATGCCTTTTTGGGCATTCTCGGCAGTGGAGGCCACGATGATGCGGTAGTCCTGTTGCACGACGTTGTTTTCCGAGCTTTCATATTGCCAGCTGAAGTGTGGCTCGTTGGTCGCCAATGCCCGTGAACCATCTTGTTGTTCAACGGTGAGTTGGGTGAGGCGGATATCGAAGGTCTTGCCGCAGGCAGAAAGTAGGAGTGCTGACAAAAGGAGTAAGGGGAGGCGTTTCATGGTATCTGTGTTACATATATTATTTGTCATTGAGCTTCATGGGTCAGGCTAGGGCTGTATCGAATCGCAAAAATAAAAAACTATGCAGTGCAAAATGAGCAAAACGGGAAAAATATGCTATTTTTGCAGCCTAAATGAAATCTTGAAGCGATGAAGAGAACCCTCATACTCCTTGCGATGGCGCTGACGCTGGCAGCCTGCGCAACCAAAGACGACAAGCCACAGGAACCCCAGGAAGAGAAGAAAGTTGTCATCCCGCCTGGGATTCCAGTAGCCCCGATGCCCGTGTCACAAAGCTCTGAACTTATGCTGCAGTCCGACGGGCAGACCATCGACCCGCAACAGCCCGTGCTGCAGATAGAGGAAGGCAAGCCCTTAGACCTCTCACAGCTGATGGGCCAACGCAAGACTTTGGGCGATCAGGTGGCCGAGAAGATCGATACCGTCCGCTACCAGGCTGAACAGGGCAAGGCTGACTACCAGTACCTCTACGGTGCCAGCTACGAGTACGGCTGGGGTGTTGAAGAGGATGCTGTGCAGGCCATGAAGTGGTACCGCAAGGCGGCAGATCAGAAGCAGAAGGCCTCCTACAACGCCATCGGCAACCTCTACCGCATGGGCAACGGCGTGAAGGCCGATCCCAAGGAGGCATTGAAGTGGTTCCGTCAGGGTGCCGAGGTCGGTGATGCCCAGGCCATGCTCAACGTGGGCAACTGCTACTATTACGGCATGGGTATTGAAAAAGACGAGGCACAGGCGGTACAATGGTGGCAACGTGCGGCAGAAGGCGAGAACATATACGCCTGCTCGCAGATGGGCGACTGTTACCTCTACGGTCTCGGAGTGGAGCAGAACTCCGCCAAAGCTGTCGAATACTACACCAAGGCTTCCGATGCCAACCTCCCCGACGCCCAATACCGCCTTGGGCTCCTCTATTACTACGGTCAAGGCGTAGAGCCCGACCGCACCCACGCCAAGCTCCTCATGCAAAAGGCCCGCGACGGCGGCCTCACGGAAGCTGAGAGGTTTTTGGAGAAGAATTATTAAAGGTGTTTGGACCAAAGAAGAGGTGAATGTTTTGGCTGAAAGGCACATGGACTTTGACAAGTTGGAGAAGTGGTATGATGGTTATCAGATTGGTGATGCAAGCACATAGAAGCCTATGGTGTGGATGCTGCTTATGATGAGGACTCAAGGATTCTTAGCTACAATGAACATGGCATCATCCCAGAGAAAAATGCTAGAAAAAGCCGGTAAGAATTATACTGGTGAATAATCAATAGGACTGTCAAGAAAAGAGGTAGAAGATCGCAAGAAATTTTAATTACGTGGGTAAGAAGATGTCAAGAAAAAGGTAAAGGTGAGCCAGAGGGTAGTAAGCCGAAAGCTAGGAAAAAAGAAAATTCTTCACTTTTTTCACTCATCGTATATCCGATTACATTTTTTCATACATTTGCGGCAATTAACGAACTCTTTTTCGCTGTTGACGACCATGAAAAAGCCGAGCAATAAGATACCAACCAACCCGTACAACGACCAGTATTCGTCGCTGATTCGACCTATCAAGATATTCTTACCTGTCCAAGACAGAAAAGAGAAAGCAGAAGACCATAAATATGACGATTTCGTCGGACGCGAACGCTTGATGGAGAAGTTGTTCAATTGGTTGTCCGACAAGAACAAAGAAAGCGGTTCTTACTTGGTGACGGGCTTCCGTGGTATGGGAAAGACTGTTCTGGTGGACCGTGTTGTCGGCAAATTAACCCGTGAGGTGAATGAGAAAAGCGAGCCTTGGTGGCTTTTGCTGAGTTTGTTACCTGTCATCATAATGGGTGTTTGGGTAGCCATCAAACCCAGAATAAATGACATTTTTTCGGATTCTTGGTATTGGGTAGCTCTTGTATTGTTTGTATGGTTCTCTGCTGTTGTTGCGCTATATTGTAATGACAGCCACAAGTATAAGAGGATAAAGAAAAGAACCAGGCGTAAGTATCCGAATCATGATAAGTTTGATGAAGCGAATGTCGATAAAATGGCTCGTGGGAAAAACGATGACTACGATAGTCGGCACTACCGCAACATCAAGATTTCTATCAACTTGGGGCATGAGGTGCTGAAAGAGAGGGATGTTTTGAGCATGATTGCCACTTCCGTAAGGGATAAATACAAGGCGTTTGTGAGAAGCTCAATCCCACATCTTGTCATAAAATCTACTGTGGTGTTGTTAGTTTCTGCTGCCAGTTTTGCTCTCGTGTTTTCCATCCAAAGTTTCCATTCAGATAAAAACAATGCCGAAGTTAATAAAGAAGTTGAAGTCCGCAATACAGAGGTAAGCATAGACGGGCGTAATTCTCCCATAACCGTCAGGGAGGAGGTTTCAAACGAACAGAAACTTGTTGTTTCGGGGAGTTCCGACAATTCCACAAACCAACAGGTTTTCGTCAATGGCGATGCCAGCGAGTCATGGTTCTCGCGTCAAATCACCAAAGCCACGGGGGTTTTTGTGACCATGTACATTGGCAACACTGGCTTGAGTTTTATCTTGAGGTTTGTACTCTACGTTTTTACTTTCGTCATCTTAACATGGTTGTTCGAGAAGTTGTTCCGATTAATGCCTTATTATTCTACACCCATACGTGCCTTGCGTCGGTTGGATGTATTGACGGAACGTCTTAATACCATTACTGGTGAAGAAACAGGCATGGCGCCATCGGCTCAAAGCAGTGTTTTTACAGTGTCCTTATTTAGTCGAAGAAGACAAAAAACCAAACCTATAGCCGACATCCGAGAGATTGAGACCGAGTTGGCTGAAATCATTAATGTAATTCATTCCGACAATTGTATTCCTGGCTATCGTACCAATTTCATCGTGGTGTTTGACGAGATGGACAAGATTGACCCGGCTATGATGGAGCAACACAAAACGACAGAGATGCCTGAGTTCACGGATTCTGTGAAAGGCTTTCCTGATGGGATGGATTCGCGCGAACGCCGCCGTAATGTGCTGAAGTTGTTGGCTAATATCAAACTCTTTGTTTCCACTGCGAAGGCAAAATTTGTCTTTATTTCGGGTCGTGAGCTGTATGATGCTTATTTGGCCGACTTGAGCGACCGCGACTTTGCCATCAGTAGTATTTTCTCTGGAGTTATCAACGTGGACAGTTTTCTTACTCCGGAGGGTGGTCAGACGGATGTACGTTCTATGTCGGAGTGGTATATCACCAACCGCATGATTCCCCGTGATTGGTTGGAAAAGACCGAAAGAAAGAACGCCGAAGGAAAACATGGTGAGGATAAAAAAAGTGTTGAATGGGCGGTTTTGAAACAAGAAAGGCCCTCTCTTCGTTGGTATTATGAGTATTTAAAAGAAGTGATTGACAAAACCGAGAGTGACGAGGAAGAGAAGAAGAAGAAATATAAGGACGCCATGTATGTCACGGGTTTCCTGCATACCTTTGCTGCGTATTTGACCCATATTAGCAACGGCTCGCCCAAAAAGATTTTTCTCTATTTTGACAAATACATTCGCTATGCCAAAGATTGTCTTCCCATGAATGATTGGGATGATGTTTGTGCGGTGGGCGAGGATAAGACCATCATGGGCCAAAGGGTGCTATACTTTGAGCCAGTCCAGCAAAAATACATCAATTTTGTCTATTATCTCTCTAACCCCATTATGGGAACGATTACCAACGACATGAGCAAATATGGTGACCGTTTCTTGGTGTCTTTGTCGTTTATCATCGATCATATCTATAAACACCATAACCGTAGTTTTTCGTGGCGTAATCTTGAACAGATTCCAGATTTGTTGAAAACAAGTAAGGCCCCGGAATTACGTGATCAGATGACTTCTATTATTGAGTATTTGTCGCAAATACATATTTCACCCATTCTTATCGGTCTGAACGAGTACAAGTTCCATAAAAGCATCGCAGAAGAGATTTCGGTGATGTCTAAGATGTCGGACGAGGCTTCTGCTATTTTCAACTTCACGCTGGACGAGTCTCTGTCGGTGATACAGTATAATACGAGGCTGCTTAATTATTTCATTAGACTTGATAAGGAAAGAAACAATGACCAAGACGAAGCTCATAAACAGCGTTACTTGCCGTTGATTGCACGTATTCATTCCAATCTTGGCGATTTGCATTTTTGGGACGAGGACTATTATTCTGCCACTTTAGAATACCGAGCTGCAATAGAAACGCTTCCTGAAACAGAAGAGGATAGATCGGGTTTTCTTACACGTGTTCGTTGTATGTTGAATATGGGATTGGCATACGAATTACGTAAATTATACTCCAGTGCATATCAAACCTATTGTCGTCTTATCAATTTGTTGATAAATAAACGTTGGGTTAAAGAGGCGGATTTTGGTTTGTCGGTAATAGATGCAAGGATGGAAGGATGGCAAGACAAACGGCAAGTTATGGCATATACAGGTGCGCCTGGATGGTATGAGTCAAACGATGATTTGTTTAAGCAACAGTTTAAACGCCCCTTGTTTGAGGGCGATTACAACAAAGCCAATAAGGCAGAGTACAATTTTAATTTTGATGGAATCATCACCACTTTTGCCAACGACCTTACGGTTGAAAAGACACAAACCATCAATACGCTTACACTTTTTGAAGAAATACGTTATTTGTATCAATCCATTCTTGCAAAGTTAAGTCTTGTGGAGAAAATGGGCATGAGCGGCATCACCCAGACCAATATTTCCGTTGCTGAAGGTGAGTTCCACACCATACATAAGAGTGTTAATATTCGTGAAAAATTCATTATTGCAGCAGATTTCTTTCGTAAATTGGCAGAGATACTCTATTTCAAGAATAGCTTGACTATCCTTACTCAAAACCAGGATTCGTTTTATGCGTCTGTTTATTATGATGACCATGATTTGCTAGCTAATCTTGATGATTTCTGTATGCGTGAGAGCAATAATTCGATTTCGGCTAGACATGACGTTAGGTATTTCTTTTACAAGTTAAATAACGATGCTTCTGATATTGAACCGATATTGAGTTATCCGACGTTGAATGAAAACAAATGGTGTACATTAAGTGCTCTTTACGATCACGTTTACAAAAATGTAGAAGATATTCTAAAGAGAGACACCGATTTAAGTGAACAGGACAGGATTCGAATTGAAGGGAATGTAAAAAACTATCTCTTGTACAATAGAGACAAAGTTATGACGAATCAAAAGGATGTGTTCTATTTCAGAAGTGTTGAGTCATGTAACCATCATACAAAAAAGCTGCGTGAAAAAGGACTGCGTACCCCTTGCTATGCCTGTAAGTATTACATTCGTAGCTTAAGGATATTGACTGCCAATATGTTTAAAGAAAACATACTTGATAACTCACTTACTAAATCCAACAGTGTTCTTACCAGATCATTGGAGCTTCTGAAGCACTCGTATAAAGACGAAATGCTTTATGCTAATTCTACAAACATTCGTGCTTTGGCACAGACTCTTGAAGGCTATGGAAATGTCTTGTATGCCTGTGCATCGGGCGATGACTGCGAGGGTGAGGACCATAAAACTAAACACGGCATAAGCGTGGAAGTGATTAATATGTTGCAAAGACTGAGTCAAGAGGATGTGAAAGAAGCCCGACAGAGTATTATTGAGAAGTTTGAGGAGGATAAGAAGCGTTCATTAAGCCGTCTTGATAAGAGCATTCTTTATTATTGGGATGCTTATCGGTATTATCTCATGGACGCCAGCTATAATGATGCTGTGGGTTGCCTCAATAAGATTCTCAACATGATGGTTTATTATATTGAAGTTGTATGCTACTACGGGAAAGAATCCAAAGTGCTCTCTTGGGAAAATGAAAAGGGTACTATTGCGGCATTGATAGGTGATGCGGAATTTGACAATTCTTTTGTTGCCACGCTCTTTCAATTGATTGTTCGTTATTCAAGCTATAAGTACGATTTTACTAATTTGAATGAAATCAATGAGATGAAATGGATTTATAGCAAAGAGATGCGTGACAATATTGATTTGACCAAATTATCCTTGTATCCAGCTGTTCGTTCCGCATGGCTTCGCGCTGTCGAGATAAGGGCTAAAGGGCTCCATTATTTGGCAAAAGAAAGTAGTTCTGGATTCGAACAAAAAGATTATGTTAGGTTTATTGGATTGACATATTCTCTTGTTGCACCACAGCGACGTTATGAGACAACTTTCTATGAGGAAGTTATGGGTTATTATACGAAGATGCGTTACAATGACCATATTTTGAACAACCTGATGGGGGGCAATCCAATGATTAACAGAAGGGTTGGTGATTATGCCAATCCATATCACATCGCATTCTACGAGAAACTTTTTGAGTTTTTAAAGTCGCCCATAGATAACAATCGTTTGGATTATACTTTATTTGAAATTGGAAAAAAGGAGAAAGGTCGGTCTGATTTGATAAAGAGTAGGTTAAAGCTGCTCGAATTTTTAATTCACGACACTTTGGTTTGCATCACTGATATGGTGAACGTGTTCACTCCTCACAATCATCTTACTTCCTATTCGAAGAGTTTTGTCGGATTGGTGTATAATTTTTATTGGGAGTGGTCTCGCAAGTACGAGTTTCTGTATGGCTTATATCAGTATCAGGAACTAAACGGACAAGGTCGTAAGGAAGAAGCTGAAAAAATCATTGGCAGCATTTGGAATAGTGGTAGCATTCAAAGCGAAAGTGGCAAAGAAGAGTATCGTGCCCGTTTGAGTGTGGTGATGGAACAATGCAGTGATTTGATTACTAAATATTGGATTGATGAAGAAAGGGAAATGAAATATGGATCACGTAGTGACCGATTGTATGAACGGTTGCGTCACGATATCGATGATATTACTATCAACACCATCTATAGTAATTATACAGCTGAAATGGCTTTAAAGTACTACCACATGGCGGAAGAGGCTAATACCGAGGGTGAAGCTTACAGAGAAATGATAGGATCGATGCATTTCTTAAACGATGATATGAACAACGACACTTGTCAATTCAATATAGCTTGCGATCGATTCTTACTTAACACAGGGGTGGTCACAGAGCAGCGTCTACGTCTTGAAAAGTTGTACAAGAGCTCTAATGTCTATAACCTTAACAAAGGTTATATTGAAGGCCCAGTTAATCTTAATCGAGAAAAGTCTAATCCTAATCAATTTGACAGATCACAATTTATTAATTCAGAGTATTAAACAACAAAGCATATGGGAACAAATAAAATTGAAGATTATCTAAACAAAATTGAAAAACCTAATCAACCTCACGGTATATCATTGGATGACTATCCCAGATCGAACACTTATGCGCAATCTATAGTAGAAATGGTGGATGCTATGCGTTTCTCTTTGGAGGAATTCAAAAGGTATATCAAAGATGAAAAATTGGACATCATTATTAATACGCTATGGGCAAGAAAAGGTTTAGACATTGAATCATTTCGGAAAGAAGTATATAATCTGGAATTGTCAGAACAAATTGAGGCCAATCCAGAACCGATAGTATTATTAAAAGATATTAATAATAAGAATCCTAAGGAAACGGAAAAAAACAAGCAAACTGATTATTTGAAGGACAAGCTGGTTGAATTCGAAAAACTAATAAATAAGGCGTTTAAGTTATTCAATAGCACTTGGGAGTTGATTAAATCGGAGGACCTCACAATCACGTGTGAAAACCCTTCAATAAAACAAATACTTGATCAGACAGTTTTATTGTCACAGAATGGTCTCTTAAAGTCAGGTGATAATACGAGTGCACTCCATTGGGATGATTTGTGTGAAAAACTAAAATCTTGTTTTCAAGAAAAAGTAAAATGTTGCTGTTGGGCCCCATTTATATTTGCAGGATTGATATCATTAGCCCTTGCTGCTATTGGGATTCTAGCTATGTGTAATAGGGAGAAATTATTGACTTTAGATCTTTGTAAAGAGGCTAGGTGGTTTCATTATGTTTTTATTATTGTATGTGTTGTTGCAATAATAACTGCTTTTGTCATCCTATTTCACAGATTCTTTCAATTTCAGGCAAAACAGTGTGAGACTGAAATAAAACTGAAAGAAAAAATGATGAACAATATTATTGAGGCCTTCCACGAGGACAGAGAATTTGCCAGACTAAGGACCAAAACGGAAATCTCATTGTACGAGAAGTTGGAAAAGGCTCGTATTGAAGAATGGAGTCGAAATAAAGAAAATGAACGTAAGCTAAATATAATGGAACAGGAACTTCTTTTTGAGAGTAACAATACAATTAAGGAATTGGCTAAAACTAAGAATACTGTTACCATCAAAGAACCTGGTGATAAAGGGCAGACGATTACCATTGAAAGGAGTGTCCTTTCAGATGATTGCTGCCTACTAACAAAAGAACTTGGTGAAAAGACTAATTTAAGTTAGACCCTTGTTGTGATAAGATAAAGGACGTTTTTATTCTTTAACACAAAAAAACAAAGACAGAACAAATATGAGTATTACAGCAGATACACCATTGTCTTTAATAAAACAAACACTCTCTGACAAACATCGAGAAGGACGAGAAGCAGATTTGGAATTAGCTAGAAGAGTAACGTGTAACAAGACCTCTAGCGTTAATTATTACATCGGTGAATTTTCAGACGGGATCGTTAGTTATATTAAAAAGGCTATTTATCATGGTAAAGATCCACGGTCAGATATGTATCTTGTTCTTTCGGCTCCTATTAAGAATAGTGGTGTTCCAGGTTGGCATAGGGTAAGCCTTTATCAAGCCTATAAAGGTTGTTCGTTACAAACATATACGCGGAATATTTCAATACGAGAATTGATTAAAATTGAAAAAAAAGAACAGTCAAATAATAATGCTACTGAATTTCTAGACTACATGGATTATGAGTCGTTGTTGAGGCTCGAGATAGCAACAGAAGAGGAATACGACGTTGATGAATCCAAAATGCGTAAGGTAAGACAAGCCTACTCTATGCTAAAAGAAAGAGATAAACTCGCCATTCAATTGTTGGTAATTGAGAAGCATACAGCTTTGGACGTATTTGATCAATTAGCGGTCTTTATGCATCCAAAAACCGCTGTAGGGCAATCTAGAGAAGAGGTTATTAAGAAGTGGAATGACAAGCAAAAACAAGATGCTGTGGCACTAATTAAAGGGAGGGCAATTTCTAAGTTGGTACGTTTTTATTCCGTAATACAATAAATCGCTTATGATTAACGATGTTCTATTTTCTAAATTTGTCCTGAATCAATTGGCTCCCGATGAAATGAAGAGGGTAGAGAAACTCCTTTTGTCAGATAAAGAATCCGAAGCGATTCTTCATACAAGTATTGCTTTTTATGAATCAAATATAGATTTGGCAAAGGAAATGTTGGGGGAAGATGAATTTAACATGGAAAAATCTGTAATTTTATCAAATTCGATTGATAGAATTGGAACAAATCATGACTCTATAGCGATGAATAAAACACAAAACACTATGAATAACAATTTATCAAAACACGATCGTCAACAGATCGAGCAACTTGTGGAGTCTTTTCATAATAATGAAGACACTAATCAAACGTTTAACGAACGTCTTGTTTCTTTTTATTTGCAAAATTGCCCAAATATGACGAGAGATGATGCGCTTGGTATTATTGAGGCGATGCGTAATAGTATTGAGCTTTTTACAAACAATCTTTCTCAAGCATTTGACCAAGGTATAGATTCTCTTTCAACGCAACTTGATTCTATAGGCGAAAACTTACCGATAGAGAAAAAATATGAGCTTCTTTTGAACTTACTTGCTCTGTTGAATACTATCGATGCTCAGAATTTTGATGTAGATAATCTTTCTGATATGAAAGATATAGATACTTTTCGTAATGAGCTTCTTGGTGTAAAAGGTTGTGTAACGGAGGAAGATGTGGAAGAAATAAAAGGTGAGATCATTCAAGCAATTTCAGAGTCTTCTTTCAGTGTCATAACTACCATAAACGCGAATGAATTATTAAAAGATGTCAAAGAAGGATGTGATTTGTCAGTTTATACGAAAAAAGACACAATTCATGAAATTCTGATTACGTCTTCTGCTACTTATATCGCAATGACAAATGGTTGGCTTGAGAGTGAAGAATATGAAAATGCCACCCCAGAGGCTGTAGCAGTGGGTGTTGCGGCAGGTTTTGAAGAGTTAAAGGTTTTTTCTCGACTTGAAAATGGCGATATTGACGATGAAAGTGCATGGGAAACCATAAAGATAATTGGTGCTGTTGTAGGCATTACACTGCTCCTGGTTGCTACAGGAGCTGCCTTGGCTTTGACAACAACTGCAACATTTGTGGGTTTTCTTGCCTTGTTCGGAGATTCTTTATTAGTGTCAATTGTCGGAGGAGTAGCCGCAATGGCTGTTGGAATTCAATTGGCGACAGCGGTTGTTAATGCTGCCGAATGGGTTTTTGAAAAAGGGAGCGAATTACTTGACCGGATTGTTGATACTATTAGGACAAAGACATTGCCAAGTATTAAGAAACGAATTGTTTCGTTCACTCAAAAGGTTCGTAACTTTGTACATGCAGGTAGAATTTGGTTGAAGTCTTTGTTCTCAAGGCATGGAAATAGCGAAGAAGAAGATTAATCGAAAAAATTGCATTCTACATATTAAACACATTGAGAACGAATGAACATATTACAAAAATTAAAAGTAAGAGCGAAAGCCGTATTAAGATTTGTTGGTACGGCGGTTGAGGAGTTGTTCGATCGTGTAAAAGAAAGGATTAAAACTTGGTATGCGAGGTATAAATACTTTGTTGAGAAAGAAAACTATATTGAGATTACAAAAGATAGTCAATCCGATTACGTGGTAAATCAACAAGACAAATTACTCGCAGATGAATGTCAGGCATATATTGACAAAGCATTACCGAGTGGCTTGACAGAGGCTCTCGAACCATTGTCTGATTCTGATAGGATTGAATTTGTTAGAGGATTTGTACAAGACTTGTCGGAAGTAATGGGCGTAGATATACACGAAGTTAGGTTTTTTAGTCCGTCATGCCCCGAGGAGGCTTCTTGTTTGGGCATGTATGACCCAGAAGAAAAGAGTATTGTGTTGAATGCTCTTTTTATCTTTAATCTTGAAGAACCAAAGGCCACAGAGTATATGACTAGAACTATTCTTCACGAGCTTAAACATGCTAGACAATATGCTGCAATTGAAGGTGAGAATGATTTTGGTTATGATAAGGATGTACTTGATACATGGCGATATAATTTTGCCTATTATATTCGATCTGAAGAATGTGATGAGGCATATAGAAAACAACCTGTTGAAGTAGATGCCGATGGATGGTCGTCATTAATTAATCTACATGCAGAATCTTTTTAATAATTTGAATATGGCTAGCATTTCATACATTAAACTATTTACTTATTTAACCAAGGAAGAAGGACTTGGTCCAGAAGAAGCGATTCGTTCAATCAATCGTATCAGAAAGCTTGACAATCAGCTAAAAAGAGCACTAATAGCTTGGCTTAACAAAGAAAGTGTGAATATAGTTATTAACGGGGTGTCTTTTGATGAGCTTGTCAATGATGAGAATTTTACACCAGTTAGAGCTTTTTTGATGCTTGACTGGATAAAAAGAGAGCCCAAACAGGCTTTAAGGTATATGGCATTCGAAAGAATGTCGCAATCCTTACCTCCAGCAGAAGAGTTTCAACAACGATTACGAGAAGCACTAAATTCAGAAGGTAAAGTCGCCCCTGATGAACTTTCTGATATTGATAAAAGTGATATTGCGACAGAATAAAGAATAAACGTATGGATTTTTTGCATACACAAATTGGAATTGTATTAGAAAACATTAAACGAGCATATGCTTCGGGGTATCCTATTGTATATATCCCAACTAATCAGGATGAGCTAATAAACGAATTGTTTTTTTCGCAGCGCTGCCGAAACCAAGTGATTCCGGGATTGACCATCAATCAAAACATTAACTCAGAAAATCAATTTTCTAAATGCGTCTACTCGCTTTGTGGAGGTGATAGTTTTATCCCTGACAATTATAGAATTAACGAGTCTATTCGGTTTGATATAAAAAAGACGATAACAGAAATTCCATATTTGTTCGTCAATTTCGGCTCCTGGGATTCTTCAAACCCACGGTATTTTGGCAATGATGCTTCAACTATAATCGCCAAACGTTACCTTCCTAAATTTGCAGGGAAATATGTAAGTATGGAAGAAAAGAAAGCGGCTTCATTATCGTTGTTTGTAACGGTAACGCCAACACAGGAGTCTATCCCACCAGAGTTTTCCCAATATATAAAGATAATAGAAGTCCCACCCATTTCTGATGATGAGATAAATGATATTATTACATCGTTTCTTCGAGAATATGAAATACCCATTACTACGGTAGGGAGACAAAGACTGGATGAACTTACTGTTCAACTTAGGGGCTTCTCTTGTTTAAGAATCCAAACACTTCTTAAAAGCATGATTATTAATGGGGATTTGACGAAAGAATCTGCTAAGTGGAAACAAATAAAGGAAGCCATATATCAATCAAAGAAAGAGGTGTTGTCAAATAGCAAAGGTCTAAAATGGGAGGAAAAAGAGGGGCAGGACGCCGTTGGCTTGAGCAACACCGAAATGTGGTTGTCAAATAGATCCCCGCTTTTTGAAGACACTTCGCTTTCCCTTTCGCATGGGCATGAAATACCGAAAGGAATCTTATTGAGCGGTATACCAGGTTCGGGAAAAAGCTTAATGGCAAAAGAAACTGCCAGAATACTAAATCTTCCGTTGATTTCATTGGATATGGGTGCAATAAGGGGCGGCGTGGTTGGCGAAAGCGAGCATAATATGATAAACGAACTGAAAATGGCGGAATATATGGCACCATGTGTTCTATGGATAGATGAGATAGAAAAGGCTTTTTCGGGTTCGAATTCTAGTTCTGGGGACAGCGGCGTTTCTCAACGTTTGTTTGGCAAATTTCTGACATGGCTCCAAGAAAAGAGATCTGCCTGCTTTGTTTTTGCCACATCAAACGACATTACTTCTCTTCCTCCGGAATTCTTTCGATCGGAACGTTTTGATAGGAAGTTTTATACTTTTTTGCCGACAGTTGAAGAATGTGCTGAAATAATTGTTAGCTATATTGTTGCCTCCAATTCAAGATATATAAGGAAACCGGGAGAACCTAGACTTCAATTTGATCCTGATTTGACTACTAAGACCATATGGATTGACCTTTTGAATCAAGTTTGCGCTACAGAAACAGAATTCAAGAATATTTCTCTTTGTCTTAACTCAGCATCAGACAAAACGTCGCATAAAACCGATACATGGCTTTGGAAGGGAACTACTAAACCTAAGGTGAAAATATTTAATGGAGCTGATATATCAGCTATTATAAAAGAATCAAAGTTTTTAGTACGAATGAAAAACCAGGAGGTGGGTAACTATGACATAGCTGTGAGAAGTGATTATAGGTTTGGAAAGGAGGAGTTTGTTGAAGCCGTACGTAGTGTAATATTGGGCGGCGCCCTAAAAACAGAATCGAAAAGCGATATGAATGCGACGGTAATGGCAAATGAATTCAAACCATACGGGGAAACTAATCAAAAAGATATCGCAAAATGTTTTATCAAATTGAGCGAAAACCAATTTCAACCAGCATCTGGGCATGAGTTGGTAAGTTTGTCAAGGTATGATAGGGAAGAATGCAAATATGAATTGCCTGACGGCTGGAGCCTTGACACTATTAGTACTCAACGCTACAACAAAGTGCTTTTTTCACTGATTGTCGGTGCCATCAATCAGTATGCTAAAGATATTTCTCAAAACATAAGAGTATGATATTACTTGGTTCATATATTACTGGCCCAGCGTGTCTTCGACAATTATTTGAGAGTGGTTCAATACAAGATCTATTTTTAGATTTCTGGCATAATCGTGACAATTTCAGGAAAGATTTGTCTCCCGAGACAACTTACTATTGGGACTCGTCTCTTTTTAAAGCTTACGAGAAGATATGCCTATACATTGATAAATTCAATGAACAACAAATGATGAATGATGATGATATCCAAGATTTAATTCTTACTTTTCAAGAATATACAGGAATCGAACTATCTAAAGAACTTATTGTGGAAGTCCTAATTTCTCGACAACAAGATGCAGAAAAACTGATTTATCATGTTACAGACCCAGTATTTGATTTGGATAAGGTTAATGTCTCTACAAGAAAAACTTGTGTCAAAAAAATTGAAATACATGAACTTGCTCCATGTGTTGTTAAGCTTCTTGGTAGTGATTATGAAGTGCCTGCTGGACAATGTATTTATGCAGTCGCGTCAAAAGGTAGATTCGTATTGGTGCTTCCACGCGAGATAATATGTCGTGATTATAAACTATGTCTGGTGAATTGCCCTGGATGTTATGCTTCAACTTTACATAAAGAAGGTGTTTCTATTGGCTATATTAAAGAAGACTTCAATGATGTTATCTCTTTCTCGATAATCAATGGACGGGAAATGATTCGAGTTGACTCCTCTGGTAAAATCGAGGGAGAAGGTGCATACTTGTTATCGGCCGCAGGAGGATATCCTGCCATTTATACTTTGAGCGATGGTAAGAATAATAATGGAATAGTACTATATAAACGAGGAAATGAATCTTCGGATTGTCTTTTAAAAACTACTCTACATGGAATAAAACAAACAGCCTCTTATGCTGGGTTTGATTCCCGTGGACATTTAATTATTGAAAATGATGAATATTAACTCAATTAAACACACGCGCGTTTTCTACTCGTCGCTGATTTTGTCTTCGGCATTGCTTGTGGTCACAATAATTATTACGATTGCTTTTGTTCCGTTATCATCCTATTGGAAAGCAATTTTGTTGTCAATTTATGTTATTGGAATGCTTTTGCATGCTGCTGTATCGGTACTCTCCTTTATGGGTTATAGGCGCCTTTCTGTGAAGAATGATGGTTTTAAAACGCAACAAGAGGATGTGTTAAGAAAAATGAATCGGGATATTCTTGACTTGGAATCTAAGAATAAAGAAGCGATGCTTCGAATAAATCAACTTGAAAAAGAACAATTGGAATCGAAATATCCGCTAGAAAATAGGCTAACTCCGTTGCTTTCTTTTCTTAATGATGTATATCTCGAATGTGAAGAATATGGAGAAACTTATTCTTCTCATATTAAGAGGAGGGTGCAATATATATTGAAGAGTCAAGGCTATGAATACATTGATTATAATACCGAGAATACAGATTACTATACTATTTCCAAGAGTAATTATGATACAGATACCATAACTCAACCGGCATTGATTAATAGTAAGACTAAAAAGTGTGTTATTAGAGGCATGGTGTTCATTAAGGGTAATTGATAATTATGAATCAAGTAACAATAATTAGAATGTTATGAATAATGAAAACAGCAATTCAATGGACTTTTTGATTGGAATAGATTTTGGCGCAGGTGAAACATCCGCTTCGTATTATGATACGAAAGGACTGTGTTCAAACAATCAAGGTGAAAAACTGCATAGGTTAAGTATTACTTCTACTGGTGATATCTATACGGTATACTCCGCAATTAAAGAGGTCAACGGGAGATGGAGTCTCGTCACAGATCCGTCTGATTTCCGTTGTACAGATCTCCGGATTGAATTTAAAAAAAGAGTTGGAGATTTATCTCCTACTGATGTAGAAACCAATAAGATTTTCTGGAAGTTGGTTTTTGATTCTATTTTGTCTAACAACGATTTTTTGTATTATGACGAAGCAACGGGAGATAGAAACTTTAAATTATTGACTGCTAGGCCCTCGGCATGGACAGAGAAAGACGAGGATGATTACGTATCTCTTATGCATGAGGCTGGTCTTCCAGTTGATATAATAGTCAAAGAATCTGATGCAGCTCTTTTTAAGTGGAATCAATATACAAACGAAGGAAATACTCTTATTATTGATTGCGGGTCGTCTACTATAGATTTGACAATGGTTCAAAAAGGAAAATGCTATGATGGTCTATTGTATACTTGTGAACCAATTTTAGGGGCGCAGATGGTAGAGAACTTGTTGCTGAAACATTTGCAGACCAATCCGCAGTTCGTTAATGATTGTAAAGATGTTTCCGAATTTTTACTACAAAAGGAAGCAACAATGAATCTTGACAACGCTTTAAAGCTTTATCTTAGATGTGTAAAAGAAAGTTATTACAAGAATCAACCCGATGAGATTTATCTTACATTGAAAAAAAGACCTTTTACAAATGGCGCGGGTGATATATTAGATTATTATTTAACCAAAGATGAATTTGAAAGTATCATTTCGCCTTATGTAGAAGAAACTTGTGCATTTTTCAAAAATGTCGCTGAAACACTTCAAGAAAAAGGGATAGTTCCAGACTCTATTGTTTTATCCGGAGGCGCTTCAAGAATGCCATTTGTCCGTCAAGCTATCGAAGATGCTTTTGGGATTAATGAACATTTGTTTCATGACAAAAATGAAGCGGATTTCGTCGTTTCCGACGGTCTGGCATTAATTCTTAAAGATAATCCGTTTTTTGGTTTTAAAATAGATGATTACAACGTTTCAAAAATTGAAGGCAGGTATGGCATTACTCATCGTTCGGGAAGGGAGGTGTTACCACATCGGTATAATTTAATATCACCAATCCAGCAAGATGGAATTGTAATTGTCTCTCAACAACTTAGTGATGTGGAAGATGTGGAATATGAAAGATATTTTGGTAAAAAAAGAGAGTACGATGCTTATGGCGTCTATAGCATTATTGAAAAGAAGTTTTTGATTGCACCTAAATACGATAAGATTTTTTTTATACAAGACATAGAATTGGCAACAGTGTATCAAGAACAGCCACATGGTTTTGGACATCGAAGATATGGGGCAATTAATCATTATGGTGAAATCGTTATACCGCTTCGGTACACATCCTTGTATAATATTAAAGAATTTGATTGTCTGAAGCAATATTCTAGTTGGTATGTGGCTTGCGATGAGAACAATAAATGGGGAATGATAGATACTCATAATCAAATAGTTGTGCCATTTAAATATGAGTATTTTGATTATTATTCTACGGATTATCCTTTATTAAAAGTAAGAAAAGACGGTTATTGGGGATTGTTAGATATCCGCACGGGCAAAGAGGCTCTTTCGTGTGTTTACTCCGATATTGGTAACTATAGATGGTTAAAAGGAAGATGGAGAGCTTATGTAAATTATTTAGAAAATAATAGACACATTTATTACATTATCGACGAAAACGCGAACAGATGCTCAAGTAAGTATTATGATATTCGTTTACAAGAAGGATCAACAGAAGGCCAAGGTTATAATGGTCGAACATGGGAGACTTTTTCTTTGATATAGTTTTTAACCTCAAATAATAACGTTATTATGGCATCAGAATTAGATGGTTTATTAATTATTGATTTCGGTCTGTATAAGACTAGGGCAGTATTTGTATCCGATGACGGGTCAAGCGTAAAAGATTTGCATTTTACTTCAGATGGACAACAATGGACATATACTGCAATGTGCAAAAGAGAGAATTGTGATGAGTGGTCACTTGTTGTTAATTCGTCTCAGTTTGATGAAGCTTACATTTTTTCTCATTTTCAAAAGAAACCATCGTTGATGGGCGAATATGAGAAAAAAATGACAAATGTGTTTTGGCATTTGGTGATAAACACCTTGTCTCGCTATAATAATGAGATACGGTATGATGAGGAATCGGGAGAGGATAACTTTTTACTATATATATTAGTTCCTCATATTTGGGATAATCTAGATAGATTAGCCTACAAAGCCGCTGGTGAGATAGTTAAGGGTATTTATTTTGATGTCAGCGATCAAAGTAAAGCTAAGGCACATCAAGCTATAGTACAAGACGACCCAGTCTTATTGCCAATCAAAGACGACACACCTTCGTTCTTAATTGGTATCGATTTTGGCGATGGAGAAACATCGGCTTCATATTACGATATTGAAGGGGTTTTGTCATCTGAATCAGGAGAGAGATTAAAACGACTTAATCTTGGGCAATCTGGTACAATAACGAAAATATATTCGGCTCTTAGGAAGGTTAAGCTCTTTGACGGAAAAGAAAGTTGGCGCCTGATGATGAATCCGAAGGATCTCACAGGAAGTGATTTTCAAATCAATTTTAAAAAAAGAGTTTCTGAGATGGGTCATGTTGAAAAAGAAGTTATTAAGACTTATTGGAAACTTGTATTTGACACAATAGTTACCAACAACGCTTTTGTTGAATATGACAGACAATCAAGGTGTAGGAATTTTATGTTGGCTGTAGCTTGTCCTTCTGGATGGTCTGATGAGGATATGTTTTCATATCGTTCCCTAATGATTAATGCTGGATTACCTGCTGATATGATTATGAAAGAATCTGATGCAGCATTTAATAAATGGAGGTTGAAAACGGAAGGGAAGAATACATTAGTTATTGATTATGGGTCTAGCACTATTGATGTGACAATCGTAAATAATAACTCCATGACAAGTATTCCTGTTCCGTCTCCAATTGGTGCAAGAAGAGTGGAAGAGTTAATACAAGATTATATCCATAATACAAGTAAAACCTTTGAAAATGATTGTCGTGACATAGAGGAGTACATTATTGGAAAGGTTGATTATAATTTAGAAACAGCAATTCGCCTAACTATTAGAGAAGCGAAAGAACAGTATTATTCTTACGAGGAGGCGGATGAAATGCCTATTATTTTCAATAACAGGCAGATTTCAAAGGATCTTAAAGGTTATTTGCTTGAAGAATACATAAGTAAAGATGAGATAGAGTCAATTATTTTGCCATATAGGAAGGAAGTTCGGACATTTTATGAAAACATCCAAAAGGTGTTTGTGGAGTTGGGATTTAAGCCAAACTATATTATTTTATCTGGTGGTGCATCGAGAATGCCTTTTGTCAAAGAAGATGTTTTGAAAGTGTTCAATCCTAATGGGACCGCTACTATTTTCCACGATAAAGACGATGCGGATTATGTGGTCTCCGATGGTCTTGCACTCACTTCAATAGATTATTCGGTGGAAGCTGGACATAAAGGGGACAAGTTTTGGAAAATTAAAGAATTGTATGATAATTATTCAGAAGAGTTGAAGGAATATAATGTCAAAGAAGACGGATCACTTGAGTTAATCGGAGAGCCTAATTTGCTTGGTGTGCAAAAAGATGGGAAATGGGGATGGGTCAATGTAAATAATACATTTGAGATACCACCTTTGTATGATAATGGGTTTGTGACTTGTTATAACGGAATTATTTCTCAAATAAAAAGAAATGGTAAATGGGGCGCTTTGTATAGACGTGATGGTTCTGTTGCCATTAGTTTTGAGCATGATTATCTTTTTCATATCTATAATCAGACATATCATTCAATGAATGACGATAGGTTCGGTGGATTGATAAAACCTGGTAATATACGTCTTACTCCTAATATCTATCTCTTTAAAAACGGGCCATATGGACGAGTCTGTGAATTTGTGAGGTTGAATTCATGGGGAAGAAAGGTTGAAGGTAGAATAGATTTAGAGACAGGAAAAGAGTTGTAAATTATCCATTTACATATAATGAGTTTGTTATGAATAATAATTTTCAGTTTTTAGTCGGAATTGACTTTGGAGCAGGTGAAACATCCGCGTCGTTTTACGACATTGAAGGAAGTGTTTCTGCTGAAAAAGGGGAAAGGCTTCATCGTCTTAGCATTGTTAATACGGGAAATGTTTCAAAGGTTTATTCCGCAATTAGGTTTGTAAATAATGAGTGGCTTCTTGTAACCGATCCTGATGATTTTCGGTATGCAGACTTGCGTATTAATTTCAAGAAGAAGGTCTCAGAGATGTTGCCCGTGCAACAAGAAACTATTAAAACCTATTGGCAATTAGTATTTTCTTCTATTGTTGAGTCCAATGATTTCATTTTTTTCGATAAGTCAACCCGAGAGCGCAATTTTCTTTTATCTGTGGCAAGACCCTCTTCTTGGTCTAACAAAGATGAAGAAGAGTATCTGTCATTAATGCGCGAAGCAGGTCTGCCGGTTGATATTATAGTTAAAGAATCTGATGCTGCTCTTGTAAAATGGGGCAAGCATGCCAATAACGGGAATACTCTTGTCGTTGATTGTGGTTCATCTACTATTGATTTGTCGTTAATGTGTTCCGGAAAACGATATGATGGTGCTTTGTTCAAATGTGAACCTCAAAAAGGAGCACAACGAATAGAAGAACTATTAGCTGAATACTTTGAAACAGATAAGAAATATATTGCTGATTATAAAGATGTTTCCGATTTTTTAATACAAAAGGAGTCGAATCTCAACTTGGACGATGCAATTAAACTTTGTCTCCGAAATACTAAAGAGAAGTATTATACCAATACTCCCGCAGAGATATATTTTACCCTTCGTAAGCGTCAATTTACCAATGGACCTGGTGATATTTTAGATTCAATAATGAGTTGTGAAGAATTTGAAAGAATAGTCTCTCCATATTTTAATGAATTGAGGGCTTTCTTTCAGAATGTTCATATTACGCTGAAGGATTCAGATATTACACCGAATTCGATTATCTTATCAGGAGGTGCTTCACGTATGCCTTTGGTTAAAACAATCCTTACAGAGGTTTTTGGACAGGGGGTAAATGTTTTCCATGATAAAAATGAGGCGGATTATGTCGTTTCTGACGGGTTGGCTCTTTATCTAGAGGAAATGATTGAGGCTTCAGGTTTTATCAGCATCAAAAAAGGATATTTTTTTATAGAAGGATACGGCTCTTCTGAAAACAAGTTGATTAAAATCGATTTAATGTCAACTCGACAAATAAAAGTATTACCATCTTTGAAGTTCAGTTTTTGTGATCTAAATGGGGTTGTTGTGTTTGAAAAGATTATAGAATCGGTATCTTTTGATGAAGAGCTTAAGAGTGAGATAATCTTATCTGTTGAGGACGAGTTTTATAATCGGTACTATAGGGTGTCAATAGAATCATGCCTTGGATTTGTGGGCTCATTTGAATTATTCCCTAAAGAAATCTTCATTAAAGTAAAAGAGCTATGGTTCTCTATGTACAAAGACGAAGATTACTATATTGAATCATGCGGATTCCCATTATGGTGGGTTTTGATGCCGAACAGTACCCGTCGTGATATTAGGTATGGGCATTTAAATATCGAGATTGATGAAATTAGGCCGGATAACTATTATGGTTATAGTTGTAGCATCCCACGTGAAAAGCAAAAAGTTATGATGGTAGAGCGATTTATTTCTGTATTACGTAACTCAACGGGGCTTCCTTTCACCTTGTTAGATTATTATGATCCTTTGATAGTGTTTTATAAAGAGAGAGGATTTAAACTTGGCTATGATCCGAATGATCGTAATTCCAACATCGACTTTAAACTAACAACAGAGGATTATAAAAGAGCTCTTAATAATAATAAATCAATACTTCCACCTCAAAAGCATAGTTGGGGGATTATTAATAGTAAAGGAGAAAGCCTTTCAAATAAGGAATCATGGAATTGTATAGAAACTCTAATTCAAAATCGCTATAACGGCCTGTATTAGTTAATTCTGTAATGCGCAAAACTCGTTTTTCATCTGATAGAATTGTAAGCGCCCGAAGAACTACATGTAATTGAGCCTACATATTACACCAACAGCGACTATAACTTGAACTAAAGTTGTAGTCGCTATAATTTTCGCATAGTAGACTAGCTTGCTAATTAACCCTCACCAGTTTCCTGCACCATCTAATTTGATTTCGCTGACGTGAATCTATTGGAGGATGTTCTTGGTTGTGTTTCTGCCAGAATGTCTAAAGTCTACTGCCTTCAGGGATACGGTGCAGAGTTTGTCCCCCCAAGTCTTTCTGTGCAGGCGACATTTTTCGAACTTCTCTCTCTGTAATTTTAACTGCAACAACTGCAACAAACTGCAACAAAGCCCTTAAACTGCTCCCTGATTCCTACCTGAATGGTACCTGATTCCTACCTGATTCTCCCTGGAATCAGAAAATAATAGGGCGTATATAGATGCTTACCAATGATTTAGCAAAAAAATGGTTGCATACAAATAACTTTTTGCCTTATTATTCGTAAAGCGCGAAAATTTGTCGTATCTTTGCAGCACCAAAACCAAAAACGTCAACCGAAAATGATGCCAAAAACCAAAATTCGTCTAACTTTGACTTTACTCCGGACTAACACTGACTCAACAAGGGTCTAACTTTGATACAACCTTGATACAACATTGACTCAACATTGACTTAGCATTGACTTAACTCTAACCTCAAAAATCAACCTTATTTATTAACCACCAAAAACCAAAACATCATGACAAAATTTAATGAAAACTGCGGCATCGCTATGCCGCCTGAAATGCCACAGGAACTGCCGGCTCTCATCAGCCTGCTCACCAAGAACGTGCCCTCTTACTACAAGCCCGCTGTGGCTGCCGCCGTGTTTCCCGCACTTGCGGCCCATCTTCACGGGGTGAAGTTCCGCTACTGGGACAATGTCGACCATGAGGCCACTTTCATGAACGTGCTCATCGGACGTCAGTCCGTCGGCAAGGGCTGCATCAAGAAGCCCATTGAGCTCATCATGGAGGACATCCGCCTGCGCGACCTCCCCAACCGCCAGCGTGAGGCGGAGTGGAAACAGATGAGCTTCGGCATGAAGATGCGTATCCCACGCCCGAACGACATCTGCATCCAGATGCTCGGCGACAACCTGACCGACGCCGCCTTCAACCAGCGCGTCATCGACGCCAACAACAACGGCCAACGCTACCTCTACACCCTCGTGGACGAGATTGACGCTTTGAAGAAGGTGACCTCGAAAAGAACGCCTGGCGAGGTGGGTCTGCTCATCCGCAAGGCCTTCGACAACGCGCCGATGGGACAGGAACGCGTGGGAAGCGACGCGGTGTGCGGCATCGCACCCCTGCGCTGGAACTTCAACGCCTCCACCACCCCCACCAACGCCAATAGGTTCCTTTCGTCTATGGTGAACGACGGCACCCTGAGCCGTCTGGACCTCTCGACCATCATCCGCGACGAGGAAGACCACACGGCTCCCGTCATGGGTCTCTACGACGAGGCCTTCGCCAACGAGTTGAAACCCTACATCGAACACCTGGAGGCCGCCAATGGGCTCATCGGTTGTGAGGAGTCGACCCAACTGGCTCTCGCCATGAGGGACGAGAACGAGGACCGGATCAGGCTTTATGAGTCGGAGGCCTACCGTGTGCTGAGCTACCGCGCCAACGTGATTGCCTGGCTGAAGGGGATGGTGCTGTATGTGTCCAACGGCTGCCGCTGGGACGAGACCTTCGCCGACTTCATCCGCTGGAGTCAGGAGTACGACCTCTGGTGCAAGATGCTCTACTTCGGCCAACAGCTGGAAAACGAACTGGACGAAGAGGTGGCGATGCAGCGCCAACGTGGTCCAAAGAACCTGCTCAACCTGCTCCCTGATGCCTTTACTCGTGAGCAATACCTCAATCTGAGGCTAAACCAAGGTAAAGGAGGTGACGGAGAGTCCACTCTGCGTAGCTGGATGCACAGGAAGTACATCGTCTTCAACGACAACACTGGAAGTTTCAGTAAGACAGACGAATACATCCGCAAGTTCAAGCTGGCAAGCTAAGTCTGTTGCAGTTTGTTGCAGTTGTTGCAGTAAAAATCATAGCGGGAGGAGTCGGATAGGCTCCTCCTTTTTTTGTCACTATGGTACCCTCTTATCATGGATTTAAACCATTTTGCAAGAAATGTTTGCATAAAAGAATGAATCTGTTTAGTTTTGCACACGGTATAATCTTGATTGTTGAATTATTGTCGTGTAATAGAAAGAAATAACACTATGTACAACAGAGAATACACCCCCGAGAGAATCTCGGAACTGAAGCCGAATGAGATATTTGTATTCGGTAGCAACTTGGCTGGCGCCCATGGCGGCGGAGCCGCTTGGATAGCTTATGAACGTTTTGGTGCCATCATGGGACAAGGCGTTGGACTGCAGGGACAGAGTTATGCCATTCCTACCATGCAGGGAGGGGTGGAGACCATCAAGCCCTATGTGGATGAGTTCATTGAATTTGCAAAGCAGCATCCAGAAATGAAGTTCTTGGTGACGAAGATAGGCTGTGGCATTGCTGGGTTCCGCGTTGAGGAAATTGCCCCACTATTTTATCATGCCATTGACTGCGAGAACATCATTCTGCCCAAGGAATTTGTAAATCAATGAACCCCACAATCATCATCCCCGACGTCCACGGCAGAGACTTCTGGCGTTGGGCTGTGGCTCATCGCAAGGAGGAGGATTCTGTCATTTTCTTGGGTGACTACCTCGACCCGTATGAGGATGAATGGATTTATTGGAGCGATGCCTACAAAGGGTTGCTTGACATCATTGAACTGAAGCGCACGAACCCTGATAAAGTGGTACTGCTTCTGGGTAACCACGACTTACATTATCTTTTCCCTATGATTCATGGAAGCCGCTATAATGAGTATCAGGCCGAGAAGATTCGAAAGACCTTTATGGACAATATGGATTGTTTCCAGATGGCTGCGGAGTGCGAGATAGATGGAAAGCGTTACCTCTTCACCCATGCAGGGGTCAATAAGGTTTGGGCTGAGAAACATGCCGACTTGTTTGGTCCAGTGGAGAAGATAACCGCTGAGACTTTCAACGACTTGATGTTCAAGGACGAGTTTGTTGAGGCCTTGGGCGACATCTCAAAGTTGCGCTGGGGGAGTGACCCTGCTGGCAGCATGGTTTGGGCCGACGTGGAAGAATTTGAGTGGCGCGAGGCGAGGCTCCCCAATGTGATACAGGTGTTTGGCCATACTTTGCAAGACAATGGTCCGCGAGTGATTGACCATTCAATCTATTGTTTGGATTGCCGGAGAGGTTTTGTACTCAATACGTTAGGAGAGATAGAGCCGATTTGAGGTATCTGTCATGTAAATAATATTTGGCAGAAAGAAATTGATGGATACGAAGCCACAGGCGGACATTCTCGCTATGGCAAGGTTTTTGATGAATATGATTATTGCGAATAACAATTTAACAAAGGAGGAATTATGAATACCAATTTCAATGCATCTCAACTGTGGGACACCATTAAGGACTATGCCAAGAAAGTCGGCAGAGTGGGCGCAAGACCCGTGTTGCTGCTGTATTTTGTCATGACTGACGAGAACACCTCTCGCTCGGTGAAGCTTACCATCGGCTCGGCCCTGGCTTACGTCGTGCTGCCTGTAAATCTGATTTCGTTGAAAAAACACCCCTTGACGGGATGGGTCGATGAGGCGGCTGCCATCGCCATGGTGGTAGACAAGGTCAAGAAACAAATCACACCTGAAATCGAGCGCAAGGCCGATGAGGTATTGGACAAGTGGTTCCCAGGGGACACACCGTTTGAGGTAGTAAAGTAATTACGCTTTCGTCAATGCCGCTGCGCCCAGAATGGCTGCATCGTTGTCGGGCAGTTCGGAGACGCGTATGTCAACGGAGCCTTTGAAGATGAAGCAGAGGTGATCCTCAAACGACCTGCGCAGCGGGTTGAGCAGCACGTCGCCGGCCTTAACGGGACCGCCCATCAGGAAAATGGCTTCGGGACCGCTGAACGTCACTGCATTGGCCATAGCGACGCCCAAGAGATACCCAGTCTTTTCAAACACTTCGATGGCTAAGGAGTCGCCATATTTGGCGGCATCGCCTACCATCTTGCTGGTGAGTTCCTCAGGGGCAATCTTCGAAAGAGCGCCACTATACGTCGGGGTGTGTGCCATCATCTCTAAAGCCGTGCGACGGATACCTGTGGCTGAGGTATAGGTCTCAAGGCAGCCTTTGTTGCCGCAGCCACATTGACGTCCTTCGGGTATCAGTATGGCATGACCCAGTTCGCCTGCGCCACCCGTCTTACCCAATACCAGTTTGCCGTCAACCACCACGCCACTGCCTACACCCGTTCCGAGGGTGAACATGATGAAGTGCTTCATACCCCTCGCACCGCCATAGATCAGCTCACCATAGGCTGCTGCGTTGGCATCGTTGGAGACCACCACGGGTACGTCGATATGCCCTTTAAAGAGTTCTTTTAAGTTGACGATGCCCTTGAAGTTAAGGTTGGAGGCGTTCTCGATGCAGCCTGTGTAGTAGTTGCCTACCGGTGCCGCAATGCCGATGCCGTCAATGGCGTCGACCTTGTTCTCCAGCATCAATAGCTTAATCTGGTCGTAGATGTCCGACACGTAGATGTCAGCGTCGTAATACTTGTTGGTCGGGAGGTTTCTCTTGGCAACGCAAACGCCGTCGTCGCGTACCAATCCGATGTCGGTGTTGGTGCCACCTACGTCGATGCCTATGGAATATGTGCTCATGGTATTGTCTTTTTGAGGTTAAGCCAGTTCAAACTGTTCGAGGAAACGGAGGTCATTCTCGAAGAAGAGACGCAGGTCGTTGATGCCGTATTTCAGCATGGCGATACGTTCGACACCCATACCGAAAGCAAAGCCCGTGTATTTCTCGGGATCGATGCCGCTGGCGATGAGGATGTTGGGGTCGCACATGCCGCAGCCCAGGATTTCAACCCAACCCGTGTGCTTGCAGATGTTGCAGCCCTTACCGCCACAGATGTTGCACGAGATGTCCATCTCGGCAGAGGTCTCGGTGAAGGGGAAGTAGGAGGGACGGAAACGCACCTTGGTGCCCTCTCCGAAGAACTCCTGCACAAAATGATACAGCGTCTGCTTGAGGTCGGCAAAAGAGACGTTCTCGTCGATATAAAGACCCTCAATCTGGTGGAAGATGCAGTGGGCACGGGCTGAGATAGCCTCGTTGCGGAACACACGTCCAGGGGCGATGATGCGGATGGGCGGCTGGTTCTTCTCCATCACGCGGACCTGCACACTCGAGGTATGGGTGCGCAGCAGTACATCAGATGCCTTGTTGACGTTGGGCTCCTTGTTGATGAAGAAGGTGTCCTGCATATCGCGTGCGGGATGGTCCAAGGGGAAGTTGAGGGCTGAGAACACGTGGTAGTCGTCCTCAATCTCGGGACCTTCGGCGATGGTGAAGCCGAGGTGCGAGAAAATCTCGTTGATGTCGCGACGCACGATGGAGAGTGGGTGACGGGCACCCTTCATCTCACCAGCAGGCATACTCATGTCAAAGCCGGCATCGTTGCTGTGTTGGCTTTCAAACTTTTGCAACTGTTCTTCCACTTTGTCTTGCACGACGTTTTTCAATTCGTTGAGCTTCATGCCCATTTCCTTGCGCAGCTCGGGGGCTACGGTCTTGAAGTCGGAAAACAGGGCGGGAATGACGCCTTTCTTGCTCAAATAGGTGATGCGGAAGTTCTCCAAGGCCTCTTTGCTGTCAGCCTGGAAGTCGCGCACCTGGCTTAGTATTTCTTCTACTTTTTCTTTCATGGGGTATGACGATTATTGACAGCAACTCTTGGTCTTAGCGTCGCTTTTTTTCTCGCTTTTATTCTCACAGGCTTTTGCAGAGCCTTTGTCGATGGTAACGGAAATGATGGTGACAGGCTCAACGGGGACATCCATGTTGCCGGTTCTTACAGCGGCGATTTTGTCGACCACTTCCAGACCTTCGATGACCTCACCAAACACGGTGTAGTCGCCATCCAGATGAGGTGAACCGCCTGTGGTTTGGTAGGCTTGACGCTGGCGAGCAGAGAAGACTTTGCCTGTGCGGCTCTCGTACATGTTGAGCCAGTTCTCGTCGAACTTCTTGCCCTGCACGATGTAGAACTGCGAGCCGCTTGAGGCCTTCTTGGGGTTGACTTGGTCGCCTTGACGGGCAGCGGCGAGGGCACCTTTCTTGTGGAAGTGATTGTCGCGAATCTCGGCAGGAATGGTGTAGCCCGGGTCGAGACGTCCGTCTTTGTTCTGTCCGCCTTGGATCATGAAATCCTTGATGACGCGGTGGAACGGCGAGCCGTTGTACCAGCCTTCGTTCACCAGCTTGATGAAGTTGTCGCGGTGCAGCGGGGTGTCGTTATACAGCTTGGCTTTGATGGTGCCCATGCTGGTATTGATGATGACGACGGTTTCTTTGTCGTTCGAGCAGCAGCTCGATGTGTTTTTCTGTTGTGCCGTGCAGGTCAGTCCTGCAAAGATAAGGGCGGCTAATAATAGTTTTTTCATATTTCTGATGATTTTAAGATTCAAGTATTATTTCTGGATGGCTTCGTTTCTCGCAATGATGCAAAGCGACATTACTCATTCCTCAACTATTGAATAGGTGATTTCGACTCTGAGGTTATCGGTTTCGGTTTCTGAGCCGTTGATGACGAGGCGGTTGGCGAGGTAGGCGCCGCCGTTGATGCCGAGACTCAGTCCGCAGTTGTCTTCTTTGCCCAAGAGCAGCTCTTGTATGTATTCCGAGATACGGAATTGGGCGGTGTGCTTGGTGTTGTTGTAGCTACCACCATAGTAGGCAGTGCCTTCCTGGTAGTCGGGGAGGATGGAGGTGGAGCCGGATGCGTTGAATTTCACTAAGCTCAGGGTATTGGGTTCGGTGAAGCAGGCCGTGTCTACGTCAGCACCAGTGATGATGAGTTTGGCTTCGTTGATGACGATGTGGCAGCCTTCGCTGAGGGTGTCGGTCCAGAGGGCGAGGGTGGGGAAGGTGATCTTGGTCTTCACGCCTCCCATGGTCTGCAGGTAGAGCTTCTGCTGTCCCAAAGCGGTGTCGCCGTCAAGCAGCTGGCTGACAAAGTCGGGTGCGCCTTGCGTATAGTCATGGCTGAACTGGTTGAAATAGGTGTCAGCTGAGGTGATATAGTAGTCGTAGCGTTGTGCTTTCTCGGGGGTGGCGGAGTTGTGGTAATAGAGTTGCATCACCGTATAAGTGTTGTTGGTCAGGTTGAAATAGCTGACGTTGCCATTGCCCGCAGGAGGGTCGCATTTCAGGCAGAGTCCATGGAAGAAATGCTTGAAGATAGAAGGCTCTCGGTAGGCGGTGCTGTCGAGGTTGATGAGCATCTCGCCCAGGCTGTTGTTTAACGGGATGCGGACGATAGCCTGGCTGATGGTGTCACCCCCCACGACGTTGGTTTTGGTGCGGGGATGGGGCTGAAACTGGAAGCCTTCGGCATAGTCGGTGCTCTCAAGTGCCACCTCGGTGTAGTTATAGTAGGTGGTGTCGGCATTCAGGGTGTCAGCCAGCAGGTAGGCGTGTACGGTCTGCCAGCAGGTAGTGTCGCCGTAATATCCTGTGAGGTACAGTTGCAGCACAAGGGAGTCGACAATGGGGTCGGTGCCGAATTTTTGGCCTGCCGATGAGAAGCGCAGTTGGGTGCAAAACCCCGCTTGGGTAAGACCGAAGACGGGGTCGTTCATGCTGCCCAAGAGGGCATTGCTGACATTTTTGGAGCCGATGGAGTCAAGATAGGAGTGGCACACCAGCTCGAGGGCGTCGGTGTGATAGATGCCGATGTAGTCGCTGTCCGATATCAAGCCGTTGCCGATGGTGTCGGGCGACTTCCGACAGGCAACTGTGGCCAA